>Ga0208904_1002589_pt1 | contig 11272 bp, 12 predicted proteins | sample AntAceMetag02UKB_FD_184774 | JGI IMG/M metagenome (GOLD analysis project Ga0208904, IMG submission 184774) | Saline lake microbial communities from Ace Lake, Antarctica - Antarctic Ace Lake Metagenome 02UKB (SPAdes) (version 2) | ecosystem: Environmental > Aquatic > Non-marine Saline and... | reverse complement strand
AAAAAACAGAACAACCTATATTGGAAGCATTTGTTGTGAGTTATTGCCCTTATGGAACACAAATGCAAAGAATAGTAGATGAGGTTGTAAAAAATATTTCAGAATTGAAAAATAATATAAAGATTAGATACATAGGACAGATTCAAAATAATCAAATAACTTCAATGCATGGCGAAGAAGAGGCCCAAGAAAACCTTACCCAAATATGTTTAAGAGAAGAGCAAGAAGATAAATTCTATTCTTATCTTTCTTGTTTTTTAAAAAATTCAGAAAGTGCCTCTTGTTTAGTAGAAGCAGGTGTTAACAAAGATGAATTAAATTCTTGTAAACAAGAAGAATCAAGAGGGTTAGCTTATGCTCAAAAGGATTTTGATTTAAATATGGAATATCAAGTTACTGGTTCTCCAACATTATTTTTAAACGGAGAAAAAGCAAGTGAATTTGATTTTGGAGGCAGAACGGCAGAAGCAGTAAAAAATTTAATTTGTTGTGGGCTTGAGACCCAATCTCAAGTTTGTGAAACCATTCTTACTCAAGAAGAAGCTGCATCTGGTTTTTCGGAAACTTATAGTTTAGGAAGTTCTAGTAGTGGTAGTTGCCAATAATTAATAATAAATATATGAAAGTTAAAGTATATAGCACAACCACTTGTCCTTACTGCACGGCAGTAAAAAGTTTTTTAGAAGAAAATAAGATTGAATTTGAGAGCATTAATGTTTCCCAGGACGAGGAATCTATGAAAATGATTGTAGAAAAGACAGGGCAAATGGGAGTTCCAGTTGTAGAAATTGATGGTGAATTTATTATTGGTTTTGATCGTCAAAAAATCGTAGAATTATTAAATATCAAATAATATGATTAAAGTTGCCATAAATGGTTTTGGTAGAATAGGAAGATCTACTCTTCGTATAATTTTAGATAAACATCCAGAATTACAAATTGTGGCTATTAATGATTTAACTCAACCAGAAATATTAGCTCATTTGTTTAAATATGATTCCTTATATGGAATTTATAAAAAACAGATTGAAGTTAAAGGAGAAGAAATGATAATTGATAATAAGAAAATAAAGATTTTTTGTAATCCTGATCCAGGAAAATTACCTTGGAAAGAATTAGGGATAGATGTTGTTTTAGAATGCACAGGACATTTTAGAAGTTTTGTAGGAGCAAAAAAACATTTAGAAGCAGGTGCGAGAAAGGTAATTATTTCTGCTCCAGCTAAGTCAGATGATATTCCTACATATGTTCTAGGGGTTAATGCTGACGAATATGATTCACAAAAAGATAATATAATATCAATGGGTTCTTGTACTACAAATTGTTTGGCTCCTTTAGCCAAAATTTTAAATGATAAATTTAAAATTATTAAAGGATTTATGACCACTGTACATAGTTATACTAATGATCAAAAGATTTTAGATTTACCGCATGAAGACTTAAGAAGAAGTAGAGCAGCTGGGGTTAATATCATTCCGACAACAACTGGTGCTACCAAGGCAGTTGAAAAATGTTTGCCAGAATTAAAAGGAAAATTAGATGGATTAGCTTTAAGAGTTCCTACTCCTGTTGTTTCCATTGTTGATTTTGTATGTGAGATAGAAAAAGAAACTTCGGTAGAAGAAATAAATAATATTTTTGAAAAAGCTTCAGAAGTAGGGGACATGAAAGATATATTTGGATTTGAAAAATCTCCTTTAGTTTCTTCGGACTATAAGGGTAATCCAGATTCTTGTATCGTTGATGGCCTATCTACAAAAGTAATGCAAGGAAACTTAGTAAAAGTTTTAGCTTGGTATGATAATGAATATGGATATTCCTCTCGTTTAGCTGAAATGGCAAAATATATAAGTAAATAATTGAAATAAAGATAAGTTATTAAAGCAGGGGATGTACCCCTGTTTTTTCGTTTTATTTAAGTTATAATAAGAGAATAATATGAATAAAAAAGTTTTAATTGAAATTTCAGCTAGGCATATTCATCTATGTTTAAAAGATTTAGAAGTGCTTTTTGGTAAGGGGTATAGACTAAAAGAACTTAAAAAATTAAGCCAGGCGAATGATTTTGCGGCCCAAGAAAAAATAGATATTAAATTTGGAAAACATATTCTTAAAGGGATTAGAGTGGTTGGACCAGTTCGCAAAGAAACTCAGATTGAAATATCCTTAACAGATGCCTTTAATTTAGAGGTTAAACCAGTGTTGAGATTATCAGGCAATTTAAAAGAAACACCAGGTGCAACTCTAATTAAAGGAAGAAAGAAAATAAGAATTAAACAGGGAGTTATTATTGCCCAGAGACATTTGCATTGTAATCCCCAAGAAGCAAAATTATTAAACATTAAAAATAAAAGTTTTATTTCTATAAAAAGTGGAGGAAAAAGAGGAGTTACATTTCATAATGTAAAAGTTAGAGTAAAACAAGGCTATAACCTTTCCTTACATCTGGATACAGATGAAGGTAATTCTGCTGGAATAATTAAAAAAGGAAAAGGAACAATAATATGATTTTAGTTTTGAATTGTGGAAGTCAATCAATCAAATGGAAATTATTTAGAAGAGAATCTAAATCTGTTTTAAAATTGGAGAAAGAAAATAAAATAGATATTTTTAAAATTAAAGAATATAAAAAAATATTGATAAGAGAACTTAAAAAAATAGATAAAAAAGATATAAAAATAATAGGCCACAGATTTGTTTCCGGTGGTGATAAATTTAGAGATCCACTTGTAATTACAAAAAAGAATTTAAAAGAATTAAAAAAGTTTAATAAATTTGCTCCCTTACATAATCCCTTTAATATTTTAGGGATAGAAATGACCCAAAGAGCTTTTCCTAATTCAGAACAAATTGTTGTTTTTGATACTGGTTTTTATAAGAATTTACCAGAAAAAGCTTCTACTTATTCTTTACCCAAGAATATAAGAGAAAAACTTGGATTTAAAAGATTTGGTTTCCATGGAATTTCTCATAAGTTTGCAGCTGAACAAGCAAGTAAGAAGATAAAAAAACAATTCAAAAAATTAAAGATCATTACCTGCCATCTAGGAGGCGGAGCAAGTATCACAGCTATAAAAAATGGAAAAGCGATTGACACTTCAATGGGATTTACTCCAATGGAGGGTTTATTAATGATGACTCGTTCCGGAGATATTGATCCAGGAATTGTTTTAGAATTAGTTAAAAAATATTCTTTAAAAAAGACAAGTGAAATTTTAAATTATGAATCTGGGATGAAGGGATTATGTGGGGAAGACAAAATGCTGAAGGTCTTGAAAAGAAAAGATAAAAAAGCAAAACTTGCTTTAGATATTTTTGTTTATAAAATTAAAAAGTACATTGGAAGTTATTATTCTATTTTAAATGGATGCGATATATTAATTTTTACGGGGACAATTGGATATGGTTCGTCAAAAATTAGAAATATGGTTTGTAAAAATTTAGGAATTTTAAAAAATACAAAAGTTTTAGCTATTAAAACAGACGAAGAATTAGAGATAGCTAGGGAAATTAATAAATTAAAAAAATGAAGAAACAACAAAAAAATATTCTTTGGTTTAAAGAAATTACAAAAAATGATACTCCTCTTGTAGGAGGGAAAAATGCATCTTTGGGAGAAATGTATTCTAATCTTGTTAAAAAAGGAGTCAATGTCCCAAATGGTTTTGCCTTAACATCAAAGGCATACTGGTATTATTTAAAAGCAAATAAGATTGATAAAAAAATAAAAGATTTATTTAAAAAATTTAATCCTAAAAGTATAAAAAGTTTGGAACAAACAAGCAAAAAAGCAATAGATATTATTTTACAAGGAGAAATACCAGAAGATTTAAAGAAAGATATTTTAAAAAAATATAAAATTCTTTCAGCAAATTATAAAGATAAATTTACAGATGTTGCTGTTCGTTCTTCTGCTACTGCTGAAGATTTACCAACAGCAAGTTTTGCAGGAGCTCACGAGACATATTTAAATGTTAGAGGAGAAGAGGATTTATTTAAAGCAGTTAAAAAATGTTTGGCATCTTTATTTAATGCTCGGGCTATTGCTTACCGAGAAGAAAAAGGATTTAACCATTTAGAAATTGCTCTTTCCGTATGTGTTCAGAAAATGATAAGAAGTGACTTAGCATCATCTGGTATAATGTTCACTCTTGATACGGAAACTGGTTTTAGAAATGTGGTGGTCATAAACTCAATTTATGGAATAGGGGAAATGATTGTTAAGGGGTTAATAACGCCTGATGAATTTTTTGTTTTTAAGCCAATGCTTAAGGATAAAAAATATATGCCAATTATTCTTAAAAATTTGGGAAGGAAGAATAAAGAATACATTTATAATAAAAGAGGAGGACTAAAGCAAGTTCCGGTTTCTAAGGATAAACAGTTAAAATTTTCTTTATCTGATAAAGAAATTTTGATATTGGCAAAATGGGGATGTTTAATTGAAGAACATTATGGTTTGCCTCAGGATCTAGAATGGGCAAAAGATGGAAAAACAGGACAACTCTTTATTGTCCAATCAAGGCCAGAAACAATTCATTCTTTAAAAAAATCTGTTATTCATGAAGAATATAAAATAAAAACAAATAAAAAACCTGTTTTGATTGGAACAGCTATTGGAGATAAAATTGGAGTTGGGAAAGTTCATATTATTTCTGATGTTTCTAAAATGTCTGAATTCAAAAAAGGAGAAGTATTAGTTACTAAGATGACTGACCCTGATTGGGTAAGTATTATGTATTTGGCATCGGCAATTGTAACAGATGAAGGATCTAAGGTTTGTCATGCTGCTATTGTTTCTAGAGAGTTGGGCATACCTTGTGTTGTGGCAACTGAAAAAGCAACAAAAACATTTAAAAACGGACAAGAAATTACAGTCGATTGTACTCAAGGACTGAATGGAAAAATCTATTCTGGAAAAGTACCTTTTGAAATAAAGAAATATAATTTAAAAAAGGTTCCAAAGTTGAAAACTAAAATGATGATTAATATCGGGGCTCCAGAAATAGCTTTTAAAACATCTTTTTTGCCGAATGATGGAGTCGGGCTAGCCAGAGAAGAATTTATTATCGCTGAAAAAATAAAAATTCATCCCTTGGCTCTTTATCATTATAAAAAATTGAAGAGATCAAAAGATAAAAATATCTTAAAGATTGTTAAAAAGATTGATGAGATTACTGTAGAGCATAAAGATAAAAGAGAATATTTTATTAAGGAATTAGCTGAAGGAATTGCTCAAATTGGTAGTGCTTTTTGGCCTAAACCAGTTATTGTTAGATTCTCTGATTTTAAAACGAATGAATATGCAAAATTAGTAGGAGGAGAATTGTTTGAACCAGACAATGAATCAAATCCAATGTTAGGATGGAGAGGAGCTTCTAGGTATTATGATGAAAAATTTAAACCAGCTTTCTTGATGGAATGTGAAGCCATAAAGAGAGTACGTGATGTCTTTGGATTAAAAAATATCAAGCTAATGATCCCTTTTTGTAGAACAGTAGAAGAAGGTAAAAAGGTTTTAGCGCTAATGGAAAAATCTGGGCTTAAAAAAGGTAAAGATGGTTTAAAGGTTTATGTAATGTGTGAGATTCCTTCAAATGTTATGTTGGCAGAAGAGTTTTTAAAGATATTTGATGGTTATTCAATAGGTTCTAACGATCTTACCCAATTAACACTGGGGATTGATAGAGATAATGCTTCGCTTCAAAAGATTGGTGACGAAAAAGACTTAGCAGTAAAGAAGATGATTAAACAAGTTATTCAAATTTGCAATAAAAAGAAAAAATACTGTGGGATTTGTGGCCAGGCACCGAGTGATTATCCAGAGTTTGCTGAATTTTTAATGAAACAAGGGATTCACAGTATGTCTATAAATCCAGATACAATAATTAAAACAATTTTGTCTTTATCAAAAAGAAAAAAATAATATGTTTGATATAATTACATTTGGTTCGGCAACGATAGATACTTTTTTGGAGTTAAACAAAAAAGATTATCAAATTTCAAAAAAGAATAAAACTTTTTGTATCCCTCTGGGAGCAAAACTTTTGATTGATGGATTAAAAATATTAAGTGGGGGAGGGGGTACAAATACTGCTTGCACTTTTTCCAAACAAGGATTTAAAGTTAGTTATGTTGGAAAGGTTGGTCAAGATAAAAGCGGAGAGCATATAATAGAAGAGCTCAAAGAATTTAAAGTTGGAACAGAATTTATCAAAAAAGATAAAAAAGAAATTACAGCTTTTTCTACTATTTTATCTACATCTATTGGAGAAAGAACAGTTTTGTTCCATAAAGGAGCTTGTCACTTTATGGAGAAAAATGACATACCCTGGGATAAAATAAAAAATACAAAATGGTTTTATTCGGCTCCTTTGAGTGGAAAAACTTCTAAACTTTTTAAATCTTTAGTTGATTTTGCTAAAAAAAACAATATAAAAATTGCAGCTAATTTAGGCAATAGCCAAATAAATTTAGATAAAAAAACCTTAAATCCAATTCTTTCTAAGCTAGATGTTCTTATTTTAAATGAAGAAGAAGCAAGCTTGCTTACCAAGATTTCAATTGGAGATGAAATAAAAACAATGAAAAAACTGTGTTCTCTTTGTAAAGGAATTATTGTTGTGACCAAAGGGAAAAAAGGATCAATAGTATCTGATGGAAAATATGTTTTCAAAGCAGGAATACCGCCCATATTGGCCAAAGAAGCTACGGGAGCAGGGGATTCTTACGCTAGTGGATTTATAAGTGGACTTTTGAAAAAAAATAGTATAGAATATGCTATTGAATTAGCAACTGCCAATTCTACAAATTGTACTCAAAAGATTGGAGCAAAAAATGGATTGTTGAAAAAAGATAAATGGGGTTCTTGGCCCAAAGTAAAAGTTAATAAAAAGCTATTATGAAAATAACATTAGACAGAACAAAATGTATTGGTTGTGGGTCTTGTGTTGCATTGTGTCCAAAGTTTTTTGAGATGGATGAAGAAGCAAAAGCCCATTTAAAAAATAGTGTGCTAGATAAAAAAATAAATAAAGAAACATTAGAACTCTCAAAACCGGAATGTGCAGAAGAAATAATAGATGTTTGTCCGGTAGAGGCTATAAAAATTTATGACAATAATTAAAGCAAAAATTAGAGACAAATCTGGAGAAACAAATAATTTTCTTAGGAAGAACGAATTTATTCCTGCTATTTTGTATGGCGAAGGGATTAAAAATATTTCTTTAAAAATTAACGCTAAAGATTTTGAAGAAGTATATAAAGAAGCTGGGGAAAGTTCATTAATCACCCTGAAAATAGATGATAAGGAATTTTCCGTTTTAATTCATCAAATAGCTCGTGGTCCTATAAAAGGAGAATTTTTACATATTGATTTTTATCATCCTTCTACTAAGAAAAAAGTTGAAGCTGAAATACCTTTGATTTTTGAGGGAGAAGCTCCAGGAGTTAAAGAACTAGGCGCTATTCTAGAAAAACAGTTTCGCGAATTAGAAGTTAAAGGATTAGCAAAAGACCTTCCTAAAGAAATTATTGTTAATGTTGAAAATTTAAAAACTTTTGAAGATAAGATTTACATTAAAGATTTGAAGATACCAGAAGGGGTAATATTTTTAAAAGATTCTCAAGAAATTGTTGCTCATTTGGCTCAACCAAGAGATGTTGAAAAAGAACTTGCTGAAGAAGAAAAACCAGAAGAGGTTGCTGAAGGAGAAGAGGATAAAGAAGGAGAAGAAAAGAAAGAAGGGGATGAATCAGAAAAACCAAAGCAAGAATCTAAAAAATAACCTTATTAAAATGTTTTCTCGTTTTTCGAAAACAATTTTATACTCTATTTTAATGATAGTGTTTTTATTGATTGGTTTTAATATTTTTGCTGAAGGAAATCTTGAAGAAATTTGTGAATGGAAAAAAATTGAAAATAAACCCAGTAATCTTTCCGATAAAGAATACGAGGATTTATTAAAACAATGCCAAGAATATTATCAAGACCTTAGTGAGGAAATAGAAAAAGATGTTAGCAAGACAAAAGGAGAAAAAGATACTCTCCAAAATAAAATTTATATTTTAAGAAATACAATAAAAAATTTAGATTCCCAAATATATCAAGGCAATATAATGATTAAAGATCTTACTGATCAAATTTATAGTACCCAGGGTTCAATTGATCAAACTAGTTTGAAAATTGATGAAATTAAAAATAATTTATCTAATATTTTGCAATTACAATACGAAAATGATCAGCAAAGTCCAACAGTTATATTATTAAAAAATGAAACTTTTACAGATTTTTTGAATGAATTAATGGAGCTTGAAAGATTGAGCTTAAAGACCAGAGAATTTTTGGAAAATATCAAAAATTTAAAAGTTAGCTTGGTTGACCAAAAAGATAACATGGACGGAGAAAGAAATAATTTAGAAAGTGTAGTTAAGATTCAGGGGATTAAAAAACAAGAAAATATCCAAACAAGACAAGAACAAGAAAGTGTTTTAAAAATGACTGAGGTAGAATATCAAAAGCAACTTGGAGAAAAAGCAGAAGCAGAAAAAAAGGTTGCTGAGATAACAACTAGAATTTTTAATTTAGCTGGTATTCCCGAAGCGCCAACTTTTGGCGAAGCATTAGAGCTTGCTAAATATGTAGAAAATATTTTAGGCATTAGACCTGCTTTTTTATTAGCCATATTTAAGCAAGAATCAAATATTGGTAAAAATGTAGGACAATGTTATTTAAAAGACCCTGAAACTGGATCAGGAGTGGGAATAAATACGGGGAGAAAAATAGATAGAGTAATGAAACCGAGTAGAGATGTTCAACCCTTTTTATCTATAACCAAAGAATTAGGTAGAGATCCTTATAGTACCAGAGTCTCTTGTCCCATGAGCAAGGGTTATGGAGGCGCAATGGGACCAGGGCAGTTTATTCCTTCCACTTGGGTTGGCTATCGGGATAGAGTCAAGGCAATTACTGGCAAATCAGCAGATCCGTGGAACATTAGAGATGCCTTTATAGCCACTGGATTATATGTATCTGATTATGGCGCTAAGAATCAAACGTATGATGGTGAGTGGAGAGCTGCTATGATATATTTTTCAGGAACCTCTAAAAGAACATCATATAATTATTATGGTTTTTATGGAGATAGTGTAATGGCTATAACCAAGAATCTTCAAAAAGATATTGATATAATTGAGTCATCAAGATAGTAAAAAAATAACAGGGGATTAACCCTGTTTTTTAATTTAATATTTAAGTTCTTTTTAACGGAGAGCCTTAATAATTAGTCTTAAGTTTCCAGACATTATCTTCTCTATATTATAAAACTTTTTATTAATACGATGGTCAGTAATCCGATCTTGGGGAAAATTATAAGTTCTAATTTTTTCTGACCGGTCAGCATTACCGATTTGTTGTCTTCTTTCTCCTGATATTTTATTTTCTATTTCTTTTCTTTCTCTTTCAAAAAGTCGTGCTTTCAAAATTTCCATAGCGGCTTTTTTATTTTCTTCAAGATTTCTCGTAGTCTGAGAAGTGACAACTATGCCACTTGGTTTATGAGTTAGGCGAATAGCAGTTTGACGTTTATTAACATTTTGTCCTCCAGGGCCTGAAGATTTGAAAAAATCCATTTTAAGGTCAGAAGAATTTATTTGTATTTGAGTTGTTTCTGGTTTTTCCAAAACAGCAACCGAAACAGTTGAAGTATGTATTCTATCTGCCTTTTCTGTTTTGGGGACTCTTTGAACACGATGGACGCCTCCTTCATGTTTCATTTTTAAAAAGGCCTCCTTTCCTTCTATTTCAAAAGTAATTTGTTTTATACCTCCAAATTCTGATTGATGAGAATCTAGAATTTTTGTTACCCAATTTTGTGTTTCAGCGTATTTAGAATACATTTTAAATAAATCTTGTGCAAAAAGGGCGGCTTCTTCGCCGCCAGCGCCTGCTCTTATTTCTATAATAATAGAGGGCATATTACTTTTTTTTCTTTTTGGCTAATCTTTGTCTAAACTTTTGTACTTGTCCAGCAGTATCAATTATTCTTTCTCCACCGACATAAAAAGGATGACATTTTGAACAAATTTCAGTTTCAATTGTTTCTTTTGTTGAACCAATCTCAAAAGTATTTCCACAAGCACAATGGACTTTCGCTTTTTCAAAATATTTTGGATGTATTTTTTTCATCTTTTACATAATAACATTGAGGGCTTGAAAAATCAAGAGCAATGTTGTAAGATACTATTATAATTAATTAATATATGAGCATTATAAAGAAAAACAATTTTAATATCGATAATGATGAAATGATGAAAGCTGGAGTTCATCTTGGACACAGGGTATCAAAGCTTCACCCAAAAATGAAGGGCTATATCTTTGGGGTTAGAAATACAACTCACATTATTGATTTAGAAAAAACAATTGTTGAATTTGAAAAAGCATTAAATTTTATAAAGGAGCTTGTTGAAAAGCAAGAAACGATTCTTTTAGTTGGAACAAAAACTCCTTTAAGAAAATTAACTAAAGAAATAGCAAATGATTGTGATATACCTTATGTTAACGAGAGATGGTTAGGAGGAACATTTACAAATTTTAAGATTATTTTGAAACGGATTAAACATTTTAAAGAACTAGAAATAAAAAAGAAAGAAGGGGAGTTGGAAAAATATACTAAAAAAGAAAGAAATGAATTTGATAAAGAATTAGCAAAGTTAGAATTAAAATTTGGAGGAATAAAAAATCTTGAAAAAATCCCAGAAGCAGTTTTTGTTTGTGATATTAAAAAAGATATTTTGGTTGTAAAAGAAGCAATTGCCAAAGACATAAAAGTTATAGCTATTACTGATACAAATGTTGACCCAAGTTTGATTGATTATCCTATTCCAGCGAATGACGATGCCATAACTTCTGTCAGATATATTTTAGAAAAACTTAAGCAAGTAATTTTAAGCTCTAAGCCTAATAAATAAAAATATGGTGGATATTGATAAAATTAAACAACTTCGTCAACAAACAGGTATTGGTTTTTTAGAATGTCAAAAATCATTAGAGGAAACTAACGGAGACATTGAAAAAGCTAAGAGTATTTTAAGAGAGAAAGGGAAGCAAATAGCAGAAAGTAAATTCTTAAGAAAAACAGAGCAGGGGATTGTTGAAAGTTATTTACACCCAGGTGGTAAAATTGGAGTGCTTATAGAAATTTGTTGTGAATCAGATTTTGTAGCTAAATCTCCAGAATTTAAAAAGTTAGCTCATGAAATTTGTTTACAAATT
>Ga0208904_1002588_pt1 | contig 11275 bp, 20 predicted proteins | sample AntAceMetag02UKB_FD_184774 | JGI IMG/M metagenome (GOLD analysis project Ga0208904, IMG submission 184774) | Saline lake microbial communities from Ace Lake, Antarctica - Antarctic Ace Lake Metagenome 02UKB (SPAdes) (version 2) | ecosystem: Environmental > Aquatic > Non-marine Saline and... | reverse complement strand
CGGTTGCGTAAGCAGAAAAAAATGTCTCAAGTAGAATTGGCGAAAAAAATAGGGACGAAGCAGAGCAATATAGCTCGGATGGAAATAGGACAACAGAATTTTACTATTGGTACACTTCAAAAAATTGCTAAAGCATTTGATAGAGAATTAAAAATTAGAATTTAAAAAATTGAAAAAGAGTTGAAATAAATTAAATTTTAATTTAAGTGTTTCGTGTAATAATCAATTTTGAGAAGTTAAGAAAAAGTTTTTAGCAAGATAAGATTTATATAATTTAGATTTCTAATTAGTTTTACAATTGACTAAAAAGGGGACTGTCCCCTTAAATCGGTGCCCGCAAAGATGCATCAGGGGTGAGTTTTGAGCTGATCTTTCAAAAATGGCACGATTTTGACCAAAAATTAACTAAAACAAAAATAGTCGTTTTATAGAGCGATTATTTTTTTATCCCTAGGGGGACGGACATTCAAGAGATGTAATTTTTTGAAAATATGATATAATTATATTATTAAATAAATTAATCATAAAATATGGCAAAAAAATTTCCCTATCAAATTCATATAATTCTTGGAATTATTTGGATTTTTGTTGGAGTATTTTTACATTCAGGAGTTGAGTTGATTGTTTGGCTGTGTGGAGGGTTGGCAATGATTGTAGTAGGATTACTTAACAGAAGGGTTTAGGCAAGACAAACAAATAAAGTATGAATATTTTTGAAGTTTTTCTAGTTACTGAATTCATTTGGTTTTTTTTCTTTGGCGCAATTGTCAGTTCATTATGGAAGTGTTTTTCGGGGAATGCTATTGGGAAATAAAAGATTATAATTATTAAAATAAACAAATTAAAAAGTAAAAATTATAAGCAGAGCTTGAAATTAAATATTATTTTATAGAAATTAATGTATTTTAATTATAAGAACCCTTCGCTTCGCTCAGGAACCTTGAAATTAAATAAAACATCGTATATAAAAATAAAGTAATTTAATTATGGAAAAAACAATAAAAAATTTAACAAAAGCATTTATTGGCGAAAGCCAAGCAAGAAATCGTTATACAATGTATGCGAAGATTGCCAAGAAAGAGGGTTATGAGGAAATATCAGCTAATTTTTCATTAACAGCTGACCAAGAAACAGAGCATGCTAAATGGTTAATGAGAATGATCAATGGGTTAAAAGGAGACAATGCAGAGTATGATGAAATTATTGTTGAGGCAGGAGCTCCTACAATCTTAAAAGATACAAAAGAAAATTTAAAAGCAGCGATTGCAGGAGAAAATCATGAATACACAACTATGTATCCAGGATTCGCCGATATAGCAGAAGAAGAGAGTTTATCAGATATTGCGAATAGATTAAGGTCTATTGCTAAAGCAGAAGCTAATCATGAAGACAGATACAAAGGATTTTTAGAAGCATTAGAAAATAATTCGGTATTCAAAAAAGAAGAAGAGGTTGTGTGGGTTTGCAGGAAATGTGGATATGTACACAAAGGAAAGGAAGCACCAGAGAAGTGTCCTTCCTGCGGTCATCCTCAAGCTTATTTTGAAATTAAAAAATAAAGAATAAAATTAGAAGAACCTGCTCGCTTTGCTCACAGAACCTTGTAATTAAATTTTATTTTATAAACATTAATGCATTTTAATTATAACAACCTCTCCTCGCTTTGCTCGTAGAGAACGTTGCTATTCGCTACGCTCATAGTAAGAACCCTTCGCTTCGCTCAGGAACCTTGAAATTAAATAAAACATCGTATATAAAAATAAAGTAATTTAATTATGGAAAAAACAATACAAAACTTAACAAAAGCGTTCATTGGCGAAAGCCAAGCCCGAAATCGTTATACCATGTATGCTAAAATTGCTAAAAAGGAAGGTTATGAAGAAATATCAGCTAATTTTTTATTAACAGCCGACCAAGAAACAGAGCATGCCAAATGGTTAATGAGAATGATTAATCAGTTAAAGGGCGATAATACAGAATATGACGAGATTATAGTTGAGGCTGGTGCGCCCACGATTTTGAAAGACACCAAAAAAAACTTGAAATCAGCGATTGCAGGGGAGAATTATGAACATACAAGTATGTATCCAGAATTTGCCGATGTAGCAGAAAAGGAAGGTTTTTCGGACATTGCCAATAGATTAAGGTCTATTGCCAGAGCCGAAGCTAATCACGAAGATAGATATAAGAGATTTTTAGAAGCGTTAAAAAATAATTCGGTTTTTAAAAAAGAAGAAGAGGTGGTGTGGGTTTGTCGGAAATGTGGATATGTACACAAAGGAAAGGAAGCGCCAGAGAAGTGTCCTTCGTGTGGTCATCCTCAAGCTTATTTTCAGGTTAAGAGATAAACAAACAATAAAAATATAAGAACCCTTCGCTTCGCTCAGGAACCTTGTTATTCGCTTTGTTCATAATAAAAACCTGCTCACTATGTTCGCAGAACCTTGTAATTAAATTTTATTTTATAAACATTAATGCATTTTAATTATGAAAAGATTAGATTTTAAAACTGCTTTCAAATATCCTTTTAATCGGGCAAAGGGTATGTGGAATATTTTATGGATTTTATTACCAGTTATTGGTTGGTTTGCTTTGACGGGATATGGCGTTAGGATTGTTAAAGAATTTATTAAAGGCAAATTTAAGCGATTACCTATTTTTAAATTTAAGAGCGATTTAAAATTAGGATTTATGATGTTTCTAAAATCCATTCCTTTCATCGCAGTATATGCGTTAGTTCTTTTAGGTTTAGATGCAGTTGCAAATTTTTTAGGAATTAAAAATCAAAAATTATTCGTAGATTTGATTAATATGTTGTTGGCATTATTTGTGATTCCAATGTTGACCATAAATTTCATAAATAAACAAACCATAGGCTCTTATTTTGAATTAAAAACAGTGCAATCTGTTTTTAATAATTTTGGAGATTATGTTGTCGCTTTATTTAAGTGTTTTGTGCTGGGTACAATATTTTTGATTATGTGGGTGATTTTAATTGGTTTACCGGCTGGAACTTTTACTAAAAATATATTTTTAGTAGATTTTTATAGAAGGAAAGTAAAATAAAAAATAATAAATTATATCAGAAATATTTTTATTATCTCACTGTTGGTATTATTGGCATATGATTTATAAACATATTCAAACTGGACGGTTGATGATATTTGTTTTCCTGGCTGTAGTTTTTGTTTTTGTTAGCGTTTTGTTGAAAACAGGACTTGAGACAATCACTGTTTTTTATATGCTTTTCGTTTTATTTATCCTTCTTTCTTTTATGTCCCTTGAGGTACTGATTGACGAAGAATATTTGCGAATTAAGTTCGGATATGGTTTGTTCAAGAAAAGATTTGAACTTAAAAAAATTATTTCTGCAAAAGCAGCAAAGAATCATTGGTATTATGGCTGGGGAATAAAACGTTGTTTAGTTCCGCCAATGTGGATTTATAGTGTTTCTGGTCTGGATGCAATAGAGATAAAAATGGAAAATGGTAGAACATATAGAATAGGCACGGATGAACCAGAAAGATTAGAGCAAGCTATTATTCAAATGATTAGATAGATTATGATGAGATTGAATCTAATAACCTTTAATGTATTAAAAAATAATTTTTAAATAATAAAAAAATGAAAAGAAAATTTCCTTATCAAATTCATATAGGTCTTGGAATTATTTGGTTTTTTGTTGGCATATTCCTTCACTCAGGAATTGAGTTAGCTATTTGGGTAATTGGAGGATTAGTTATGATTACTATTGGATTAGCTAACAAAAGGGTTTGATAAAATTTAATTTTAATTTAAATATTATGATAACATTTGAAGATTTCCAAAAATTGGATATCCGTATCGGGAAAATTGTCGAGGTAGAAAATTTTCCGGAGGCAAGAAAACCCTCTTACAAGCTCAAGATTGATTTAGGTTTGGAAATTGGCATAAAAAAATCTTGCGTTCAATTGCCACAAAATTATAAAATAGGGAACTTAATAAATAAACAGGTTTTATGTGTCGTGAATTTTCCGTCTTGTCAAATTGGTCATGCTATTTCTGAAGTTCTAACCCTAGGTGTACCTGATTATAAAAATGAGTGTATTCTAATAATCCCTGATACAGATGTCCCTCTTGGCGGACGTTTGTATTAAGATTTTTTACAAATTTAAGAAAAAAAGCAAATTGAGACAAGATTAAATATATGAAAGGATTAACAAACGCCACTTTGGTATTTTTAATAAAGAAGAATAAAGGAAAAATAATTAATATTTGTTTGGCTATGAAGAAAAGAGGTTTTGGCGTTAACCGTTGGAATGGCGTTGGGGGGAAAATGGAGGAAAATGACAAGACAATTGAAGAAACGGCAAAAAGGGAAACCCAAGAAGAGGTTAGCGTTTTGGTCAAAAACCTTGAAAAGGTAGCTGAATTAACATTTTCTTTTCCCCATAATCCCATTTGGGACCAGATCGTTCATGTCTATTTTACAGAAACATGGGATTATGAGCCGAAAGAAAGCGGAGAAATGAGACCAGAATGGTTTTTGCCGTCTGAATTGCCATTTGATAGTATGTGGTCTGACGATATATATTGGTTGCCAGAAGTTTTGAAGGGCAATTTATTAAAAGCTAGCTTTGAATTTGGAGAAGGGGATATTGTTAAGAAGAAAAAAGTAGATATAGTTAAGGAGTTATAAAAAATTAAGTTATCCACAGATTAATGTTTACATATATCATATATGATATATAATAAAAATAGAGAATATAAAGTTTACTATTATCGTAATAGTCAGAACAGAAGAGTGCCAGTTTTTGAATATATTGAAAAACTGTCGCCAAAAGAAAAAGCAAAAGTTTTGAAGTATATCGAATTTTTGCGCGAGAATAAAGGTTATTTAGATGAACCTTATTCCAAACATATTAAAGGAAAAATTAGGGAATTACGGGTAGATTTTTCTCGGAATAGGCATCGTGTTTTTTATATAACTGTAATAGAAAAAAAGATAATTCTTTTGCACTCATTTTTCAAAAAAACAGTTAAAACACCAAAGCAGGCAATTGTTCAAGCTATGGATAATTTTAATGATTATAAAATAAATAGGGACTTAATTGAGTATGAAAAAGAAAAATAAAAAAATTACATATTTATCTTTTGAACGTCATCTTGAGAGAAAATTAAAAAATCCAAAATTTAAGGAATATTATGATGAATATGGTAAGCAATTAGAAATTGCTTACCAGATTTTGCGGTTGCGTAAGCAGAAAAAAATGTCTCAAGTAGAATTGGCGAAAAAAATAGGGACGAAGCAGAGTAATATAGCTCGGATGGAAATAGGACAACAGAATTTTACTATTGGTACACTTCAAAAAATTGCTAAAGCATTTGATAGAGAATTAAAAATTAGAATTTAAAAAATTTAAAAAGAGTTGAAATAGATTAAATTTTAATTTAAGTGTTTCGTGTAATAATCGATTTTGAGAAGTTAAGAAAAAGTTTTTAGCAAGATAAGATTTATATAATTTAGATTTCTAATTAGTTTTACAATGGACATAAAACTCGGGAAATATAAACATTTTAAGGGAATGATTGTTGAAGTAATTGGTATTGCATTGCACAGCGAAATAATGGAAGAAATGGCAGTATATATTCACCCTGTTAAATTTATTGAATGGAAGAAGTGAGATTAATGTTGACCTAAAGATAAACTTAAGTTATACTTTACGCATAAGTAAAGTAATCTAAATCTATGGAAAATATTATTGGACTTAAAGCATTAAGGCAGAAAATGTCTCAATATGCGGAAAAAATACAAAAAGGGCAATCTTTTATTGTGGTCAAGCGCTCTAAACCTTTATTTAAAATAATCCCCATTGAGCAAGACGAAATATGGGAGCCAGTGGTTGATTTTACTAAAATCAAAAGAGGCGGGGTTAATATTGATGACATTCTTCTAAGACTTTAGCAATGGACAAAATTGAGAAAGCTTTAAAAAGATTTAGTCAAAAAGAGAGAGACATCATAAAGAGCATTTTGATAAAAATCAAAAAGAATGATTTGAAAAGTTTAGATATTAAAAAATTAAAAAAGAAAAATAATATTTTCAGAGTCAGAAAAGGGAAAATAAGAATAATTTATTGTAAACAAAATAATTTGATTAATATTTTGACCATAGAAAGACGAAATGAAGCGATTTATAAATTTTAGTTTTTAAAATTTTATGTAACAAAAAACCACTAATTAAAGTGGTTTTTTGATTTGTTTTATAGAAAGTGTATTAAGCTTTTTTGACTTGTGTTGCCGCTGGTCCTTTTGGGCTATCGTTAACCTCAAAAGTCACTGCGTCACCTTCCCTTAATTCACTAAAGTCGACATCTACCAATTCACTAGCGTGAAAGAATAAATCTTTGTCGCTACCTTCTTGGGTGATAAAACCGAAGTTTTTATCAGTCAACTTTTTAATAGTTCCTTGCATAAGTTGAAATTATAATAATTAACTCGTAGTAATAGATAGAAATTCGACTCTATTCCTACACTTACTAAGCAGTATTAGACTTTTAATGAAATTAAAACATCTAACAAAATAACCATAACAGATAGCAATTTTTTTGTCAATTGATTGGCTGAGATATTTTGGCAATTTTGATTTTTTAACTATTTATTTTTTTATAAATTTTGTTATAATAAAAATATGGACAATAAAGAAGATAAAAACAAAAGAAGATTGTGGCTGTGGAGCTTGATTAATTCAGGAGGAGTTTTAATATATGTTTTTTTTGTTTCTCATATTCTTTTTCAGGGAGAAAATATTTTTGGTAAAATGAAAAATTTATGGGGACCATTTGCCCTTCTGTTATTATTTGTTTTGTCCGTAGTTATTGTTGGTCTTTTGATTTTGGGGAGAGTAATATATCTTTATTTAGATGAACAAAAAAAAGAGGCTATTAGATTGTTTTTTTACACCCTTGCTTGCTTGTTTGCGTTTACGGCGATTATTTTGTTAATTTGCGCTTTAGTATAATTTTTTGTTTTGGAAGTTAATTTTTTGTTAAGGTGATTTATTTATTGACCCTTTGTTTAAAAAGGGTTATTATCTATTTATAATTATATATAAATATTATGCAAGAACTTATAATCAATTTTTTAAAACAAAACGCAGTAGATATTATATGGATAATTGTCCTGTTCTTTTTTGGTAGAATTTTTTTAAAGATTTTGGTCAAACGATTGGCAAGAGTAGTTGACGACGGAGATGATAAGCATATTTCTCAAAAAGAAAAAAGAGCAGAAACCCTGGGACACATTATTGTGGCCACTGGCAATATTATTATTTATGTCGTTGTTTTGCTTATGATATTAAACTTGTTTGGGGTAGACATAAGACCAATCTTGGCTGGAGTGGGCGTACTCGGTTTGGCTGTTGGTTTTGGAGCTCAATCCTTAGTTAAAGATTTTGTTTCCGGATTATTTATTTTAGTTGAAAATCAATATAGCATAGGTGATACAGTAAAGATAGGCAGTTTTGAGGGCGAAGTTATTAGAATCACTATGCGCTCTACTGTATTGCGCGATGATGGGGGAAAAACATTTTATATCTCCAACGGTTTAATTAAGGACGTAATCAATTTATCTCAACAAAAAAAATCTCAGAAAACAGAATAATAAATATACATTTTTTTATTATCGTGTTATAATATATTTAAAGGTCGGTGGTTAATTGTAAGAATTTTTAATTTTGAAAAAATATGCCTAAGAAAAAAATAACGAGAAGAAAACCGGCAACAAAAAAGAGGGTAGCTAAGAAGCCTATTAGAAAAACTAAGAAAAGAGTTGCAAAACCCAAGCGCAAGGTTGTGAGAAAAACAACCAACAAAAGAGTTGCTCCAAAACGCAAGGTGGCTAAGAAGAAAGTTGTGAAGCGCAAGGTAACCAAAAAAAGGACAGTCAAAAAGCCCGTGAAAAGAGCCAAGAAAAGAGTTGTAAAACCCAAACGTAGAGTCATTAAGAAAAGGACAACCAAGAAAAGAGTTGCAAAACCAAAGCGCAAGGTGACTAAAAAGAGAGTAGTCAGAAAGCGCAAAAAATAGCGAGATTTTGCGAATTTTTAAAACAAAAGGTTGGTGTAATAAGATTACGCTGGCCTTTTATATTTTTTAGGCAACCAAAGAACAAAGCGATTTTAGTTGTTATTTTTTAAGAAATATGACATGATAAGAGTATAGGTTTTAATTAAATTAATTTTTAAAATTATGAAACAAAAAATATCAAAAAAACTTTATCGTTCGCGAACCAATAGAATAATTTTTGGAATTTGTGGTGGATTAGCTAAGCACTTCAACGCCAATTCCACTTTGATCAGAATTATTTTTATATTACTAATTTTTTATCATGGCATAGGTTTGTTTTTTTATTTTGTTTTAATGATTTTGGTTCCATTAAAATCAGGGTCAGTAATATCTGTTAACAGAGAAGAGAAGCTTAAGGAAATGGTTGGAGATGTAAAAGACAAAGTAAAATCATTAGGCAAAGAGTTAAAAGAGAACAAAGACAAAAAGAAATAAGTTGTTATAATTAATTATAAGATTTCATTTTTTAAAATAAATTTGTATGTTTCAAAAAATTATTGTAATTACTATTGTAGTAATTATCATTGCCGTAGGGTTGCAACTATTAACACAGAAGGAGTCGGAGGAGCTCACGCCAGCGCTCCCTGTTCAAGGAGATCTAACCCTTGAAGAATGCGCCGAGGCTGAAGGGCGTGTTCTTGATACTGCCAACACACTAATGTGCGATAAAAATGAAATTAGTATTGGAGAAATAGGAGGAGAATTCGCATATTCCCATCTTTGCTGTGTACCTTTTCCAGAATCCAAAAAATTGATCATTGAAGAGGCAATGGAAATAGCACAAAATACTGAATGCACAGAAAAGGGAGATTTGACAGACAACTATATATACAACCCAAACTCAAAGACATGGTGGATTGATTTAGATATGAAGCAAGAGTTTAAAAAAGAATATTGCAATCCAGCTTGTGTTGTAGAAGAATATACAAAAACAGCAGAGATAAATTGGAGATGTATGGGGGCATTACCGCCCGAGGACCATATTTCTGATTTTTTGGAAAATCTTAAACAAGAAACTGAGATAGATTTTTCCGAGATAAAAGATGTTGAATTTAAATGGGTTGTTAATGTAGATCCACAAATAAAAGAAGAAGCTGTTTTAGGAAAAGGGCTTGAAGCTGATGTAGTGCCAAGTAATCAATATGATAGCATCTATTCTTTTTTCATAGATAATGGTTTTAAAACAGATATTTATAATTTTGCAGCTGGCACTATTTCAGGATTAACAGGATATAAGAAAGACAAATTTGTTTGTGTTGTATCTGGGGGTCTTACTGGATATAAAGAAGCAGAGGGACAGTGGACTCCGACTGATACCGATAATTGGGATATAGTTGTCAAATGCGGTGAATTACAAAAGATTGAGATGGAATATATTACAGAGGACTGGCAGGTTTATACAAATGAAAAATATGGATATTTTTTAAAGTATCCTCAGCCATGTCTCTTTGGTCCTTTGCCAGGTTATTGTAAGCAAAGTCCGCCAGAGGAACGTCCCAGAGAATGCCGTTGTTATTTTAACGCTGAAGATCCAAATAGTGTTTCATTGGGAACATTTACTGGCACAAAATCTGATTTAACCGGTGCTTTCTTTGATGTTTTTCATTCTATTTATGTTGATCACTATAGTCCGCCTGCTGGCACAGATCTTGTTGACTGGGTTAAAGAAAATTTTCCTCATTACCAAAATATTCCTAATGAAATAAACATGGAGATAGACGGAATACCAGCCGTTAAGGTTTATACTCCTTTTTCAGGAATGGCCTGGTCTCAAGAAGACATTTATTTTATTAAGGGCGGTAAGGTTTTTAAGATTAGTATGTTGGATGTGGACAATGAAGATAATAGAGAGTTGTACGACAAAATTCTTTTTACTTTTAAGATTTCAAAATAATATTTAAGTTATCCACAGTTTATTTTTTCAAAAGTGTGGTAAACTTATAATTAAGATTATTTATATTTTAATAGTTACACATTTATGTATTTTTTGGAGGAATTTCAAATGTGGAATTTAAACATTACTGGAGGTTTTTCTATTCAGATGTATTTTTGAATAGGATTTTTTATTTTTTAATATTTTATAAATATAATTTTAAAGGTTAATAATAAACATAAGTAAATAAATAAAAAAAGTATGACTAAAACAAAAACTATGAAAAAAACAAAAAACAATTTTAGAACTTCAACTAAATCCAAATTATTAACATTAATGGTTTTGGTTGTTTTCTTCGCTGGTTTGATTGGAGTCAGCTCGGCCTTAGCAGCTGTCACCTGGACTCAAGAAATTACCGAAGACGATGTTCCTGCTACATTAAAAGCGAGCAGTGACTGGCAGACTATTTATGATATTGATTTGACGTCAAACGTTGGCACAGATGAACTTCTAACTTGGACGATTCAGGTAAACGACCGAAGCGGTAGTATAACCGCCTCTGATATAGAATTAATTGGCATTTTTAAAGATACTGACGCTACACACGATCCGAGTACTGACACGCTTTGTAAGCAGATAGGTCCTGGCCAAATTAACATTGATGCTGGCACAACCATTACACCACCAGACACCACTTGTCGAGATATCAACAATGGAACTCCGACCTATTTTTATGTGGCTTTGAAAACGAGTGCCACGTGGACTGATAATGATACAGGACTTGTAGACGAGATGGATATTACCCTGGAAGGTGTTGGTGACATTACCGCAACAGGAGGAGTTAATTCTACGAATGTTCTGGCTGGGGCAGGGGCCACTAATATCCTCGCCGACACAACTGCTCCAACTTTCGGTGCTAACTTCACTGTAAATCAAAACGGCGCTAGCGCTGATACCATTGTTATAGTTGGTAATGAAGATTTAACAGATGCTGCTGCAGAAAATATTTCCAATTGGGCCCCGTTACTAATGGCGGAGCAATCACATATACTCTTGCAACCGCAACTGAAGCCGCTGGTACTGTAACTTTAACACTTGCTGCCAAAGATATTACTGATAACAAAACCTGGATTGCTGATGCTGACGCTATCACTGCTGTAGTTACACCCTCTGTCAGCGTAACAGACGTGGCAACTAACGCCTATGCAGCTGGAGCAGTTACCTATGCAGGAGGAACCTTTAATGAAGATATTACTCCAGCTACTTTTGGAGCTGACTTTGTTGTTAACCAGAATGG
>Ga0208904_1002585_pt1 | contig 11283 bp, 17 predicted proteins | sample AntAceMetag02UKB_FD_184774 | JGI IMG/M metagenome (GOLD analysis project Ga0208904, IMG submission 184774) | Saline lake microbial communities from Ace Lake, Antarctica - Antarctic Ace Lake Metagenome 02UKB (SPAdes) (version 2) | ecosystem: Environmental > Aquatic > Non-marine Saline and... | reverse complement strand
CCCAAACGTGTTTATTGTGCGACCATATTCGTGTCGCAACACTGAAGGACCGTTACCAACTATAATTAAATCATTTTCGTGCATTAGAAATGTTTCAATCCTGGTTCAACGCAATCGTCTATAATCTCGCGATTAAATTTTATGCCTTCTTTTTTAAAAACGGGCTCAAGTTGGCTGTAATCACCACTAATAATATTTTCATAATCTACAAAGAAAGCTGTGTCTTTAACGCATTCCTCAACTTTTTTGTATCTCTCCAGGGCTTCGCCTCTATGCGCAAATCCAACTCGGGATCGATATCTCTTTACAGCCTCTATGTCTCGCCTCAAAAAAATATAAGTTGATTCCGGAAAGCATTCTGTCCATATATCAAAAAAAGCTACGAACAGTTTAAATGCCCATCTATGGCGACCTTGATATCCCTGAGAAGAAATCCTATCCATTACCTGTTTTCTCAATATTTTTGCATTTAGACTACCAGGGGCTTTTATCGATCTTCTTAAAATGCCGAACTGGATACCCAGATTTTCAAAACACCCAACAGGATGTTTTGGCCGTATTGTTTTGTCGCCACCAGTCCAATATCCATGCTTTTCAAGTATTTTCATCAACAAAGAGGATCCAGTTCGTGCCGTGCAAATAACAGATAGTGGGCGATTAGCGTATCCCTGCTTATGAATCATCAATAACTTCCTTAATCTTCTTTTTCTTTGAACCCTTTGGCCTGCCAGGTTTTCGTTTTGGCACCTCGAGTTCTTCTGTCGTTGGTGGCGGGACATATTCTTCAGAAGCGTCGTTTGCAACCATTTCTTGAAACGTCTCTAAGTCGATGTTTTGAATAATCTTTTGCTGTGAATATTCCGAGCCGACACAATACTGTTCAATCGTTCCTATTTCGCCAGCATGGGCGACGCGATTAAACCTATTGATAAGGTTTTCCAGTTTTGGTGTGACAAACAATCGCTCGGGGATATCACGGACTCGTTGTCTTCTCTGGATCCTTCTTTCAGTTAGATGGTGGATTTTCGTTTCATCGAAATAATAACTGCCTTTCTCGCAATAGCAGTCCAGTCCAAACCAATAAATCTTTGTAATGCCAAGCTCTTTGGTTACTTCATAAACAGCAGAGGGTATCGAAATTGCCTTTAACTTCTTCACCTTCTTTAATTGCCGTTTTGCAGGTTCCATTGCAGCTTCTACTGAATAGTTGGTTATTTTGTCAGATATAAATCCAGCGCCGTCAGAAAGTGCAGACGGATGTGTAATTACCCAATGTGTCGCTTTCCCAACCCCACGAATCGCAGAGTTGACAACAATGCGCGGCCAATTATCCAAAGGCAGGCTGTCGTCATAATTTTTGAGCGTTGTGCCCGGACAGCAAACGATTGCGATCTTATTCATTAAACACTTCCTCCGGTGGTACTTTCTGCCATGCTTTAATTTCAGAAAGCGGATTTAGATTAAAAACATTTTCGAACTTTTGCTCGTCAAACCAGACCTTCAATTCTGACATTTGCTTGTCCCAATTTGTGTGTCTATCTTGAATAATCTTGCCTTTAACGACTTCATGTTTCCGGTTTTTATTGTTTGGCTTCTGAGATCCGTCGAGATAATATTTATCTTTATAGCAATACCCATCGACGCCCATTATGAAAATTCGTTTTGCGCCAAGCTTGTACGCCATCATTAACCCACCGGTCGCAACGGTAGAATTAACAAACAACCCATTGTCTTCTTTAGTAATACCCTTCGCTCGACTGGTATGATGAAAGACTCGAAGTTGATCTTTGAATTTACATTTATCGTATTTTGTTTCTTTAGCGTTTTTTGCCACAGTGTTCTGGCAAACGATTACCGTGCCCGAGCTAAACTTCAACTTTAGGTATTGCCGAAATAGTTGCGTGTCTGAGTAAAGGTGATAAGTCAAAGGTAAATATTTAATGGCCGCGTTTAATCCGATTGTGATTTTGCCTTTAAGATGCGAGAAATCGAAGTTTTCTAGACTCGTACCGGTGCCAACAACATAAATATCTTCCCCAGTATGTTTGCCCCAATAGTTGGAAATGCTGAGAGGGCCGGCGTATGGTTTCGGTTTCATTCCCAAATCTCTTTGTCAATTATGTCCTTGAATCCCGACGAGCTAATATTCACATCGTCTATTCGATAAGTACAAAGAGGCTTATTCATATGCAAAAAGTGATACGGGATATTGTGTTGCTCTAACCATGACTCAGTGATTAGCCTCTGAGGTTCGCGCCTACCGGTGTGAATTATTACGGTCCAACCTTGCTGATGGGCTTGTTTGACAAGTTTGATCATTTTCTCGTCTGGCTTTCGATATATATACGAACCAGCCTTGTCGTCAAAATTTAAATCCGAACTTGTTGTTAACGTGTCGTCGATGTCAAATTCAATAATTCGTGCATTCATTTATTCCTTCTTCTTTACCCTTCGTGGCAGACAGCTCTTCAGTTTATGCAGCCAGCGTTTCGCACCCAACAGTGTCCCTTGGATGTCTTGAATTTTTTGGCAATCGAATCCCATTCCAGCAAGACGGGTCTTTTCGTCTGCCGGCAACACGCTAATCTTTTGCCAGAGGCTTGCTGTCTTTCTTGTTGCGCCATCAATCTGCAATCCCAATGAATTAACAGCACTAGAAATAGTTTTTACTGAACCAACGGTTTTCGATCCATTGTTGGGCGGTATCGGCGACGGCAATTCTTTGATTCTTTGCATTTATTGTCTCCTGCAAACACATTTAAAAACATTAACTATAATTGCTTGTAGGAGAAATTTCTATTAAAGTCAAGAGAAATATTAAAATAAATTAAAAAAAAATAGCCCGAGCGTTAACCCGGGCCAAAGCAAACTATGAAATCCTTAAGGGTTGATTATAGTTGCAAAGTTTGAATCGAGAAGCTGAACGCCATAAAGCACTTCGAACTTCATTACGATTCCACCATAGAGCGTCTCGTAACTTTCAACCACTCTGATTGAAATGTCACCAGCCGAAGCAACAAAACCGCTAGCACCGATACCAGGCGGAATTGATCCAAGTGGACGAACGACCAAAGTGAGTGCATCGCGTGTGAAGCACAAAGACTGTTCGGTCCCATTAGTATCGGCAGCCACTGGCACATTCTGACTCATGTAGGAAGTAAACCCGAAAATCCGGCCAACAGTAGCATCCCGAAGAACGCTAGAAGAACCAGACTGGTCAACTCTTTGCATAATATCAGCCCTCAACATGTCGCCATGATGACCAGTACAAAGAACCATAGATCGACCCAGAAAAGGACATTGCTGCGAGTTGAGCGTTTCAACAGCAACAGTAACGTCATCCTCGTCCATCGCGGCTCCAGCACCTTGACCAGTAACAGCCGCATTGCCAACAGTTGAGCTTCCGTCATAGTCGGCACCGGTGCAAAACTCGGTCATGATTGCATCGTCAACGTTTTGCGCAAGAGGTTGCACTGCAGGCTCAAGAAACTCAGTTTTGAGCTCTTTAAGAGAAATTGCAGATTCACGATCAGAGATCAAATAGGACGTATAGTCATGAACGTTGAGCGAAATGCTCAGGTCGGTTGCCTGCAAATTTACAGGTGTGACCTTTTGATCTGCATAACCATCAGTTGCGCTTTGTACGGATTGGGTTTGAACGGATAATTTGGTTGGTTTTCTTGTGTGAATAAGATCACCATAAGCCTGGACTTCGTTCTCAAAATCCCGGTTAACCAAGCGAGCCATAACGAGATTGTCCGAAAGAATAGCCAATGACTGATTGGCCCATATCTCCGGTGGGTATACAGCACTAGTTGATGCCATAGTAGCCTCCTATATCTAACTCAATTTCACACGGCCTTCATTAAGAGCTTTTTCGATTTTCTCTTGATTGGCCATATAAAATTCAGAGTCCCTAAGTTGTTCAATGGTAAATTCATAATTGCCGGACGAGTTTCCATCACCCGAAGCTGGGCTGCCTGGGCGATGAGTACCGCTAAAGAATTCTGGCAACATCTGTTCGCGAACATAATCTTTCACATACTGGTGGGCGGTAAGTTCAACCTCTCCGCCATCAGTATCAACTATCGCATAAACCTTGTTACCACTCTCATCGAGTTTTAATTTGTCTTTAATAACTTGAAAAGCATATTCAGTTTTTACACAACCGTTTGTGTTGAGCGCATCTTTAACTTGCGTCTCAAACCGAAAATCACGTTCCCGTTTCTTCAGATCTCCAACCTGCTTCTTCTCCTCGCCAAAGGACTTTAATAATTGTTCGTGCTCCCTTTTGAGGTCGAGATATTCAGGAGAAATCTGTTTCTTCTTCTCGTTGCCTTTATCGTTATTGTTGTCCTGGTCTTTCTGGAACGGCAATAACGCTTCAATTTTTGATGTGATTGACGTGTTAAACTCGGTTTGGCTTCCCTGGAAACTGTCAAACTGTTCTTTAAGTTTTCGGTCTCTTGCAGCCATGAGAGATTTTAACGTACCGGGCGTTACGTAAGATTCGTTGGTTTGATCTTCAGGCCCTTTGTTCTGATTGTCTTGTTTGTCAGAAGAAGTGGTCTTCGAATCCTGGTTTGCATCGTTTCCAGAATCTTGCGCGGTTTTGTTTACGTCGTCTGGCATAAAATAATTAAATCCTTGTAATAAAAATATGAATGATAATCATATGGACCACACTGGTCAACGAATTATTAACCTTCGTCGCTATCGTCGTCCTCTTCTTCGTCGTTTTCGAAAGGCGGTGGCATGTCGAGTGGCACCTCCAAATCCATACCGAGAATTTCATTTTTGTCGATTTCAGAAAAGATCTTATTTAATATTTCAGTACTAGTGTTGCCGACCTTTGAAGCTGCGATGCGCTTATAAATAGTGCGAAGTAGAAGTGGTGAGTTAATCTGCTCTTTAATTACAACTGAATCGTTGAGCAGGTCTTGAACTGACGCCAGATCGAACTCTTCTGGATATTGAATTGAGCCACTGAACAGTTTGTCCTCTGCCGATGCAACGGTAGGGGTTTGATACCTCAGCACGACTTCAAAGATAAGCCTTTCGATATCTTCCATTTTGTCTGCAAGATCAGTCAAAATTCGCGCCTCAGAGGTACCGAAGCTCCACGCTCTGGCGACTCCGGAGGCTTGGAATATATTATTGCTGGCCTCAACAACACCCATGGGATCCGTCTTAGCCTGCCGGTAAACTGCAGCTCGCTTCTCGTTAATCTGGTGTCTCAACGAAGAGAAGCAACTTTCGGGTGGGACAATATAACTAATATCTTCCTTTGGATTCTCAGGGCTGAGTTTATTGTAACTATTTGCCCCAACGCCAATCTCAGACAGCTTACGTTTTGTGTGAACTTTTAAGCTCGGGTGTGCATGCACGTAAGTATCGTAGGCAAGATCGCTCTCGGCTTGAAACTTCTGAATGTCGGCCCTTGCAGAATAACGAATGAAACTCTTACCCACCATTCGTGATATTTTACGCAGGTTAACACAAACCATGGGCACGACACCCAATCCGTGTTCACGCTTGTCGGTGCCAATTCGCGTCCATCTACCTTCTACTTCTTCAAACTCCCACCACTCAACAGTCTCTCTTGTGTATTCAATGAATCGCTGAATCTTTACATGGCTTCGATCTGGTTTTGCTCTTTCTTCGGATTCTATTAGCCGAACCATATTTAAGGCATTGTATTTATCGTAATCCCAGTCAATGACAGAAAGTGGATTATACAAAATGGCGTACTGTCTTACGTTGTAAACCTGTTCTTGTTTCCTGGTGAGATTGCCTTTGATATCGTCTGGATATTTTGTATTTATCAGACAGCGAATACATCCGTAGCCAAGAAGCTGATCCAGGATCTTCTTTTGAAATTCGTCCATCTTCGAACCTTCAAGATCAACGTCTTCAACAAATTCATCCAACCCTGAATGAGGTTTAAGTTCACGCTTGGGCTTGTCCTTAAACAAGGCACCAACCATCTTGTCAATCGCCAAAGGTGAATCTGGGATAAACTCGGCAAGGCTCGTACGAAGCTTATAAAGTGAAACGTTTTCACTCTTGCCTTTGGGCAAATATTGCTCTTTATTGAAAGCTCCCTGATCGCCGAGAACGTCAGAATAAAGCTGCCATTCACTTTTCCATTTATCATACTCAGGATGGTGCTGCGATAACTCATCAAATAATTTTTGATCTGAACTTAATTTATTCATGCGTTAAAGTATGTTAATGAGTGCCGATATCGTCAACTGATTATTTATGCGTCGTACATAGGTTCAGACGTGAATTGGCCATAGGTAATTGAACTGTGAATTAAATATCGAATCGCGTCGCAAGTATGATCAAACGATTTTACCGGGCGCTCTCTTGTCCCTCCGGTGAGTGAATCTTCTTCCCAGTGATAATTAAATAACTCGTGAATGGAGTTTTTCATGTCGCTCATGATTAAAATTCTCGGTTCACCAGTTTCTTCGTGAGGATGAAATAAAGTCGCCAGCGACATAATGCCGTCATTGACATGGTTGTTGGCTCTCGATACAGGTAAGTTCGATGCTTGAAACATTGCAATATTATGACTCGCTTCAGGATCTGCCCAAAAATCCTGAATATCCCAATCGGCCATAAGACTTCTCGCTCGTTTTATCCAACTATCCTCGGTGGGATCCGGATGGCCGACAAGCAATCCCTGAATATATTCTTCGTACAATAAATACCAGCACCCTTCAAAGTCTCTGCCGGCGACAACAATAACCCCAGGGTGGGTGTGTCCCCAGTCAACCCCTGCTGTCACATATTGAAGATTAATATGTTTGTCACCTTCGCCAACTCGCCGTTGTGTCGGCAAAATAAAGGTGTAATCATAACGATCCACAAGATGCACTTCTCGGTTCAACTCGTCGTAAATTTGACCTTCAAACGAATCCCAACAAGCTTCATACATACGTTTGAAATATTTTGCAGGTGTGGTCTTCCTCAAATATTCAAGTTGTTTTGTTGGAAAATATGGATTGTCGGATGTGTTCCACTGAGTAAGAGAAACTTCCTTTTCGCCATCTTCGGTCTCAGCGTAATCCTTTATCCTTTTTTGTGCCCAGCCAGGTCCACGCCTTAAAGTCCCAGTTAAAAGTATCCACCCACCTTTATTTGAAACACGGGTTTCAATTTCGGAAAACATGGTCTCTTTTATCAGCGCGAATTCGTCAACCCAAACACCATAAAGTTCTTGCCCTTGCCAGGTTTCCGGATTGGATGCATTGGCGAAATAAATTAAAGTCTCGCCCTTCAGACCCTCCATACGCATATAATTCTTTGTCTGGTGATATCCCCGGATCTGCAACTCTTTCGGGACAATTTTAACTGTTTGTGGCATAACCACACGTTCCATCATTCGAAACGTAGGCGCTGCACAAACAACCGTGTAAGGCTTTCCTGTGAGAATATCTTCCTGCGTATATCCAGGCTGCCTTATGCATTTATCAAAGAATTCGTGCGAGGCTGCTAAGGTTTTGCCGCTCCTGGCACCGCAAACGCAAACCTTGATTCGCTGCTCGGCTAAATGAAAATCGCGCTGAAACTTATGAGGTATGTACTCGAGTTGAATTGTCGCCAATTACTCTTCCTCGTTAAGGTCGTCCTCAAGGTCGTCCTCATTGAGGTCCTCGTTAAGGTCTTCCTCATTTGCTGCGTCACCACAGATTTCGTCAGTGCCACCCTTCACGCATTTATCGTAATCAACATCGATGGCCTCGCCTTTAAGCGATTTAATCTTGTCTTTCAAGGACTGGTATTCAATTTTTAATGCCCGGTCTTCAGTGTCAGTCTGGCCTAAGTTTGCATCAACAACCAATCTTCGACCGGTTTGGATACTCGACAGTGCCCGGGCAAAATCGTTAATATCCTTCAAGTTCATTGTGACCCCGGTTTTTTGGGCCCGTTTTATATGAGAAGCGAGCTGACTTAATATCGCGGTCCACATTTTATAATGCTGGTTTTTCATCTGCTCAATTTCTCGGTGAGCATCACTGACATAACGACCGCTGCCAGTGCCATGACGAGCGTGACCTGCTGTTAATTGCCGCTCCTTTGACCATTCCCCGGTCTTAATCCAATAGTCTACGGTTTGGACCGTGCCGATATTAAATGCGTCTGCTATGTCCTGACGGGTCTTGTACACTCCCGCCATATAGGCCTGTTTAACCTGTTGTTTTAATCTAGACGAATATGCCACATTATCCCTTTAATTGTCTTGCTGTATCTTCTATTGCCAACGAACCAGCGCCGCCCAACGCACAATAAAGAATCGTTTTCACAGTTTCATCATCAAAACCCAAAACACTTTTTAGTGATATCAGAATCATTGCCAACATAATGAGGCACATTTTCCTACCGCCCAATATCTGTGTGATTTTATTTCCGCTCTTCTTTTTAGCAGCCATTACGTCCTCCTATAAAGTTGTTAATGCCGTCACGCCGACCCTGATTGACATTTGCAGGATCTTCCACCACACCTCTGTCCATTTGAGGCTTTCGCGAGATGTTGTGATTGATCTCAAATTCATTGCCTGCGCCTTTAAATGCCGACGATACCTCGCTGCAATCTTACGATTACCGATCGCAACGTTATCCATATAGTGCCCCATGCTGGTGGCGATATCCTTTGCATATATCTTCAAGTCATCGTTTGTGTCCTTAAGCATGTCCTTTAAGGTTCGCGCAACAATCTGCTCAAGCTGTTTCTGATATTCAAGACCCATATCAATCTCCTTTTTCAATCTGTTTACCTCTTTCAGTTAACACCTGACTGTAAGTTTTTACCGTCCGTAACATTAACGTGCGCTCGTTCTCAGACAAAGTTGTGTCAGCGTTTACATACACAACATACTCAGGACTTACTGCTGCCCAAGTGGCTTTAGACGCCCGATAAAACGCCACATCGGACGACGCACAGCCAGAAAAAAATAACGCAATGACAAGTAAAAAGCAGCGCATTCGACCTCCCGTGTAAAAATAGTTTAAATAATTCTTGCAAATCTACAGGATTCGGTTTAGTATGCTTTTTGTCAATTAATTATTTTAGAAAGATAAGATTTATCAACGAAAAGAGGTTAAACATGGGAAACAAAACGCACGGCAAACGAGATGGGACCGGACCGCACAAAGATTCGTATCAAAAGAAAATTAAGAAGAAAGGAAAACGCAAAAGTAGAGGCGAAAAGTGCCCAAAATGAAAATGAAGGAATGTTGAATACGAGAGAAAGGATAAAATGAAAAAAGAAAATGAACGGTTGGTCGCACAACCGAAGGGTGAGGGTAAAAAGCCGCTCACTAACCCGGTTGCACCTTGCGCACGCATGGGAGATGCGTCACCATCTTGTTGGCGTCAACAAAAAGGTTATGTTGCACCTCGCGCACGCGTGGGAGATGCGTCTTACAAATGCACCGTCAATAACCGTTACAGATGCTGGGTTGTTGCACCTCGCGCACGCGTGGGAGATGCGTCTATTACTATAGTCCAAAAGACAAACGGGTTTGAAGTCCGATCATTTGACCGGGAGATGCATCGCCAAGATATGGTTTTTAATAAATATATTGAAATGATGGAATATATTGCAGGTCATTTTTGCTGTTTTGATCAGTACGAAATGGAGCTATCCGAGAAAGCAGATGAAGAATGTTGAATACGAGAGAAAGGCGAAAATGAAAAAAGAAAATGAACGGTTGGTCGCACAACCGAAGGGTGAGGGCAAAAAGCCACTCACTAACCCCGTTGCACCTTGCGCACGCGTGGGAGATGCGTCCATATAAAATATGATGCTGGAAAAAGTGCGGTATATCTATGTAGTGCAGAAAGAAACCAGTTTGAAAGATTCAATCCGCTTGAAGGGAGAACAGAATTGATAAGCCCAAAGATAGAGTTTTGTAACCCATCTGGCGATTGCGAATTCTTTGAGCAGAAGGAAGAGGTTTTAGAAAAACAAGGGGAAGCAGAAAGGTAGATAATGAAACAGATTATAGTAGTATTAGAATTCGACGAAGAGGAATTGGGACCACAATGGTTGAACCACAATAACTTAAAAGCACTACTTTATTCGGAGACCAAAACCAAAAAGGAATTGCTAAAAGTAGTGGAACATCAAGAGCACACCGGTATAAAAGACTGCCTATTGGTTGCGCGGCCAAACGATCCTGATCCTAATTTTGAGATACTTCCATCGATGAAAGGGTATGCTGTGGTGCCGTTGGAAAGTTACGCTGCTTACGCAGAAACAGCATCGAAAATAGTTAAGGATATCTATTTGCGCTATTCTCCAAGATTCAGGCATGTTAAAGAAAAAGAGCCCACCAGTTGTCCGCATCGTTGAGAGGCGTGGCAGGCGTGTTAAAGAAAGCTACGAGACAGAATAGGCACCACCCCGTAGCTTAGGAAACATCCTACTTAACATTATACAGGATCTTCAGGAAAAGAGCAAGCGTCGGGAAGCATGTCTTTAACATCAGAGGTCTTAACATATGACAGTATACCAGGTGAAACACCACGGTTGTTAAACAAGTAAACATCCACAGAACGACGCACTAACTCAGAAATGGCAGCACCCGTCTCCTTGGATAAAACTCGGAGAGCAGAAAGTTGATCCGGGGCAAAACCGATTAGTATTCGCTGCTTCTTCATAAAGAACTCCTTGTTAATATGTTATGCATCATCTCCTCCTCTCAATGTTTCCCATGCTGCTCTAACCACAGCAGGAACTTGTCCGTTGCCAATGGCTTTAAGTCGGTCCACCCTAAAGGCCACCCCATTAGCCACTCTACCCACGTCGGGTTCAACTGGCCACCTACTTTGTCGTTTAGATGACGGGTTCTTTTCGGGTTTCCCCATTGTTTCTTTGATCCCGTTCTGCAATCCCCCGCTAATGGTGTCGGAAACATCTGAACTTGGGCTGCCAACGATTGACTGCATTTGTTTGTCCTGTCGTTCATTCGTTTCAGAAAAGTTTTTTGATTCTCGCCGGTTCCCGTATCTGTCGATCTTGGCGTTAGCCATCTCTTTACCTCCTCTGATAAAACCTTTCCTCCCGTCCCTGGTTTCCGACTTCCGGGGTTCCCCGATCTTGGCGTGGGCCACAATCCACAGCCTGTCTCTAATGTGCGGTGCACCCTGCGAGGCTGCTGATATGCAATCCCACTCACAATTGAACCCGCTTTCGGCCAAGTCGCCGAATACTTGTCTAATGTAGGCGAAATTGAGAAGACCGGGTACGTTTTCCAACAGGCAGCACT
>Ga0208904_1002583_pt1 | contig 11295 bp, 7 predicted proteins | sample AntAceMetag02UKB_FD_184774 | JGI IMG/M metagenome (GOLD analysis project Ga0208904, IMG submission 184774) | Saline lake microbial communities from Ace Lake, Antarctica - Antarctic Ace Lake Metagenome 02UKB (SPAdes) (version 2) | ecosystem: Environmental > Aquatic > Non-marine Saline and Alkaline... | reverse complement strand
ACTAACCAAGTTCCCAGCTATGGGAAAGTCTTTAGGCTTTAATAGTTCTAAAAGCTCTGATGGCTGGGACTGGGAATGGTTTAGATATGGGAGTACAGTGATATTAAATAGAACTGATAATAATTGGGGGCAATTAACTCCAAGGGAGTTTAATTCACTTATGAGGATTCATATAGAAATAAATGATCCTAAAAGTAAAAAAGAAGATAAGTTAAAATATATAGATGATGTGTTATAGGAGTGTGAGATAGTTAAATGGGTAGTGCAGGAACAGTAAGTGTAGATGTAATAGCTAATGCGCAAAGTATACCTTCTGCTATAATAGCACAATTAAATGCAGCATCTGCACAATTTAAAACAGTAGCTACTAAAATGGCTGCAACTATGGCTCCTATGGGTTCAGCAATAACAAAAGGTATCACAAAACCACTTAAACAAGCTAGTATAGCAGGTTCACAAACCTACGGATGGATGAAAGATATTGGGCGTATTGTCCAAGGTATATTTATATCACAAATATTATACCGAGGTATACTTCAGCCTATTCAGGAAGCTGTAAAAGAATTGTGGCAATTTAACATGGAGTTAGAACGTACTGAACTATCTTTTAAGTTTTTGTTAAAAGCTACAGAGGACTTAGCTGAAGGTACAGAGAAAATAGCTGATAATTTGATGAAAACTTTAAAAATTATTGCCGCACAAACTCCTTTCATTATGTCTACAGTTACAAGTGCTACACAGACACTTTTGGCTTTAGGCTTTAAAGAACAGCAACTTAAACCATTACTTATATTAATGGCAGATTTATCAGCTGCTACTGGAGGTGCATCTGATCAAATGAGTAGGTTAGCAGAGGCTTTAGGTAAGGTACAACAGAGAGGCAGAATGACTATGAGGGAATTTAAGTTATTTGTATCAGCTAAAGTACCTATTATGGATATATTAGAAAAAGAATTAGGTTTTGAGGGACTTCCTACTAGAATGGCTATACCTGCTGGTACTATACTTCCTGCTATATTAAGATATATAATGAGATTTAAAGGTGCCGCTGCTGAAATGGAACAGAGTATGACTGGACTTCTTTCTTCAATACATGATTATTTTCTATTTATATCTAATGATATTTTCGAGGGATTTTTTGATGCTATTAAAGAACGCCTTAGTGGTCTAAGAGCAAGACTAGCGGATCTGTGGGAAGTTTTTGACCAATTTGGTTTAGAGGGTTTAATAGCAGATGTGTTTCCTCCAGAAATAGCATTGAGCATTTGGCAATTAATTCATTTATTGCAGGAATTAGGAAGAACAATAGGTAATGCTTTAGAAGCAACTGCACCATTTAGACAAGAATTAATAAAGTTAGTATTAATAGTAAATAATTGGTTAAATACTGGTTTTTTAATTTTTGGTAAAGTTATAGAATATGTTACAAAAGCAGCATCAAAATTATCAATAATTACTAAAATATTAGCTTCTGCATTAATAGGTTTAGCGGTAGCTAGTACAGTTTCTATGTCAATTACTTTATTAGCTAAATCATTTGGTTTTGTTTCTGTGGCTGCTAGAATAGCATTTAGAAATATTGGATTAGTCGTTGGTGCTTTAACAGCTTTAGCGCTTATGATACCAAAGGTTAGAAACTGGTTTACTAATTTAGGTAATAGAATACTTAAAATATTTGGTATAGAGATACCCCAAAGTATAATGGCAGCAAGAGCAGCTATTAGTGATGTGGATTCTGACTTAGGTGATATAGATTGGCAACAATTTATTGATGCATTTAGTGATACAGGAGATGAAGCAGAAGAAGCTGCGGATAAAATAAAAAAATTCTTATTACCTTTTGATGAAATATATAGTCTAGCTGAAGAAAAAATTGATATTCCAGCACTTGTAGACGGTTTAGGGGATCTTAGTGATTTCGAATTTCCTGACATAGAAGTACCAGAATTGGATACCATAGAAGAATCTTTTGGTAATATGGAAATAAACTTTAGCGACACACTTGACAAACTGAAAAATATATGGGGTATATTTTGGAAAGGTTTAGTAGATATAGCTAAACTTATAGGACCCAAAATCTGGCCTACTATAATAGAAACATTACCCAGGGTAGTTAAAACAGCTTTCAGTTTCGTATGGCTTATTATTAAAGAATGGTATACTAGGATACTTCCAGCTTGGGGTAAAACTCTCATTTCTTTTTGGTTGAAAATATTTCAAACATTGCCAACATTAATATGGCCTATACTTAAAACAGTATTAAGTTTAACTTTAGCTACACTTCAGACATTGACTATAACTATACCTAAAGGCATACAGACTTTATCAATGGTAATACAGGGGTTATTGCAATCAATAACAACTTATGGTGTAGATAGAGTAGGACAGTTAGGAATACTTCTTGCGGGTATGTTTCTAAAAATGGGATTCCATTTAGCTAATATAGTAACTGTAGTAGGTCAATCTATTGGCGGCTCTTTAGGTTCTGCCATATTTAATTCTGCTTTAGGTGGTTTAGGTACTATAGGTCAAGAAATAATAAATTTAATTTTAACTAGTATCATGGAAGCTTTTCAGCATTTAGGTTTTGGTAGAATAGCCTTTGTGGACGAAGTCATAGAACAATTGGATTTATATAAAGCTAATTCAAGTAAGCAAATAAGTTCTTGGGTACAGGAGCAGACAGCAAAAGATACAAAATATTGGACAGAGGGTGTTAATGAGTATGTAGCAGAACAGGCAGAAGCTATCGGTGCAATAGCTGTCGATATGGGAGCAGTATTGGCACTAGAAGCAGCTAAATTTACTACAGTGGCTACACCTATTTTTGAAGGTATAGGTAATGATGTTATGGCTCTATGGGAAGGAACTGTGACAGATCTTGGAGATGTCTGGTCTCCTGCTATGGAAGATATAGGTACAGTATGGAGTGAGTGGTTTACTACAAGCGGTAAACCTATCTGGGAAGATTTTGGTTCAGAATTAAAAAACGACATATGGATTCCAGCGTTAGAAGGCGTAAGTAAAGATACTGCTACTTGGTTAGAAGATGACTTTAATCCTATTTGGGCAGATTTTGGTACTGACATGAATACCATATGGGGAGATACTATGGTAGATATCAAAACCATAATAACAGATTCAAAAGAGGGTATAACTACAGAATTTGGGGATTTAATGGGGGCCATAGTAGGAGAAATGGAAGAACCTGTTAAAGAAATAACTGATTCAGCTACAGCAATAGTAACTGCTATAGAAGATACCAAGCTGCCTATTGAAACTGCTATGAGTGAGAATAAAGATATTATAATAACAGCTATGGAGGATGTTGTTGAACCGGTAACAGAAGCCGCTATAGATGCTGCACAAGGATATAATGAAGAATGGAAAGGTATAATAGATGAAGATCTTAGAGAAACCTTTAAAAAAATTGCAGCAAGATTATTAGAACAAAAGCCAGATATTGTGACCGCTGCTTCAAATATAGCTAAAGCTTCTGTAGCTGCCATGGATACCGAATTTAGTAATTTCCATCCGTCTATTACAGTGGATGTTAATTATAATATTCCAAATATACCGGGTGTGTCTAGTTCTTCAACTTCTGGTCCATCACAACCAAATGCAACTGGAAGTTCTTCTACAAGACCAAAGAAATTCGGATATGGTGCTATAGTAACAAGACCTACAATGGCAGAAGTAGGGGAAGCGGGTAATACTGAAGGTGTATTTCCATTAAATAAAACATCTATGAAACCATTTGCAGATATGATTGGCAATTTAATCAATAGTACCGGTTCTCCTAACATAGCTGATGATTATGTGTTAATACCAGTGAATAAAAGAGAATTAGAAAGAGAATTATATGTAATAAGTAAACAAGAACAATTTAGGAGGGGCAAATATTAATGGCATTAATTATTAAAATAGATGGCACGACTATAAAGAATCCTACTACACCTTTACAGATATCTATATATCCAGTAACAAAAGCAGGTAGGGTAGCTTCGGCATTAATGACAATAGATTTTCTAGCCGAAAAATCAACATTTAAATTTGAATACGATGTTATAAGTTATGCAAATCTTAATAAAATATTGGCTATTATTAATAATTTTCCCACTATGTTTCATACATTAACGGTAAATGAGAATGGCGTAGAAGCTAGTTACACAGTTTATCCAGGAGCAGTTACTAAATCTGTATTTAGGTCAGATAATAATGGGTACTGGTATTTTAAAGATGTGTCATTTTCTCTTATAGAGCAATAAGGATTAATTATGATAAGTACTACAGCAGAATATAAAACAGCAATAAGTGCATTAAGCAGAAATATAAAACCAAAAGTATATATTTACTTTGATGGTGAAAGTTCACCACCGGTTCTTTTTGATAGTGATAATATAGCGGGTATAGATTTCTTAGAAGAGGTACAGGCAGAAGGGGATAATCCTCTAGGTACTGTATCAGCTAATGAGATAAAATTAACATTAAGAAATGATGATCATCAATTTAATCCTAATAATATTAGCAGTACTTACTATGGTAAGTTAACACCTAATTTATTAATTAAACCTTATTATGGTATAAAAACTAATGGTTCTTTTGAATGGATTTCTCTTGGTAGTTTCTGGACGGGTTATTGGGGCGCAGATTCAACTTCTGTAGTAGCAGAAGTAGTATGTAATGATAGATTGTTTATATTAAATCAAGAGGATGTACCGTTAATACCTACTATGCAAAATATTACAAGGTATCAAGTTTTTGAGGCTTTATTTGAATCTTTAGGATTAACATCTGCTGAATATGATATAGATTCAGAACTTTCTAATTATACTGTTCCTGTAGCTTACTACCCAGATGGTGATGTTCATAAAGCTTTGAATTATTTGACTAATGCATTTAGTTGTACAGTATTTATGACAAGAGATAATATTGTAAAAGTGTTAGATAATAGTACTACAGTAAGTTCAGTTAAAACATTTAATGATACTGATTTAATAATATCATCTAATGCACCACAAAATTTTGATGAGATATATTCAGATGTGGAAATAACTTATAAACATCATACAGTAGGAGAAAAAGCAGCATTACTTATAGTAAATGATATAGTTATTGATGCTGCTGGGGTAACTTATACAGATCTTAAATTTACATCGGGACCAATAGCATTTGTGACCGATATACAAATAACTGAGATTCCACATATTGCTATTAGTTCTTTTTCTATTGGTACGTGGGGTATGACTATAATATTTACAAATTCAGCTTCAGCTGAGCAGACTGTAAATATAGAAGTACATGGATATCCATTAGAAATAGTTGAGAATAAATTAACTGTACGAGATGCTACTGCTTATGCTTTATTAGGAGATAAAGCTAGAATATTACCTTTGGATAATTATTTAGTTCAAAGCTATTCAGTAGCTAACACACAAGCTAATTTAATATTGCCTATTGTGGCTGATTCTAAAGCTTATGTTGAAGCTAATACTCGTGGAGATATGTCAGTTGAACTTGCTGATACTATTAAAATAAATGATGTAACTAATAAGATATTAAATACAGATATAATTCCTATTAGATTTAAATATAAATATGATGGTGGACTTACTTGTGATATTAAAGGAATAAAGAAAAGTGTGAGGGACGCAATATGAGTTACGGAACTACATTATTAACTAATGGATCTGCTGAAACTGGTGATACTACCGGTTGGGCTGTAACTAATGTAACTGTAGTAGCTGATACTGTTACTGATGAACAATTTGCTCCTCAATTAGTACAAAGCACAGATATCAAGTTTGGTAATTGGATGCTTGATGATTATACACCATTTATGGTGCTTTCAGGAGAAACTGGAGAACATTATTTCTTACTAGGAGCAACAGCATCAATGGAACAAGTAATGTTAGCATCAGATATAGGTGATTTACCTGATATCAACTTCATGGTAACAGTAGATTATAAATTAACTACAGCTCAGGAATTGTATGATGCAGAAGTCAAAGGTTGGGTTGAAATAGAAATACTATATAGTGATGAAACTAAGGATTTATTTGCTATACCATGTACTAAAGGTTTAGATAGGGATGGTCGTAATTTAGACAATTATTGGTTAAGAACGGAAGCTAATATATCATTCCGTGCTAATTCTGAATTAAGTATTACAAGTATAGGTGTAACAGCTAAAACTGTAAGTCTAACGGGTGGACTTAAAATAAATCAAATAAAATTAGAAAAGAATTTAGAAGTAGATACAGATATTGATGGTGGGGATGAAGGACAAGTCTTAACTACAGATGATGAAGGTAAACCTATATGGAAATTCGCACCACCGACATTTATATTTACTATATCTGGAGCATTAACAGCAGAAGATAATCCTTGTCCGGCTTTACCTGCTCCTTATGCATGTACTGTTGATAAGGTATATGCTTATGTTAAAACAGCACCAGAAAATGCAGGAGCTGGTGGAGATGCAATAGTTATAGATATATTAAAGAATGGAACAACTATGTTTCCTGGGGCATATTTACCTGAAATGGCTAAAATACAACATGGAGCTCAAACAGCAGAAAGTGATACTCCATATAATATAACTCCTTATTCAAAAAAATTAGCTAAGAATGATGTAATGACAATGAATGTAGATCAAGTAGGAGATTCTGTAGCAGGATCTGACTTGACTGTAGAAGTGAGGTGTAAGTGATGAGCGGTTCAGTATATTGTTGCGGATATGGTTCTCCTAATGCCGTAGTTTGGAGATTACAAAAATCAAATTTATCTAAAATAGCAGAAACTGTTGAATCTGCTGTCTCCATAGATGGTTTAGCTGAAGATACTGATTATATTTATTGTGGAGCAAATGAAGGGGGTTCAATATATAAAGTATGGAAAATACAAAAATCTGATATGAGCGTGGTGGCCAAATCTATAAATTATGGTAGCTCTATTTATACTTTAACATCAAACAACACTTATGGGGATGATTTGTATGTATATTGTGCAGGAGCAGGTTCACGGAAAGTATGGAAAATACAAAAATCTGATATGAGTAAAGTAGCAGAATCTATAGCTTATGGTTCTAATTATATCAATGCTTTGGCTTCAAATTCAGATTTTATATTTATAGGAGGGCATCCAGATGGTATAGGAGTATGGAAACTTTGGAAGAATAGTCTAGCTTACATTCAAGCTTCACCAGATTATGTTAATAGTATATATGCTTTAACTTGTGAAGATAGCCAGTATGTATATTGTGGCGGTGGTAAGAACTCTGCTACTGTATGGAAAATATCAATAGGAGCTATGAGCAAAGTAGCTGAATCCCCCAGTTACGGTTATATTTATACTCTAACACAAGATACTGACTATGTATATTGTGGTGGAACAACAAAAAAAGTATGGAAGATACAAAAATCAGATATGAGCAAAATAGCAGAGTCAGTAGATATAGGTGGATATATAAGAGCTTTAGCAGAAGATGAATCATATATTTATGCCGGAGGTAATAACAATAAAATATGGAAAATACAAAAGTCTGATATGAGTAAAATAGCAGAGTCTGCTAATTATGGAAGCGTTCTATATACAGCGATAGGGGACGATATAGAAGTATTAGTCAATGAATACAAAGCATGGATAATGTAAAAATGAAAGGAGAAAGATAAATGATAATAACAAGCAACGACCCCTCAGCAGGATATGTATCTTGGAGTGGGGTAACAATTAAATATAAAGGGGTGACTTACACAATTGCGGATGATAATTCCAATGAGCCATTCATATGGTGGGATTTTACAACTCCTACAGTTTTCTTAGGTAGCGCTACTATGCCTACTTTGACTGATAATGATTTTGTAGCTATTTACAACGATAGTGGTACATACCAATTAGCTGGTATTCGTTCAAGGCAAGTTCATGGTGGTATGATTATGACTGGCACTATTCCAGCAGCAGCACTTGAAGAAACATATGTAGAAACAACAGGTAATGAAACGGTAGCAGGTATTAAAACTTTTTCATTCTCACCAATAGTACCAACACCTACAACTGATTATCAAGCTAGTACTAAAAAATATGCAGATGAAGCTGCACCAGCAGTTCATGCACCAAGTCACACAGATGGCAGTGATGATATACAAAGCGCAACTGCGGCTCAAAAAGGAGTAGCAACCGCTACTCAAATAACTAAATTAGATGCTATCGCCGCACTTGCAGATGTCACAGCAGACAACGCTCCAAAGGCTCATGCCCCAAGCCATAATGCAGGTGGCGGAGATGCATTAGCATTAACGATCTCTTCAACAAATACTTTAACTAATAAACGTATTACAAAAAGAGTTAACACAATTGCATCAAGCGCAACTCCAACTCCAGCAGGAGATACTACAGATATATTTACAGTTACAGCTTTGGCAGAGGCAGCTACTTTTGCAGCACCGACAGGAACTCCGACTAATGGACAAGCATTATTATTAAGAATTAAGGATAATGCTACTGCTCAGACACTTGCTTATAATGCAATATATAGAGAAGGAGACGACATAAAATTGCCCACTATGACAATAGCAGGAAAGACCATGTACGTAGCATTAATTTATAACTCCACTGATGTAAAATATGACTTGGTTGGAGTAGTGATGGGAATATGATCATGAAAATAGACACAAAAATATTTGATAAATTAACTTTAAATCAATGGAAAGAAAAGATATTTCATCGTTCTGTAAATATCAAATATCCAGAGCAATTAAAATATTTGGTTGATGAAATGTATCCAAATAAAATTGCCAGGCTTAATGAAAGGTTAAAAGAAAGCAGTGGAGAAGAGCTAGAGTTTCTAAATGCCAAAATCCTTAGACTGACTGATAAATATGCAACTTGCAAAAAGATGTTAGATTTGCGTGATGCTAAGTCAGTACCGACTACGAAAGAATGGGCTATGTATGGTACGACTTATTACATTGACTTAGATAATGGTAATGATGCAAGAACAGGGTTAAAGATTGACGGTACTATTGACAGCACAGCAGATACTACTCATTTTGTAGATGCTGCTTTAACTGGTGTAGATGATTATATTAATGGTAGTTATTTCTATAATGTTACCAGAAGCTTAGGTTCACTTATTACTGATTTTGATGCAGGAACCGATACCGTAACTTTGGCCGACGCTATTGCAGGAATGACAGCAGGAGATACTTATTATATTCTTGATGCTTGGCTGACCCTTGAACAATACACCACTACTACAGTAAGGACAGCCGGAGATATTGCTTATGTCAGGGCAAATACTACTGAAACAGTTGGTGCAAATGATATTATATTTGATGAGAATGGTACAGTAGATGCTTACATATCAATAGTAGGTTGTGATAGTGTAATCAATGACCCGTGGGTTGACAGTTCTGATGTTAGACCTATTATAGATTTCGGAGATCAGCAATATCAATTTAATATAACTTCAGATGATTTCTGGAAATTAGAAAGCTTAGATATCATCCAAAGTGCAGATATAAATGGAAATATATATGCTAATTCTACTGCTGGAATATATCTTTTGAATTGTATTATAAGGGATAATAGTTCTGCAACAGCATACAAAAAGTTTGGGGTTTACTATATTGATTCTCGTAATTTTAAAATGGAAGATTGCGCACTCTTAGATAATCTTTACTCAAATACTAAATTAAATTACTCATCAGGTATTTTCGATAATTGTACTTTCAATGGTGGAGTTACTACAACTACTAATGGTATTAATAGTAATGCCTCAACAATAGTAGTTAAGAATTGTTCTTTTGGGCTGACAACAGCACACGGTGACTATGATATCAGACCATCAAACTCTTCATTTATTCAATTTATTAATTGTGCAAGTACTAAATATATTTATAGTAAAGATGGTTCTGTAGTTTTCATAGAAGATAATAATCAAGTCAAAGGTGCAAATTCAGTCTATACTTACAATGGCATAATAACAAAATCAACGGGAGTAGTTCGCTCTGGTGGGGCATCATCAAGTGCTTTAATGCAACCAGATGCAGATTGTGGGTTATATGCTCCATTATCTATATCACCATTCAATGAACATGATTTTTCTATTTACGCAAGTGCAACAGAAACTACAGTTACTATTTATATACGTTCTTATGGGGCGTGGGCTGCATATCCCACTAATGCAGAACTATATATTGGGGCAAGTTATTTAGATCACGGCTCTGATGCAACAAGAACACTTATAAACTCTACAGCAGTATTGGATGATGAGACTACTTGGCGACCATTTACGATTACATTTACGCCATTACAGGCTGGATTTGTTTATTTAAAGGTTTATCTTAAAAAGTATGAGGCGAGTAAGGGTTGTTATGTAGATATGAAAATAAATAATAAACTGTTTGATTGGGTAAACGCAATGCCAAGCGAACTTAAACCAAGTTCAACAGGATTTATAATGATGTAAAGGAGATAAAATAATGAAAACAGGAGCAAGTTGTGTATGTGAAATAGGAGGAGTTACAAAAGAATGTAATTCTGCTGAATGTAGATTTGTTAAAGGTATAGAACATATATTTAAGGCTAATGTAAAATTCTGTATTGATAATAATATTTACGTAATAGCCAATTTTGACAATTGGAGAGCTACTGGACATGAACCATTTAATTTGAGCAGGCTTAATGACATGATGACTATTATGTATGAGTGTGGGTGTAACAAATTAAATAGCAGAATTACAGTAGAAAATGAGCCAATGAAATATATAACTAAAGAAGTATATGCTAATCAAATCAATCAAGTCTATGAGCATGTTGCTGGTAGATTTTATGTAGGTGCTGGCAATGAAGAGTTTGGACTGGCTGGTGCAAGAGGAAATATGTATCAATACATTTTAAATAATTGCAATTTTGATTATCTGGACATTCATATTCAGAGCACAATGATAGACTCCTCAACATGGAGAGTGGTATCTGGAAGAGTAGACCACTACTTAGGGTTGTCAGTACAATGGGCTAAAACTTATGGTAAAAAATTATCCTGTACTGAGGCTAACTGGTCAAAGATTAAAACAGCAGAAGGTCATGCTGATTTGATGATGGAAAGGGATAAAGCAAAAGTTGCAGGATGTGAAGATTTTTGTATAGTTTTCATTAATGGATTTAACAGTAAATATAATTGGCTTTCTTATTTATGGGAGGGCAATCAAAATTCTATTTATTGGAATAATTTAAAAAATAAAATGTTAGAAGAAAAGGAGGAGGTGATTATGGCTTATTTAAGACCAGAAG
>Ga0208904_1002579_pt1 | contig 11310 bp, 11 predicted proteins | sample AntAceMetag02UKB_FD_184774 | JGI IMG/M metagenome (GOLD analysis project Ga0208904, IMG submission 184774) | Saline lake microbial communities from Ace Lake, Antarctica - Antarctic Ace Lake Metagenome 02UKB (SPAdes) (version 2) | ecosystem: Environmental > Aquatic > Non-marine Saline and... | reverse complement strand
CCCTAAACGGACCAGTCCAAACCCAAACTGATACATCCCGGCCAGAAAAGTCAGGGTCAGGGTTAACCTGATAAATTCCGCGGAGCCGGGCTCTACATATTGGCTGACTGCTGAGAAGACGACAATGGAGATGGCGGTAGTCGGACCGGATATCAAATGCCAGGAGGAGCCAAATAGAGCCGCCACAATCGGTGTGACCATGGCAGTATACAACCCATATTGAGGGGGTAACCCAGCGATCATTGCAAACGCAACCCCCTGGGGAAGCACAATGACAGCTCCGGTCACACCCGCAATCAGATCAGATTTAAGACTTTGGACATTAATTAAGGCTTTCCAGGAAAGAAAAGGGAATAGGCGAATAATCCACTCAAGTTTCGTCATATGAACTTTATCGATTTAGAACCCATGAAAGGCAAAATTATGGTCTAAATATTATCAAATTTTATGACAATATTTTTTATTTCAGGAATGGTATTCGCGACACCTTGAACCATCTCCGTCAGCGCCTTGCGTTTATTTTTTGGCGCATGCAATTGCACAGTCAACTCACCATTTGAAGCTGTGATATTGTCAACCAGAGATGGATCGAGCTGTGTGTCCAATTCAGAAATCAAAGCCAAATCATGCAGTTTCTGTTGAGATTCAGCCGTCGTTTCGAAACAGGGCTGATTCATGGCGTTGACAATGATATCCACCGCACAATCCACTGTTAACACACCAATCTTCAATACCAGATCATACAAATTGGGATCCCAGGTATCAATGCCATATAGATGCAAACTCCAGCGGCGACGTTCCTCATCATCTGAGATAATAATGCGGTGGGCTTCCTTTTCAGAAATATTCTCACGCTTCATCTCTTCTTGCACCCGGTAATCGATGTCAGCCAGAATTCGCACTTTTAAAACATGGGGAACGCCCTTCAGAAAAAATTGCCCTGCCAGGCCATGATAAATGATATTGTCCTTTCTTAAAAAACCCAGCAGCACATTTCTAAATTCAGCGACGTATTTTTCTTTGCCCCCGATGAGCCGGTCCAATATGCTTGGGGCATCATGCAAGGCGCGAATAAGCTTAACTTCAGGAATGTGGAGTTGCTTGGCTGCCTCCAACACAACATCACGGGACAAACAATCATACCCCAGTTTTTCAGCTACCTTTTCTGCAACTTCTTTCCCGCGACTATAACTACCCCTGGAAATTGTGATAATGGACACATCACTCCTTTTGGTAACAAGTTAAAATAGTTTTGAAATATTTGTTCCCGGACTAATTGATTCTGGTGGCATACTTGGAAACAGCTGACTGACTTCTCTCAATTAAAATATACTGCTACTCAGATGAAAATGCAACAATCCCATTTTTACCCTGCCTCCAAATCCTCACTTCAAAAGTAGATCTAAATATCAGTTCATATTAATCTAATCATTATTCTTTTTTTCAACCTCCCCCTTGGTTATTCTGAAACTACATCGAACGGGATCAAACTTCCACATTCAATTTGACTCTTAATTCGGGAGGGAAAATGAATGTAACTTTCAAGAAGCTGATCGCTACAGACGCAGATATGTCTGTTGATCTGTTTCTCACCCGCTGGTTAAAAGGAGATTAAAAGAGAACAGTCTCACCCGCTAGATTTTTTTGAGCGATTCCAGTAGCTCCCATAGATTTTCAGCCATCGGACCGACGGGAATATCGTTACGGCGAATGAGAAAAAAATCGGCTGCCATGTTGGAAAACGGAGGATAGTTCAGGATGATCAGGCGTCCATTATCAAGATCTTTGCGGATGAAATGCTCCGGCATCATTCCCCAACCAGAGCCGGCCAACAACAATTCTCGTTTGACTGAAAAATCGTTGACAGTCCAGTGCAAGCCCTCTTTCAGGACTCCGATCGTTCGGGGTTCGGAATGCCGACTGGAATCAGCAACAATAATTTGTGGAAACCCGATCAGGTCAGATTTCAGCAGGGGTCGCTCAATGCTGGCCGAGGGGAAATCCGGAGCGGAGACAGGGAAAAATCGGACTTCGTCCCAAAGTGACACCTCAAGTCGTTCATCCCAGTTGACCCCTTCGGCCAGGGCAATATCAACATTGCCGTCAAGCAATTGTTCGACTGAGCCACCGAGATTTTCGATGGTTAAAACAATTTGAACCGATGGCTGATCACGGGAGAAACGATTGATGACAGCAATGACTTTGGAAAAGGGACAGGCCGCATTAATGGCCAGTTTTATTTCGGCCTCATTTCCCATGGAAAGGTGGTCTCCCAGTTGAACCAGTTCTTCTGCCTGAAGCAGCACGGTCTTGGATTTTTCATAAATAGCCTGTCCGGCTGCAGTCAGGCGTGGCCTATAGCCACTGCGATCGAACAGGGTAATCTGCAATTCATCTTCCAGGTTTCGAATGGCATAACTCACCGCGGACTGCGCCCGGTGAAGAGTTTCGGCAGCTGCACGAAAGCTGCCGGTTTCCAGTATCGCATTTAGAACTCGTAGTTGCTCCAGGGTCATGATAATATCCCGATCTAAATTTTAGAACAATATATCGACTACTCGTTTTTATTATTTTATCAAAATTTATCTCAAATAGAAATAGGTTCTGTAAATTGGGGGACATGATACTTTTCTCGTATCGTGTCCCCCTATTTTCCAGTATTTGTCTTTAATAAAATAAACTCAGAAGGAGACATTGTGGGATTAATAATTGAAGGTGTCTGGAAAGATCAATGGTATGATACAGACGCCAGTGAAGGTGAATTTATCAGGGAAAACAGCCGGTTTCGAGATTGGATTACCGAAGATGGCAAACCTGGGCCAGATAGTGAGAAAGGGTACCCACCAGATAGGGATCGTTATCATCTATACGTTTCGCTGGCCTGTCCCTGGGCCCATCGAACCTTGATTTTCAGATCCTTAAAAAAACTGCAGGAAATCATCCCGGTTTCCGTTGTTAAGCCCCACATGCTGGAACATGGCTGGGAACTTGAGAGGTCGGGAGATTCGGCTAACAGATACCAATACCTCCATCAACTCTATACAGCCGCCAATCCTGACTACACTGGCAGAGTGACGGTACCGGTGCTGTGGGATAAAAAAAACCGCACCATCGTCAGTAACGAATCCTCTGAGATTATCCGGATGTTTAATGGTTCATTCAATGACTTTACCGATGTCAGTTTCGACTATTACCCGGAATCACTAAGAGTAGAAATTGATGAAATAAACGAATATATCTATCATAACGTGAACAATGGCGTTTATCGCTGTGGATTTGCAACCACTCAAAGCGCGTACGAGGATGCTTTTTCTCAACTTTTCAAAGCCTTGGATAAACTGGACCGACGACTTTCCAGCCAACGATACCTGGTTGGAAATCAAATTACGGAGGCCGACTGGCGACTGTTTACGACTCTGGTGCGTTTTGATGCCGTTTACTACGGTCACTTTAAAACAAACTTGAGAAGAATAGCAGATTATCCCAACCTGCAACCCTACCTGTTGGATCTTTATCAGCAACCTGGGATCAACGAAACCATCGATATGGAACACATCAAATCACATTACTATTACAGTCATGAGACGGTAAACCCCAGCCGCATTGTACCTGTTGGGCCGGAGTTTGATTTCGAGGCACCGCATGACCGAGCCCGATTTGGATAACACAGTGAGCCGCGAGATATCATTTAACCAACAACTGAAGGTAATACAATGAAACCAGCTACAGCGCAGCCAGAACAACAGACGCAACCACCGACTTCCGAGCCCAAACTTCGATCCGTTAAAAAGATCATCACCGCCATGGTAGCCATGGAAGGTGCCGGTGTCAGAATACATCGCAGCCTGGGATCTCCTCTGCTGGACATGCTGGATCCCTTTCTGCTGCTGGACGAATTTCGCTCAGACGACCCCAACGACTACATCAAGGGTTTTCCGGATCACCCCCACCGGGGGTTTGAAACCGTCACCTACATGTTGGCAGGTGTCATGCAACATCGGGACAGCGTCGGTAACAGCGGAGACCTTGGCCCCGGTTCAGTCCAGTGGATGACAGCCGGACGCGGTATTATTCATTCTGAAATGCCCCGCCAGGAAAACGGTTTGATGTGGGGATTTCAACTCTGGGTAAATCTCCCCGGGAAAGATAAAATGAAAGACCCTCACTATCAGAATATCGACAGCGATCAGATACCGGAAGTCCGGCAAAAAGACGGCAGCAGCATCAGGGTCATTGCCGGAAAAGCCTTTGACGTCGAAGGGCCCGTCAAAGGGATCGCTGTTAATCCCTTGTACCTTGAAATCAATCTGGCGGCTGGGGCACAGATCGAGCAAGCGGTTCCCGAAGGCCATAATGCATTTGTTTACGTGTTTGAGGGAGAAGCCCAGTTTGGGGTTAATCCAGGGAATACTGTCAAAAAAGGAGAACTGGGTGTGTTTAGCCCGGGAAGCCTGATTCAGGCTAATGCCAGCTGGGGATCCTCGACCCGCTTTCTGTTGGTGGCAGGCAAGCCCATCAGAGAACCGGTGGCGAAATATGGTCCGTTCGTGATGAATACCACAGCAGAGATCGAGGACGCTATTTCAGACTTTCAATCCGGAAAATTTGTCAGTTAAATTGTTCCATGCCAGAGCCCATGAGATTCAGCTCATCCACAGGGCTCCGGACCCCTTTCCCTCCTTTTTTGATCACATGCGTATAGACCATGGTTGTACTCACATCCTTATGTCCGAGTATTTCCTGATCCAATACTTCTTTGTAAAGAAATACCAGAGCGGAAAGCGCCTGATTTTGTGTTGATGCAGCCACTTTACGATCAATCGCCAAATGGTTCAAAAACTCCGTAATTTCTGTTTTACCTAAATCCTTTGGATGACGCTTATGGTGAAATAAAATATAGCGTTTTACCCAATCGGCATAGGTTCGTTCTGTTCTAATACTGTAGTGCTTTCGACGAATTACCTCCTTAACCTGATCTAACAGCCTGGGAGATCGAATTTTCAAAGTTGATTCCATTTTTTCTGCTCCCGATTTTTTGAATATTATCAATCAATTCAGGGAATTTTTCACAATATTGAAGGCGTACATTTGTACACTAATCTGTTTTAATTCTCATCACAAGCAAAAATTGCGAAATTCTGAAAATTTCATTTATCTATTCTGAGCACCCGCCGCTTCCTTCGGGATTAATAGTCCAAAACCGTCTAATCCCAAATTTTTTAGGATTAGACTTTCGACGATCGATAATACCTTTCATAAACGATATAGGAAACAAATTGCCTAAATAATCTTGATAATATAGGGCTATTCTGTCATTGTGACATCCAATTGAAAAATAGAACTATTTATAAATCAGAGGACACCCACTTAAGTGTTGGAGAGCCTACAAAAGGCTTTTTGCATTAACATTAAATTTTACCGCCAATCCTTTGATATGTTTTATGTTAAGCTCTCTTTTACCATTTAAGATATCGGATACGTAACCTTGTGATCCTATAACGTCAACAAGGTCAATTTGCTTGAGATTATACTCATTCATCAGATGCTTTATTTTATCAATTGAAGAAGCATTTGTTTTTTCGAGGTTTAATACTTCTTCAAAATTTGATTTTTCATATTCGTCTACTATGTCACCAAGTAAATCGATAAAAGATGAAACAGGATGTTCATCCGGCAGATCCATTTTTAAGAGTTCGTTCATCAATTCAAGTTTGTATTTATATTCTTTATCATTTTTGGGATAAGTCAGTATATCCGCCAAGGGCGGCCAATTACTTTGAATTGCTGTCAAAGTTTTATTTTTCATGTTATTTCCATTTATTTTTTGAGTATTCAGAATGAGTTAAAATATCAAGGATAAAGATTCTCTTTGAAATAAAATTTACTCTTGTTATCATGCGAAATTTATTTCCACTGATATTAAACACAGTTCTTCGGCCAACTAAATCAGCATGTGGAAACCAGTTTCTAAGCTCATTGAGATCAGAGAATACTTCAGCATTAACTATTGAGTACAATCCAAGTAATGAAGTTTCTGAATCTGGGTATTTGGTAATAAAGTCGGAAATTTTCTTTTTTGAGATTATGTGCATATCATTGAATTTTTGTAAGTTGTAAAAACAGCTCAAGTATATATCGCATTTAGCGATATAGTCAATTGCTTTGTAGGTAGTTGAAATAATCGATACTTAAATCTCCAAAAAAGCGCGATCTTGCCAAGGCTCAAGAAATGGCAAAACTATTAAAAGAGGAAGAACCATGAAAAACACTTATCGATTAGGTATTGCCCCATTCGATGCCAGCGACTACCTGGACAATGAAGAAACTATTGCGGAGTACCTCTCAGCCGCACTGGAAAATCCAGATTCAGATGCATTCTTGATCGCAGTTCGTGATGTCGCAAAGGCTCGAGGCATCTCGGCAATTGCGGAAAATGCAGGGCTTGGGCGGGAAAGTCTGTACAAGGCATTAAAACCGGGTGCAAAACCACGTTTTGATACAATACGCCGGCTATTAGGCGCTTTGGGGGTAAAATTTGATGTTGTTCCACCACATATTCAAGCCTGAATATTGAGAAATTGCTAACAAGCGCAAACATCCATCCTTCCCCGCCATTACTCTCTGGGTAAGGCGGGGAATGCCAGTCTTCTGCAGTATGGCACTTTCAGATTTACGATACGCCATTGATATTGTGTTGAATAAGGGAGGGTACTGATGCGATATTGTCGCCTGTTTTTAATAACATTTGGGATTTCTTTAGTTTTTTTATGGGCGAGCATGCCTTTCGTTTCAGGACAAGTTAGCCAGGTTGATCTTTGAAAGTTTGTACTTTGGTTTGGACAGAAGAAATGCTGATGGGGGTGGTTTAATCAACCACATTGAATACAAAATCAACAGTCCCCTTTTCAGGCAGGGTGACAGTTGCCTGCCAGATTGTTTGGCCGGTGGGACATTTGACAATAATGCCGGTTCCTTCATAAATTCCGGGACTGCGGATCTTCAAAAACACCCAGTTCAGCCCCATAGTCATCCCCGGCATACTCAGATCAATATGGGGTTTTTTTGACAATGGGGGACCACCCACTGTGACGGAAAAGAGTAGATTGTCCATTGTTTTGACAGGCCTGGGCTGAATATCCAGAGTAATGTCTCTGTCCAGGATTTTTTGAGTGCAGGCCTGGTTTTGGATGTCGCAATTAAGCAGGCGTTCGCCAGGATTTATCTTCACTGAGTCCCTGATGAAAAACAGATACGCCAGAAACACAATCAAAATAGTCATCCCTGTGATAATCAGTACCTTCCGGATCATTTTCAAGGGTCCTCACCTCTTTGACAATTTCAACAAATTGCTTCGCTTTTCTATCCGTGCTATAATCTGATCTCAGGAATTGCAATAAAAAGTAGTCCACGACCACCCGGCAAATTCATTTGCTAGTAGAGAATGATAGGAAATCCCTATTTGAGTGTCAAGCAGCGCTTTCTTTAATTTTGCGATAAATCCATGGATTTTCTTCTCCCAGCCCGACGTGAACAGCATCGTATTTCTTACAATCAAGTTGCTTTTCACCGTTTTTCCAAAGCTGAAGGACTATGATCTCCTCGGCGGCAGGGATGTTGAATAGTGACAACAACAAAAAGAAATTCAGCCGGAAATTTTAGTGGGAAGTAAACGATTAAACCTTGCATATTCCGGTGCATTCCTTAAAAATATCTTTTCAAGACAGAAGAGATTGTCCCGCACTTAATCTACATTGAAAATCGTTATTATTACCTATGAGATTGAGTAAAAAGATACTGGTCATCCTTTTCGGTTTTATCGTGCTTTTTGTGGTCGGCACCTATTTAATCCAGCGGCTGATTTTATTCCCCAGTTTCCTGAGTCTTGAACGCAAAGAGGCCATTAAAGACATCAACCGGGTAGTTCAAAGTCTCAACCGGGAAGTCACTTATCTCAGCGCATTGGCCCATGATTGGTCAGCCTGGGACGACACATACGAATTTGTTGAAACCCCAACTGAAGCGTATTCAGGTGCGAATCTCCTTTATAACACTTTTAAGGCAAATAGCCTCAATCTAATTCATTTCGTCAACAACAAGCGCGAAACAGTCTGGGGGAGAGCATACAACCTGGAAACCGCACAGAGAATTGAAATCCAGGAATTTGAGCCTGCGGTACTTTCCAGGAATCAAAAACTTTTTTCATACGAATTGAAGCAGAAATCACTTTCTGAATTATCAATTAGTGGTGTATTCATTACGGACAAGGGGCCAATGCTGGTTGCCTCCCGGCCCGTCCTGAATAGTAAAAACGAGGGACCTATGCTGGGATCGATTATCATGGGCAAGCTGTTGAATAAAAAGATGATTAAAAGACTCAGCGAGCAAACCAAAGTCGAATTTAATATTCTGATCGCTGAAAAGGATCTCATTCCGGCTACTCACAGGGAGGCCCTGCGCAGAGTGACTCCTGACTCAAAATATTATGTTGATGCAGTCAATGACGATAAACTCAGAGTATACACTGCTGTCAAGGGAATATCAGGTGCTATGACCCTGCTGATTTCTGCTGATATTGAAAGAGAAATATCCCGGGAAGGGAGACAATCGCTGCAATATGGGTTGTTAATTGGCGTCATCGCCTCATTAATCGCATTTTTGGTTGTTTTACTGGCGATGCAAAAGGTCGTGGTTGATCCATTGCGGAAGCTTACGCACTATGTGCAGTCGATCAAAAGCTCAGATAACCATGCAATTCTTCCTTCCCTTAACAGACAGGATGAATTGGGAATTTTACAGACAGAGTTCAACAATACCCTGGTTCAACTGGCTCAAACCAGAAAAAATTTGCTTGAACAGTCTTATTATTCCGGAATGGCAGATATGATGGCAGGCATACTCCATAATATCAGAAATTCATTGAGTCCCATCAAAGGCTACGCCGCCATGCTCCATTCTGATATGGCCAAAGCCCCGCTCAAGAATATCCAACAGGTGAAAGATGAACTGCTGACGGATAATCTCCCTGTTGATCGTAAGAATGACCTCATACAATACCTGCTGCTCTTGGTTGACAGCTTTGCTGGCATCACTGCCAAAGCAGAGAAAAAACTGGCAAAGATTTCAACATCAGTGAGTAAAATTGAGATAGTGCTGAAAGACAATCAGAAATGGGCCCACACAGACCGGCCTCTGGAATTGGTCCAGGTTGAGAGTTTTTTGAATGAAGTTATCGATCAGCAAAGAAAATCGATTCCTGGTCATATCAAGACTGCTCTCATTCTCGAAGATCGCACCCAAGACTCGATCAGGATTCACGTCTCACTCCTCAAACAGATATTTTCAAAAATACTCCTGAATGCATCCGAATCAATCGAACAAAGCCATACAAAACACGGTATGATAAGAATCAGGGTGACTGAGGAAAATATTGCTGGCGAAAATATGATGCATTATGAATTTTGTGATAACGGAGAGGGAATCCCTGCAGATAGTCTTAAAATGATATTCGAGCGCGGTTTCACCACAAAGAATCGTGGCATGTCAACTATTGGATTGCACTGGTGCGCCAACACCGTTAATTCCATGAAAGGAAAAATATATGCCAAAAGTGACGGTCTTGGGAAAGGTGCCTGTTTCCATGTCTTACTACCCTTAAACTCTGACTCAATAGGATAAATTATGGAAATGAACCTTAAAAAAGAGACGATCCGAATCCTGGTGGTAGACGATGAAGAGTATATTCACTACTTGTTTAAAAAAGTTATCCTGCCAGACAATGAAGCGCCGGATTCAGAAATCGCCCTCTCGGAACTGGGGAAAAAACTATTCAATGATGACGATGAAGAGAAGCCCAAGGAAGATGAATTTGAGCTGGTAACTTGCAAACAGGCGGATGAAGCGGTCGATGCGGTCTCTGAATCAATTGTAGAATCCCGCCCATTCGCCATCGTTTTCCTCGATGTAATGATGCCGCCAGGACCGGATGGGGTCTGGGCAGCTGAGCAGATCAGAGCCCTGGATAAGCATATCGAAATCGTTATTATCAGCGGATACACTGATTCTCTACATGCGGATTTCGTCGATCACTTATCCCCTGCCCATAAACTGCTGTTTATGCAGAAGCCGTTTCATCCTCAGGAGATCAAGCAGTTTGTGGCCTCACTGTCTAATAAATGGCTGATGGAGAAAAGACTCCTTAAGTTTCACGCCCAATTAGAGGAGCAAATTAACGAAAAGACATTCGATTATATTAGCATTAGTGAGGAATTGCAGTATATTATTCATCAAAATGGGCAAACCATTGAGAACCTGACAGCGGAAAATGATCTCCTGCGGATAGTCCTTGATAATTTGCCAGATAGCGCGGTTTTATGCACACCGAAGGGCAACTGCCTCTTATTAAACCGCACATTCGAAAATAAGTTGAATTATTCAAACAAGGATCTTCAAAATCAGAGTCTGTCCAGTCTTTTCCACCCAGAAGATTTAGAAGCTGTCATCGATTTTGTCGACGAAGAGCAACTCCTGGACAGTTTTCTGAATCAACGCAAATGCCAAATCAGGCACAATGATGGCCACTACTTCTGGTTTAAGATTCTAAGCCAAAGAGTCATGGATAAAATGGATAATTTCACCGGGGTCGTCTACTCCCTGCATCATATCGAAGCAGACAGTGTCTGAGATGTGCAGGAAGCAGCCTGTGCGCTAAAGAGACGATAAATATGCCAGCAGATCATGGTAAGAAGGCCTGATCGCCAATTGCAGAAAAGAGAGATCTTGACGTCCCCCAAGAGCAACTTGAAACCTGGCGGGTGCATGCCCTTTATGGATGGATTGTTTATCGGGAACAGGCACCTTAGGCCCACTGGATTTTCCCAATCTGCTGCGAGCCAGCAGGAATTTCCGACGATGGACAGCGGTCTGGGGCTCATCCCGGTCTTTGTTCACCCGACTTCGTAGGAAATCCAGAACCGCATCCAGCATCCTGATTTTTCTCTCTGGGGAAAGTTTCCTATACGCGTCCGAATTCATCAAACCGGGATCATTAACCAGGTCTCCGAGCAACTCCTTTTCCACCGGCTCCAAACTGCCAAATTTCTGCATCAACTGACGCGTTCGAGCCGGGAAGTAGTTCGTCTGCCTGATCAACCCCTTTTCACTGAGAGCATATACCACTGACTGGGATGGCATCGCCCAGAACCAAAACTTGTCTTTAAACCGGTATTGCGGTGCCGCAATTTCAATGAGTTCTACAATCCGATAGGCGCAATTCTCTTTAAAAAAATAGTACTGGGTATAAAAATGGGCCAG
>Ga0208904_1002577_pt1 | contig 11318 bp, 11 predicted proteins | sample AntAceMetag02UKB_FD_184774 | JGI IMG/M metagenome (GOLD analysis project Ga0208904, IMG submission 184774) | Saline lake microbial communities from Ace Lake, Antarctica - Antarctic Ace Lake Metagenome 02UKB (SPAdes) (version 2) | ecosystem: Environmental > Aquatic > Non-marine Saline and... | reverse complement strand
AACTCGTCCGCACCTTAGTTGAAAACCAGCTCGACGGATCAATCGACATGGAAAGTAATAACGGAACCAAATTCACAATTAAATTCAACATCGAAACCTAATCATGGAAAAAGCCAAAATACTCATAGTCGAAGACGAAGCCATTATAGCAATGGAAGTAGAGAGCCAGTTGCAGGGCTTAGGATACAATGTGACTTCAATTGTTGATACCGGTGAAAAAGCAATTGCTAAAGCCAAAACAGACAAACCAGATCTCATACTAATGGATATTCGGATCAAAGGTGAAATGGATGGGATTGATACTGCTGAAGCCATCAGAAATCAATTCGGTATCCCAGTTATTTTCTCGACAGCCTACCTAGATCAAGAGAGGATTGAACGGGCTAAAATTACAATGCCGTTTGGTTATGTGTTGAAGCCGATTCAGGAGAGGGATCTTAAAGTGACGTTGGAGATGGCGTTGTACATTAATAAAAATAATAAAGAGCGACGACAGGCCGAAGTTCTGCTGAAGGAAAATGAAACAAAATACCGCTCGCTTTTTAATTCTATCAATGATGGTTTTTGCTTACACGAATTAGTCTATAATCAATCTGGAACAGCTATTGACTACAAGATTATTGATGTTAATCCCAAATATGAAGAAATCCTGAAAATAAAAAAGGAAGGAGTGTTGGATATGCTCGGATCGAAGATATATAATGCCGATTATCCGCCATATTTGGATACCTATACCGAAGTAGCAGAAACTGGAAAACCATGCAGGTTTGAAACATATTTTCCTCCGATGGGAAAGCATTTCTTGGTTTCTGTTTTTTCATATGAGAAAGGCAAGTTTGTAACTGTATTTCAAGATATAACTGATCGAAAAATTTCAGAAGAAGAACTGAAGAAAAGCGAAGAGTGGTTTTCGACAACTTTAACAAGTATCGGGGATGCTGTTATCACAACCGACATTCAAGGATGTGTTAATTTAATGAACCCTGTGGCTGAATCATTAACAGGATGGAGCCAAAAGGAAGCGAATCAAGAACCTTTGCTAACAGTCTTTAATATTATAAATGAAGGCACAAGAATGCCTTTAAAGAATCCTGTTGAAAAAGTACTTGAAACGGGAGAAATTGTCGGGCTGGCCAATCATACAATACTCATTACAAAAGATGGAAAAGAAATATCTATAGATGACAGTGGTTCCCCAATCAGAAACCAAAAAGGGGAGATTATCGGTGTTGTGTTGGTCTTTCGTGATATTACTGAAAAAAGACAGATTGAAAAAGACAGGCAAAACTTACAGATGCATCTTGAAAAGCTATTAGACGCAAGGACTGCTGAGTTAAAAGAAAGTGAGGAAAAATATCGACTATTATTTGAAAACGCTCCAATACCCTATCAGTCATTAAACGAAGAAGGGGTTATTATTGATGTCAACCAATTTTGGCTTAATGAACTCGGGTACGCTAAAGTTGACGTAATCGGAAAAAACATTGTCCAATTTTTACCTGAGGCCTTTCAAGATATTCTGCCAGAAAGATTCTCTGAGTTTAAAAAAACAGGACAGATCATAAATCTTGAATTTGAGTTGAAATGCAAAAATGGGGAAATAAAAAAAGGTTTATTTCAGGGAAAAATTAGTAAAGATAAAGAAGGAAATTTTAAACAAACTCATTGCGTATTTGCTCCAAGAACTAATTGATCGTTTAAAGTGCTGCCCTCGACATTGAACCGAAAAATCCATCCGCCAAAATGATGCCTATATGTATGGAAGTCCCAAATTTGACTGATGGAATACTGCCCACTGAGTACCTTATGAAGGACAAATCCCTTCAATTATTGGTTTAATAATCAAATTTAATTAACTGAGCTCATTGCTAAAAATATATTAAATCAGTAGCGTTTCATCCACTAGCCCCTAAATTTCGGGAGGCAGGGGCTGATCGTAATAAAGATACTCGTTTTGAGTGTTTCATAAGAAAAAATGGGATAATGTGTTTTTTTGGAGTGGATTAGAATATGCCGGTAGTAACTTGGAAGCCACAACCGGTTAAAACAAGTTGGCATGTTATACCATCGATAATGGATGTCGCTGGCGCATATGCTCCAGCGACAAATTTACAAGTTACAATTTTACTATGTGACTCTTTTCAATTATGGCTTGCTCCCGATTATGTTTAATAAGCTTCATATGTGATTGAACCATCGCCAAAAAACGATCATTTTGCTTATTGCTGTTAACCTTATTTCTCAGCCAGTTCTCCAAATAATCACCGAGAGGGACGCAAAATATAGGGTTGATATAATCAAGTTCAAAGGGATTAAGGTATGATACAATTTCGCTATTATCTTGTTTATATTCTGTTTCAACTCCAAACTCAAAATGATGTTCACAATCGTCACAAGTAATTGTATAATTAACATCATATCTATCATCTTTGCTATCGCGCTCCAATCCTTCCCAGTCAGGTTCTGCCCCTTTGTTAAAACACTCGGGGCATTCAATATATTCTGTGAAGGTTTTCTTCGAAAACATGTCTTTGTATCCTTGTTCAAAAAAATCTGCATTCTGATCGATCCACCCGAAAAAACCGTCAATATCTGACCATTCAATTTGTTTTGGGTTATGAAGTTTACCGAGGAGAGTATGGTAGCGCACATATACATTAGATCTGTATCCAGCACCGTAGATTTCACAGTTTTCACAACTGCCTTTTAAAGTTGCTGATTCCGTAGCTTTTAAAGTGTGTGTGGCTGATATACTAAAATTATGAGAGCCACAACCTCCACACTTTAAAATCAACAAGTCATAGATCTGCTCTATACGTTTTTCAGTGTTCAGATCATTCGCTATTGTAGATAAGAGTGTTTCTACCGCACTTTGCACACCTTCGCTTACTGACAACGTAGAGTTATTTTTCATCATATATTCCCCGTTCTATTCTGTTTCGTTAAGGTCCTTGTCCTGACGACAAGGCCAGAAGATTTAATAAATTGTATCTTGTGGGTTACCAATGGATCTTTTTCATATTCTTGCGAGTACATCTCGAAATTAGATATCTAATCCTATCTCGATCGGTGTTTCCAGCCCTATAACCTTTTTAATAGAGTCTTTCCACTTAATCATCGGGTCTGAAGAGTATCGTTCATACAGCGATAAAATATTTTTATCACTGTACCAACAGGTTAATTTCCCCAGTATTTCCTTCGGGACCTGATCATCAACTCTATTGATCTTAAGTCTTCTCTGGTAATCATTCATTTTACCAATCCAGATCGCGTCCGTAACATATGGTTTTGTCCTCACAATCAAATCATCAATCGTGTCATCCAGCATAGGCTCAGCTGAAATACTGGTTTTGTACCCAGCGGAATAGGTGAGAGATAAAGCACAAAGTCGCTCAGCGAACTTTGGTGCGTTCGGTTCCCAAATTTCAAGTGTTTCGGCATCGGTAGATCCAATCGAAAACCGGAAGAGAATCTGGTCTCTGTATCTGGTGAACCGATCACAAATCTCGCTGATAACCTCGACATGCGGTTTGGATACGAGCAGGACTTGGTTTCCAGGTATTAAAAGTTTCTCGATAAACATTAGTATCTCCGGCAACTGTTCTGGATGCAGATCGTGAGTAGTCGGAAACATGATGGTACCTGATCGCTTCCCGATCTTCTTTTCCAGTTTATCTTGCCTTAGGATCGGCTTGTTCCACTGATTAATATCGATCTTCTTGTGCCTGATAGACATTGATTTGGCATAGCAGTAAAGACAATCGTGCTGGCATCCAAACTGGATATTTTCATTACTACTGGCCCATTCCTTTGTGCCAAAAACTGGCTTGTGCATAGCATCATCTCCTATTTGATCATTAATATATTTGGAGCTATTTTTCAGGTTAACCTACAGATTTCCTGAAGACCTCACAGTGGGCTTTCATTTGCTTAGAATTCTATTGATATCAAGTTGATGGCCTTCAAAATCGCAGTCCTCATTACTGCACCAAACATCCGCCCAATATTTTGATGCATTAGAGGCACCTCCTTTAATCTCAGGATATTTTCTAAAAATAGTGGAACCGCATTTCGGACAGGGATCCAATTCATCTTTAAAACAATCGATATCATAAAATTCTGTTACTTCATCCTTAAAAATTGGGCTATTATTTGTCCTAAAAAGTGATGAATTATTTAAGCCCCTAATCAATTTTCTATATTCACTTATAGCTTTCCTCGATCTATCTTCACTCATAGCTTTCTTCCAAATGATATGTTAGTTTTTTTAGCTGAAAATTCAGCTGTTTAAAATTTGACCATGATGTTGATTCTTTTGTCTCAATTTTCTACCAGAATAAAATCAAATCCATCAAAATGCGTGAGTAGTGGTTCGGGCCTGTAGTTTTTGTACTTTTGAAGCCATTGCTGACCTTTATTTTTGATTACATCAACGATATAGCGTCTATACATTCTGGCTATTTTTAACGCTCTCCGGTTGAAATTAAAATCCCCATACCTTCTGGCATCATCCTGACGGATAATATGGTCCAACTCTTCACTCAATTGCCCAAAAGTCGCACCAAGCTGCAGTAGTAAACGTCCGTTGAGATAATCCAGATCTTCTATAACTGTTCCCATCTTTTCCATTTTTATTCTCCCTGTTGACCGTTTGAATTAATTACCTTTGATTCCAATTGAGGGTCGTTAAAAGGAAATACTTTATTTGTCCCTCACCTTTATCTAAGGGATGATTAATTAATCTAAAAACTTCCCTTAGGGTGTTTATTGGAAAATTTGGGTCCTGATTAACTAAGGCGGGGGTTTGTGAAAGATCTGGTTAGAATTCGCAGGATGATTCGGTTTCAGTTGGGTTCTGGAGTTCATAACCGAATCACCTGAAGTATTTTTGAAGTAGTGAGTATACCCGCCTTCAGGCGGGTATACTCACTATAATCACCTTAAAAATAATGATTGAACTTATTCTATTTCTGATATCCCACGAGGCGTGCGACCTGATTTGAAAAACCAATTCTCATCCCATTTGGACATAATTAACTCAATGATATCAAGATTCTTAGGGTTATGCATGTTTTCATCATCTGGATAACGATCTTTCCATTTTGCGGTCTCTTCAAAGCGATGATCAATTCTAGTGGCACGGTGATCAACAAGGACATGATAAGCTTTCGCAGCCCAATACCCCAAATCCATTCGCCCCGCCCCACTCTCTCCAACATAGTTGATGTTCTGCCCTATTTTTTGATCCAACACTTGGTGCAGAGGCAAAAAAAACACGTCCTGCTGTAATTGTCTCCAACAATATTAATAACATCAATTCGCCTATTGTTTCTATCTCTCCAATAACCTCAAATGTAAAGCGAGTGTACTCCTTTGAAGTGGCTATATCGAAAAACACAGGCGGGCTGAGCAAAAAATCAAAGGTGATGGTTAACCAGACAAGAGCGGTTGATAAGATCCGGTTGATTAAAAACCTGGGAACATTGCCTGATTCAATAATAGAAGAAATCAATGAAGCTCTATTGCTTCATTACGAGCTGAACTGAGCTTATTTGGTCATCCAATAAAGCTCGTCAAAAAGTTATATTCTCTATAAGCCAATCAAGTGACACTCCGGCCCGCAAACCATTATAAACATTGACTTGGGATATCTTCCACCATTCAACCCCTATATTCAGGCATATCACTCGCCTTATCTGCTACTTATCCCGGTAAATTCAAGTATTTCAAAATCCTCCCTGAGAATCGCATCACTTTCCCCGACTTCCCGTTGTTTACTTCTATTTCATCACCCTACATTTAATCACCCTACAGTTAGTCCGATTTAGGACAAATTAGGATTCAAGATTGGACAAAATTTTCTCAATTACACTATTTGACTTGCTCAAGAAGGTCCTGACGGTCGCTTAAGAGGTTTTTGTTCTGAACTTGCGTTTTGGGGCAGATTTTGGATATGATAGTGAACATATGTTTTCTTTTTTGGTGGATTTTTCCTCTCCGAAATTTCAGGGCCGGTCATGGCGGTACTCAGTGTATATCAGCCCAGGGACCGAAAGGCGTCACCTTTGTGGCAGATCTTCAATCGCTGTTACCAGGCATTTGAAGATGTGTACGATGAGAAATTAGAGAAGCGGTTTGGTTTTTTTCGGGCCGTTATTGGCGAATCGGTTCGTGCGTTTCTCAAATGCGGGGACATGAAACAGGGCTTTGCCCGTATTCGCTGTCCCAACTGTGGTAACGAGCAGATCCTGTCATTTTCATGTAAAAAAAGGTGTATCTGCGGATCGTGCATGGCCAAACGCGCCATTGTTTTCGGGCATCACCTGAATGAGAACGTTTTCTACCCGGTTCCCCACCGGCAGTATGTTTTCAGTATTCCCATTATGTTGCGTGTCTATTTCAAATATGACCGTTCCCTGCTGACAGGTCTGTGCCAGTGTGCCTACAAAAGCCTGTTGAGATTTTTGCGGGAAGTGGTTGGTTTGAAGAACGGAGTTCCTGGTGTTGTGATGGCCATCCACACTTTCGGTGAATATCCGGACAAGTTTTAATGTGGAGCTCCACATTACCATTTTTATGTTGAGCAACTCATTATGTTGAGTACCAATTAAATCCTGCTGGCAAATCCAATTTTAGTTTTCATGTACTTCACATAATCTCAGCGGTATTCTTTCATTTTAAACCTTAACAATGGAGGATACTATGCCAATTCACGATTTCTTTTTTTGTCAATCGACTCTAAATACCCACTTAAATTGCGGGATTTTAAGCTCTTATCTTGATTCCTTTGCAGACTGGCTGTTGAAGCAAGGTTTTCCCAAGAGCTCAATTTGTTTACATGTCTCGAAAGTATCTCATTTCAGTCATTTTCTAAAAGAGCGGTCTATTACGAGCATCGAGTCAATAGACGATCATACTAATGATTTTATCCACGTCCATTTGCCCATTTGCAGTTGTAAGTTATGGAAAAAGCCGAGGAAAGGGCATCGGTATCTTTGGTCCGTCAAACATTTTAAGGAGTTCATATCTGAATGTCACGGAATTCGTTTTGAAACAAAAGGATATGCCCATCAAACAAAAACATATGCCTACCCTGAAATACATGATGCGTATTTGCAATGGCTTTCTGAAAAACGATTGCTGGAAAGCATTTCTATTGAGTCGCAATCCAACCATCTGAAACGGTTTCTTAATTGGTACAAAACCAAATCTGATTTAAACGATCTGTTGGAATTGAAATCATGTGATATTGAGAATTACTTCATCATATCAAGGGATAGAGCTGGTAAAGCTTACAAACAATGTTTGAAGTGGACATTTCGCGGTTTTCTGGATTTCTGTTTTAAAAACGGCTATACCGCAGGTGACCTTACGGATTGTCTTCCAACTATCAGAACCTATCGGCTTTCTGACGTGCCCAAGGCCATTGATGGAAAGGAGGCCAAAAAACTTCTGAAAAGTATTGACCGATCAAACAAAAGTGGTAAACGGGCCTATGCTGTTCTGCAAATTCTTTACACTTACGGTGTCCGCGGCGGCCAGATCCGAGCCCTTAAGCTTGAAGATATCAACTGGCATTTAGAAGAGATATATTTTGCTCCTCATAAAGGTGGAAAAGGCAATGTGTTTCCTTTAACGATCGAGGTGGGAAACGCGCTTTTGGATTATTTGCAGAATGGTCGCGGGGAGTCTGGACACCAAGAGGTTTTTCTGACCCTAACCGCGCCAATTTCACCTTTGAAGATAAGCAAAAGCCTTTCGCAAATTGTCGGGCGCGAGATGCTAAAGGCTGGTATTCAGAGCCCCAGCCTGGGAACGCACTGTTTCCGCCATGAATTTGTCTCCCGCTTGTTAAAACGGGGGAAATCCCTGAAGACGGTTGCGGATATGGTCGGGCATCGCCGCCTTCAGACAACGTTTCTCTATACCAAAATTGATTATCTCTCTCTAAGTGAGGTTGCCTTGGAACTACCGGAGGATGACAATGAAAACTTATGATTTTATGAGTTCTCTAAAAGACGAAATGATGCATTTCATCCGGCTTAAACAGCTGTCCGGATCCGACTGCTATGCCCAGGCCAAAATACTTCGATATTTCGACCGATTTCTATATTCCGAAGGATTTGAAGAAAAGATACTTACCAGGAGCATCTTTCAAAGCTATTTCAATACACTCGGTCATTTACACCCCCGAACGTTTTCCAATCGATACGGCTTGTTACGTCAGTTTTCCATCTGGTTTAATCGTATCCATCGGGCATCTTGCATTTTGGAAAAACGTTCCACGGTGAACCGGTCTCAATCCAGACCAGCCTATATTTTTTGTCTTGATGAGATCAAAGCCATTCTTTTGAACTGCCATCGTTTTTCAAGCAAAGAGGAATGCATCAAAAATCTTTATCTGGCCTTGTTCAGTTTGCTTTATAGTACAGGCATTCGTATTGGTGAAGCACTTGCCTTGAATTGGGAGGATTATGCACCGGATGAAAAACTGATTCACATTCGTAAGGGCAAGTTTTCAAAGCAACGCTATCTGATTTTGAGTTGTTCGATGGCAAAATGTTTAGACGAATACCAAACGATTTATCGATCAACTTTGCTCAAAGAAAACGATTCACCGCTTTTTCTCAATACACGCAAAAATCGGTTAAGGTTGCACAATGCTCATCTGGCCTTAAGAAAAGTCCTGAAGATGTCCAAAATCGATAAAGGAAAAAACACGGGGCCCAGGCTTCATGACTTCCGCCATACATTTGCCGTTCACAGGCTCCTTGGGTGGTACAAAACCGAAAAGGACATTAATTCGAAACTACCTTTTCTGGCTACCTACATGGGGCATGTGAACATCAATTGCACCTGCATTTACCTGCAGGCGACAAGCGAGCTTCTTCAAGCCGGATGCGAGCGTTTCCACGCTTTCTTTCTTAGCCATAACACTTAATCCATTTTAAAGGAGACGCGACATGAAACAAACTCAATATCTTTCATATTATATCTGCCTCTTTCTAACCCAATTCCTTCCGAATGAAAAAGGGCTCAGTGTAAATACCATCATGTCCTACCGAGATGCCCTGAAATTGCTTCTGAAGTATGTTGACAAGCATTTGGGGCTTAAGATCGACTCCCTGTCTATTCGTGCTATCGATGACGATATGGTACGTAAATTCCTCAATTACCTGGAAGAGGTCAGAAAATGTACTCCTCAAACACGCAATGCACGTCTGGCTGCATTGAAAACCTTCTTCTATTACCTGGGACGCGAAGTTCCCGAATGTCTGGATAATAGTCGCAAAATCGCTTCCATTCCCCAAAAGAAAGTTCCACACAAAACCGCTGAGTATCTGGATCCACCCGAACTGAAAGCTATTCTTGATGGTGTTGATGTCACCGCCCGTAATGGCTTTCGGGATAGAGCTTTGCTGTTGTTCATGTATAATACCGGAGCCAGGGTCCAGGAGGTAGTCGATGTACAATTGGAAGATCTGCGTCTTGATTCGGCCAGCCAAGTCAAAATAACCGGTAAAGGCAACAAACAGCGTGTTTGCCCACTGTGGGAAGAAACGATTACGGCTATCAATGACTACCTTTTAGAAAGAAATGCTTCGGCTGAAGATGAAACCCATCTTTTTTTAAATGCCAGAGGAGAAAGTATTACTCGTTTTGGCATCAGGCATATCATCAAGAAGTATACGAACGAGGCGATACATCTTCAACCGTCGTTAAAAGAGAAAAAAGTTGGTCCACATACCATCAGGCACACTACCGCCGTGGATCTTTTACAGTCGGGCAATGATTTGAATTTAGTCAGACTCTGGCTCGGACATGCCAATTTGAACACAACTCACCTGTACGTTGAGATAAATATGAAGTTAAAAAAAGAGATTCTGAGCAAATGTCAGCCACCGGAATTGAAACAGAAAAGAAAAAAATGGAAGCAACCTAAAATACTCGATTGGCTTGATAAGCTGAATCAAGGTGAAAAATTATGTGAAGTAACAATGGGTCGAAGAGGGTGATTTGGATACCGGAAGGGAAGAACTCAACATAATGAGTTGCTCAACATAAAAATGGCATCCTCATCTCCATGTTCTCGCGACTGATGGACTTTTTTCGGATACCGGCACCTTTTATGTGATGAAAGATGTGGATCTAAAACCTTTGGAAGAACTATTTCGAGCGCAAGTGTTCAGTCTGCTCGCGATCCACCTCGTCCACCTGAAATACCGGAGATCGTCTATGTTCCCATTGAGGATACGGCATGGGATCAGCACGAAAATCCGGGTTTGCGGGATAACGGTTCCGAGACTTTTTAAAAACTAAAGTTTCGAGGAAGGAATCCTTCTATTCTGAATTCCGCGAACGGGCCAAAATCGTGACCTGCTCAACATCCCACCCGACATTTGATCTTTTTTTTTCCGTCGGCCTCCTTTTCCATTCCATTTTTCCACTCCGAAACGACAATCATGACTGGAAACCGAAAAAAACTGGAAAACAGCTCTTGACTTTAAAAACCAAATTCCTATCATCTACTGTTAGAGAAAACTTGATGAAGTGTTTGCTTTAGCTATACCACGTCTTCTTTTTTTGGTTGACAGCTGAAAAGCAAATTACTATCACTTATTGCAAGGTATGCAACACAGAACGAGTCCATCACAGGAGTTGACCAAACAGGTTCTGTTTCCAAGAGTTTTGAATCATATGCCCTCCGGTCCCAATGTCGCCATAGTTTAGTTACAAAAATTATTGATTACACTGCTCTTTTTTAGCGGTCGCAAGCGAAAAGAAGACGCCTCTCAGTTCATGTTTTATTGTATTTGTTCCCAATGGAAAAAAATGGCTCAAGGAATCAAGAAAAAACCTCCCATTATCGATCTTATTGCGCTCACGTTTTTGTTGGCACCTGTTCTTTTTATTTTCTACCAGTTTACACTTAGCGGCTATGCCTATCTGAACTATCATCGATGGCAATGGTTGTTTACCGCAGAAAACACTATCTTCATTATCAGTTCGCTCATTATTTCTTACGCAGTTTACCAGGCGAAAACCTGGGGATGGATACTTGCCATGATTTACATTGCGGCCGTATTTGTCTCCAGTTTTGGTTTTCTGTTTTATAGCGAAAGCAGGCTCGAATACACATGGATTATCGGCTTGCTTCAGGCAATATCTGTATTAATGCTCCTGGTTTTCTTCAGCCATGTCCGGTTAGGTTTGTGCAAAACAAAAGCTGAACGATAAAACCTAACCGGATATTGTTGATGTCTACTTAAATTTTTCTATAGAAATTTTTAGGTGAACATGAAAATTCACATACATAG
>Ga0208904_1002576_pt1 | contig 11323 bp, 16 predicted proteins | sample AntAceMetag02UKB_FD_184774 | JGI IMG/M metagenome (GOLD analysis project Ga0208904, IMG submission 184774) | Saline lake microbial communities from Ace Lake, Antarctica - Antarctic Ace Lake Metagenome 02UKB (SPAdes) (version 2) | ecosystem: Environmental > Aquatic > Non-marine Saline and... | reverse complement strand
TGGGTTCGAGTCCCTTCCGTATCTTATGCCGTCGTAGTCTAATCCGGCTAGGCATCTCCCTTGTAAGGAGAAATATGTGAGTTCAAATCTTGCCGGCGGCTTGACAATTATAACAGCGTAGAGGAGTATGGCTTATCTCGTCAGGCTCATAACCTGAAGCACGGCGGTTCAAATCCGTCCGCTGTTATTTCCAATAAATATTTAAATGATTAGTGACTCCATAATATTAAAATGTTATGGAGTCATAAACAAGAAGATAAATTAAAAGATATATATCCTGATAAATACATTAGTTGGGATAAAATGGAATCAATGTTTGGTGTTTCAAAGAAGGCCATCTGTCATAAAGCTTCCCGGCTTGGTTTAAACAGAGGTAAAACATACAACAGATCATGTAAGCCTAGAAAAATTTGGGATAAAGAATATTACTCAAAAAATAAAGATAGGATTTATAACAACAAGAAGAGAAGGATTAAAAAACTGAAAGAATTACTTGTAGAGATGCTTGGTGGCAAATGTAATCGTTGTGGTTTTGTTGGTGAAGTTGTTGTTTACGATTTTCACCATATTGAAGAAAAAAAAGAAGCGCTTTCACTTTTAATTCAAATCAATAAAAAAAAAGCAATTACCGAAGCAAAAAAATGTGAGTTACTTTGTGCTAATTGCCATAGAATTGAACACTTTGGGGGTATAATCTAATGGTAAAATACCTGGCTCCAGAAACCTTGGAGTCACCAGGAGTTCCCGGTTCGAATCCGGGTATCCCCATCAATGCCATGGGTAAATGACTGGTACATTTACTGGTCCGCTATTGGGTTAATTCCTTTAGCCCAGAATTGAATTGGGCATAGCCCAGAATGGAAAACCAGGTCTGAAATATGACATCTCGGTTCAAATCCGAGTCATGGCGTTTACATGGGACCATAGTTCAATTAGGTAGAACATCTCCCTTGCAAGGAGAAGGCTTCGGGTTCGATTCCCGATGGCTCCATTTTTTTAATACAAATATTTATATATTATTTAATTTATTACATCTATTATGAATCATCAAAGGTTTGAAGGACAGGGCATTATCAGAGTAGATATAGCTCCCATCATTGTCCATTAGAAACCAGCTGTGATTCATTCAAATTCTACAAAAACAATTTTTATGGATTGCAGCAATAGCTATGTCCCTATGGTGTAATGGAAACATAGTGGATTTTCGGTCCACCGCTGCGGGTTCGATTCCCGCTGGGGATATTAATAAGGGTGTGTACTCTAGTCAGGTCTAAGTGGCCTCTCTTACAAAGAGGAAGTCGGCGGTTCAAATCCGTTCACACCTATTTGGCTTAATAGTACAATGGTTAGTATATACGGTTGTCTCCCGTATGACCTGGGTTCGATTCCCAGTTAAGTCGTTTGGAGTAGTGGCCAAGTATGGTCCAAGGCCCTCGGCTGATATGATAAATATCCGAGAATTATATGCCCTCGGATTTGGTTTAAGAGTCCGAGTGAACGCAGGTTCAAATCCTGCCTACTCCATTTTGGGATAGTGGTCTAGCTTGGCTAAGACTTCTGGTTTGGGACCAGAGAAGCGTGGGTTCGAATCCTACCTATCCCATTTGGGCGTATAGTATAACAGAATATTACGGTTGGCTTCGGACCAACAAATTGGGGTGCAATTCCCCATATGCCTTTTTCCCTCTATGGTGTAATAGACTAGCATCAGAGCCTTCTAAGCTTTGGATCTGGGTGCAATTCCCGGTAGAGGGTTTGGTAGTTAAAATACTCCCATAGGATAGTAGACTAATCTGTTGGATTTTGGGTCCAGCGACGGTGGTGCGAATCCGCCTGGGAGCATATGTTGGTAGTGGTGTAATGGTCAAGCACTTCAGTCTGTGACACTGAGAGAGTGGGTTCGATTCCCACCTATCGACCTTTAAGGAACCTTAGTGTAATCTGGGCGCATACCAGATTGAAAATAAAAACATTTAAATATGTAATCAGGGGTACTCCTTAATATGAAATGGACCCAGAAACAAATTGAATATTTAAAAAAACAATTTTTACCCAATGGTGCCAAGGTTGTAGCGAGTGAATTAAAAAGAAGTATACGATCAGTACGAAAAAAAGCATATAATCTTGGTATACGGAGGAAGGAGTATAACAAATTAATTAATTATGAAATAAAAAAGTGTTTAATATGTAATAAAAAATTCACATCACTTAAACAAAAAAATAGAAAATATTGTTCAGTTGATTGTAAAAATGAAGGACACAAAAAACCATACGAAGATTTATCGTGCCAGGATATAATAAAAAAACGTCTGATAACAGAAAGAGGATACAAATGCGAGTTGTGTGGATACAATATAATCATCGTTGTTCATCATAAGGATTTAGATAACAGTAACAATAAAAAAGGGAACTTACAATTATTATGCCCAAATCACCATTATGAAATACATTATAAAAATAACCAAGGAGCAGTAGGAAAATTGGGAACCCCGCTACGCTGAAGACGTAGAGTGCTAACGCACATTGCGAGTTCAAATCTCAGAGGTTCCATCGATTAAAATGACAGAAGCAATAAATTATGAGTTATATAGGAAAGTGAAAAGTCAAGATGACTATTTTGTTAGTTGGGGACCTGATCAAGTTAATGCTTTAACTGAAGACCTTAAAAAACAAATCTATGGTAGATACGTATTAAAATGTGAAGTGTTCCAAAGAGACTTGTTTAGTTGTCAAAATATTGATTGTGAGTTTCCTGATTCACCTTTAACTATCCATCATATTAAATTCAAAAAGAATGGTGGTAAAGATACTGTTCGTAATGGTGTTACCATTTGTAATACTTGTCATACAGCTTTCCATAGAGGTAAGAGAGGTTTCTCTTTTGCAGATCTAAAATGTTTACCAGTTCATATTAGGGGTAAGTCTTTCAAAGTAAGTAAGAAAGTAAAAGGTATTGATTGGAAAAAGATTAAATCAGAAATGAAAATTATTAGGAAAGAGTTGCAAAGAACAGGTAGCATAACAAAATCAAGAGATTTAACAACAAATCAAATCATATTGTTAATGTTGTGGTTATCTATCCCTTACGATGAATATGATGATTAATGCGTCCTTAGCGTAGTCTGTTAACGCGGGTGGCTTCCACCCATCTATACGGGGGTTCAAATCCCCCAGGGCGCACCATTTTTTAACCTAATTTTGATTGATACAGGTTAAATGTTGGTTATCTGAATAAATGAGTTATTGAATAGAACTTGAGATAACTATAAGAAAAGAAAAAATATGGGAACAGTTAATTACTGCTCCCATTGTGGCAATAGATAATTACTTAATTTTTATTTTTATTTAAGCATTTATCACAATAAATTCTATTGCCATTGATACCTTCCATCGATTCACCACAATTTCTACATTTGCCAACTCTTTTATGTGGTTTACTCACACCTTTAGGTATTTCTTCAAACATTCGTTTTACCATTTTACCACCCTCCTTAGATTTTAAGCCATATAACGGTTTAGTATTGCACAAGAGGAAATCTCAATTAGGGAGAACCACCAACCCTAATACCAACACTAAACTCTCGTTGGGCTCAAACCTTAAGATTTTTGCTCCTTGGACCAATCAAGAATTATCTACTCTTGGTGCCAATATGTATTTAAGACCATACTGATCGTCTGTTTCAAGGAAAGATACCATCAATGGATAATCATTTCCAAGCTCAATCTTAATCTTCTTACCCATTGGTTTAAATATTTTACTTAAATATTCAACAGAAAACCTTGATTTAGCTCCTTCTCCTCCTGTAGGTATGATTACCTTATCGTCTTGTTTAATCTCAATGTTAACTCCTTTTAAGTCAGCACTTGAAAAAATATTGTAGACACCATCCTTAATATTAAACGTCACTCCATCAGCTGCAACAACATAGAAATCTTCAAAACTGTGTATGATTTCTTTAGCTGCCATTGTAACTGATTCAGTAAATGTTAATGGTGGTATTTTTTGTCCTTTATCTTCAAGTTCAATTAAAGGTATGTTATATACTGGTGATGCATTACCTCGTTGGATAGTTACTGTAAACAGATTCTTAACCATTTCTAAGATAATAACATCCCTACCGCCAACTCTCTTTAATACTTTATTAAAGTCTGCTAATATTATTGGCAACTCAACACCTTCATCAGGTACTTCCCATTGAGCACAACTACTTGCTTTCATCTCAAACATGACCATACACACATTAGCTTCATCCATAGAGATAAAACTCATTTTTTCTTTGGTCACTTTTAATGTACCTTGTGTGATAATCGAACCAATCACGTTCATACATTTTTTCAACCCATCGTGTGCCATAGCGATTTTTAATGTTACCCCCTTACCAGGCTTTACAATAGGTATTGGTTTAGCTTCAGGTTTAGCTTTAGCTTCTGGCTTTGGTTCAGGTTTTTCTTCAACCTTCTTATGTTCTTTAACTTGTTCTGCTAATCCAGATACACCACCACCTGTTACATTATCTGCTGCTTTAATTACTGCTTCTGATTTAATCTCTTCTGTCTTAGCTGGTGCTGGTGTTCCTGTTCCAACTGTTGATTCTGTCCTTGGTGCATATGCTGTTGGTGCTGGTGCTACATCTTTTGCTTCCTCATTTGCATAAGGATTATTCTCTTCATTTGTCATTTTTCATTTCCTCCTAATTAAGTGTGCGGTTGTTTACTGGGTTAAGACTTACATAAAAGTTTCTTTCTTCTTCAGAAGCTCTAAATAAATCTTCAGTTAATAACCAATCATTTATTCTCCTATCCGCTGTCCTTGATGTGCTAACAATACCTGCTATTAATAATTGTTTCTTTAACCAAGCAGTCTTCCTAGCTTTACGTCCAAGGATAGAGAATAGCATTGCTCTAACTCTACTAATGCTGTTCTTAAGTTCACTGTTTAATTCATTCTTCCAATCAAGATTGTTCTGGCTGGCATAGTTGTATGTTTGAAACGCTTTCCATTGTGTCCTAAGATTCAACAGATTACTTCCTGTGAACTCATAATTATCGCACAAGAATTGTGTAACTTCTTTCTGCCAATCTTCTACTGCTACCAATGTAGTGATCCGTTTCATATCTTCCAAACAAAAAGCCATCTCAACAAAATCCCCTCTTGTCACAAGGGCTTCAAAGTCGTCTTTCAGAAATGCTCCTGCAATCTCGTTGTAATCAAATATAATCTTCCCTGTAAACAAAAATTGTGAGGGTAGATCATCTTGATGTTTACTATAACTATTCTTTGTCAATAGTCTTTTTTCTTCAGTCTCTGTTGCAGCTTTCAACAGCATTATACTGTTCATTCCTCTAAGCATTTTAACTACATCTTTGAACCAGATTATCTTACCATTGTTCTCTAGCAAAACTCTGTACAGATATGCTTCAGTGATGTCACCAGTCACTTCAAAGAATTCTATTTTGTTAGATAGCATTTCCTTACGGATGTTCCACGATTTACCAATTCCTCCCCTGCCTTTAATAAAAGCAAGATTACTATATCCTTGACAAATCTTCCTAACGGCTCTGACAATTGGTTGATAGAACTCATCTAGTTCTACATTCTCAACGTAGGTTTTCTTGTTGTACTCAAGTATCTCTCCCTCAATCTGTTCGTCCCTTTCTTTGTTCATCCTCTCTTGGACGGACTCAAAATACTCTTTCTGTTCTTTCATAGTTTCCCCTTCATACTCACCCATAAAACTGGTCTTAAGATGATCTCTTAAGAAAGCTTTATTTTCTAAGTAGGTAAGGGTACTATCAAAGTATGCCTCTACATCAACCTTGTCATAACTTTCAGGCAACACTTTCTTCACAAAGTCTTTCAATCTTTGCTTCTCTCTAGCAATCTGTTCAATAGACTTTTGTTTTACTTCTCCTTCCATGTTTTACCTCCTATTCTTTAGTTTGGGGTATTTTTTAAAGCCAACTCCCTCTGGCAAAAAATATTATAATCCAATTTCCCTTAGTTTTTCATCAACAATGGGTTTTTCTGCATCTGAAATGCTATCCCAATAATCCATCAGGATTCTAAACCCTTTTTTGTAGTCAAGTTGTTCCATTTTTCAATCACCTTTTATTCTACATCAAATGATTTGACTACTTCTTTTTCATCTGGCACAACTACCTTCCCTTTAATTATAAGTAGCTTGTTCCCTGCAGTTTGTAGATCTTCTGGTACTTCTTTAAAAAATCCTTCAGCACCATAATAATTATCATCTCCTGCATCTAAGTCAGGTGTAATATGTTCAATCAATTCTGTTTTATCAACATTATCAACAGAAATATCACCATCGTCATCACAATGTATTATAAAGTATTCTTTCATTTTAAAACGTCCCTCCTGAACCAATATGCTGTCCATCTTTGTTATAAGCATGAACCTTTAACATAGTTCCACCTTTACTTTTTGCAAATGTTATGGCTTCTTCATCCGTCTCAAACATCTCATCATAAAGCCAATCTGTTCCATCAAATGTGTCAACACCTAACACAAATGGTTTCCCATTAAGTTCAATTTCAACATTCCCAATCTTAATTTTATTTCCCATTTTTTCCTCAATTCAGATAACTCTTTCAATATTACTTCCTTCTTCAATCGGTGTGGAAATAATTTCCCCTTATCTTCATCCATTTTTCTACCTCATTTACCTACAAATGAATAGAACACTATCTCTCTATTCTTTGTATTAGCCATCCGTCTACATAATACAATGGCTGTTCCTTGTTCGTCTATCGCTTGCTTCACTTGGACATGTTGTTGCCCATGACAAGCGCACCTTAATCCTGTTGTTTTACTTGTCAAAGTTATCCCTGCAGGGTTTGTTTCATACCCATCAAAGATTGCTTGAAACTTCTCTTTCCGTTTGACTTTAATCCAATTATTGTTTCTAGTAGGCAAATACGGTGCGTGGATATTCTTTATCATAATGCCTTCCAACTGTTTCTCTTCAGCAATGTCCCACGCTTCTTGCGGACTAAAATCTCGTGCAATTTCTACTCTTTGATTAGTTTGTAAAGTTTGGTCCAATAAGTTTTTCCGTTCCTGGTATTCTACATTCCTCAAATCCTCACCATTATATTCCAGAATATCAAACACAACTGCTTTAGCAGGTGTAATGTTAGAAGCCATCCTAATCTTGAAAGCGTCCTTCAACTTATCCCTTGACTGCAATAGTCCTCTATCACTCTTCCCATTATTGAATACTGCAAACTCAGTATCAACAACAAAATCTCCAGGTATCTGTTTAAATGCTGCAACTAACTCAGGATAGTTATTAGGGACAATGTTATCCCTACCTATTAGGTTGATTGTATCACCAATCTTCTCAACAGCAACTCTCCTACCATCCTGTTTAATTTGAGCAATCTCATTGCCTTTATCGAAAGGTTCATCTTTCTCATTAGCCAGCTGGAAATCTCCAGGTTTCATTTTACACCGTCACTTCAAGTAATTGTTTCAACCGATTCATCTCTTCTTCATCATCTTCAGTACTGACTGGAACAGTCTCAGTTGCTTCAATCTCTGGTAAAGCTTCTCCCTTAATCATTTTCTCAATCAGTTCTTCTTCCTGTTTAGCTCTAGAATTAACAAACTGAGTTATGTCAAAAGGTGTTGTTTGGTTATTCAAAGAAATCACTTTAACCAATAAATCAATCTTAGAAGTGTTTACTGTAATAGGTTCAGTGCTTGGTATGGTATCAACTTCTTCATGGAAATGTAAAGCTCTTATGATTAAACTATTCCTATAAGGGCTTATAATGACCGGATAAGGTCTATTCCGTTGAATAAAAGTACCAATAGCTATCTTACCAGCATTAGATAATACAGCCGCATATTCAGCGTATTCCTTCATATACTTCTTATGTTGTTTACTTGCAAAGATCATATCTGTGTAATATAAATCAGATACTTCTCCTTTATCCCTAAATTCAGTTATGACAATCTTATCATCATCTAATCGTTCTTTAATATCATTTAGATGTTTTGCACTGATAGGATAACCTTGTTTACCAAGCTTAAACATTTTATGTGTTGGTGTGCTTACTACTTCTTTCTCACATTCTGGACAAAATTTCTTTTGTTTAACTGGTACTTTGCAGCAATCAGTTAAGTTAGGGAAACTTCTATTCTTACTTGATTTAGTCAGTTTAACAATGTCTACTGCAAACCGCATGTTCTCAAACCCTTTTAATCCCTTATGTTCTATTCTGTATTCCATTTCAATCTACCTCCAAGTAGTTCTTTAGTTGTTTACTAAGAATTAATTATTGTTTAGTTACTTGTCCTTGTTGTTGTTGTAGGACATTTAAAGATTCACCAATAACTTTATCCTTTGTGTCGCTTGTGTCCTTATTGTCGCTTGTAGTGTCGCCACTACCTGCTTTATCTTCAGGAGTATTAAACCCATTCAATCCACCTGTTTTCTTCTCTCCTTCAGAAAAAGTAAATATCTGGTTTAATGGTATGGAAACAATCTCTTGAGTATTGTCTTCTTCTTTATTGCCTTTATTGTTGATGGTAAATTCAAGATAATCTTCTTCAATCAGAGTGATGACTCCCCCATCCTCATTAGGCATACCGTTGATAAATACTTTATTCTTTTTGTTAAACGCTTCATACAATTTCTTATTAAATTTCATTCTCTATCCTCCTTAACTAAATCCCATGTTGGGTCTATCCCTGAAGTGTACCCTTCTTTAATCAACTTTAACACCTCTTCTACTGTGTGTTCGGTGGTATGTCCTTCATCTATGTTTATTGTTAATGTTTCCATTGTTCTATCCTCCCTTAACAGTTTTTGTTGAAGTAATACTCCTAACTTTCTCAAATTTCTTAGAAAATTGTTTTGTACTACTTTTTGTGTTTGTTGTTGCAGCAACCATCTCTGGTGGTGGTGCAGATGTCTTAAAATCTTTCTTTGTAACAAACATCCCTTCCCACGCTGCTACTGCTTCCTTCTTCTCTCCAGGTAAATCTTTCTCTGTTAAGACTTCAGAAGTACCATCTTCTTTCTCAACAGTAACCCATTTACCATCTTTCAGTTGTTTCTTCACTTCCCCTTCAATGTTATCCTTTGTAACATCTAAGGTTGTATGTCCGTCTTCAGACTCAATATATACTGGTATTGTTTCTTTCATTCTTTCCTCCATTCATGCACTACCAATTGCTATTGCAATCAATAAAAATAATACTACAATTCCTAAAAGTGTTCCTAAAACCTTCAAATCACCATATGTTATTTGTTTAGGTCTTCCATACCATCTCGTCATTTTTCTCACCTCCTATATTGTATCCATATACATCTTGTTTGTTTGTCCTCTAATATGGTTCAAGAACATCTGAGCTCCTCTAACTGCAATCATCCTATTACCTAACTGAATTCTACCTTTATCTAAGTCAGCTTTATCTTGGCAAGAGTATTCTTTCTTATCACTACTATCAATAAATTTAAGATCGTATTCAAGAGAAATCCCTTTAGGCATAGCAAACACACTGGATCCTGTTGCTCTTAAATCAATAAACTCCTTATTATGTTTCCAGCAATACTTAACAACCAGCTCTCTAGTAGGTTCGTTATCAACACATAAGATAATCATATCATACCCTTCTAACTGTTTCTCTTTAGTTACCCTAATAGGTTTACCTTTCATATATTCAAATTTCTTAGCAAGTGCAAACGATTTAGTTTGTCCTATGTCTTCAAGTTCAAATCTTTGAAATTTTAATTGTTTAGTCTCCACCATGTCAGCATCAAAGAAATCTATTTCTACTTCAATAGGTATTTGACCTTTCTCAACCAATTCAGCTAATTCAGGTATTAAATTAGAACCAATCCCTCCACACCCAATAATCAATGTTTTCATATTTCAACACCCCGCATTAAATCTAACCAATGTTTGTCCATCTTATCACCTTTATTATAAATATCTGAAGCCAATACAAGGTCCTCTTTAAGCATCAACAACCGTTTAGCTAATGCATCATTCTTCCCCCATTTAGTATCTGTGTCAGACCCAACATCAATCAAACATAGATATTTATCATTAATCCATTTAGCTTTCTTACCGCGTTTGCAAGTATAAACCTTCAAACCAGCCTCCACAAAATACATCTTTTTAGTACTACCCCTAACAAGATACCCACCTTTGACTCTCTCTGCTTTAGAAATCTTAACTGCATTAGCAATAAACTCTTTGCTTCGTCCAATCTTCTCTCGATCAATCTTCTTCTGTTTAGCAACAGCTTCCCTATATCTATTAACACCATCTTTCAACAATATTGCAACATCAGACTCATCAACCTTAATAGCCTTAAATAATTGAGCAACCATCATGTTCATACTATTTTTATAATAAGGGTTGTAATAACCTGAAGACAATTTTAGTAACGATTTTTTATTCTTTACAAAGTACTGATTCTTCCCAACAGTGATAACCATTTTATTATCTTCATCTAACTTTATAGGTATCGCTGCTTTAAGTTTTTCATCAAGACTTAAATCACAATCTTCTGCATTAGTTGGAATATCAAATGAGATGTATCCTTCATTAAACCAATCTTGTATATCAAGATTATACTCTTCAGTAAATTGCAAATACTTATCAAACTCTTCCTGTGTTTTATATCTGATTGCTCTCCTACAAACGTGTGGTGCATCTTTACCATGTATCAAGAATCCATTTATGTATTGTTTCCTCGCTTTAAACTTAACATGCATCTTCACTCGACCTATTTTAAAGGTTACTTCATTATCTGATAAGCTGTAAATTTTAGGAAAACAATTATAATCCCATCTTAATCCTAATGCGTGTTCAACATAACTCTCCCAAATTTGTATGAAATCAGGTGTCTCTTGGTACACAATATTACCTTTAACACAAAACTCTTTTATGCCAGGTCCAATAATCTTTAACCCTTCATATTCTATACTGGTTGATCTGAAAGTGATTCCATGTCTAACGACTTTCCCTTTACTGAATGCTTTCTTAATATTATGTGTAAGTGTTTTTTTAGCTTGGTTGTTAGCCTCTTGCGTGTTCATATTATTTTTGTATTGTTTAACCTTACGTATGTCCTTCATATACTTGTCAGCAGTTAGCAATATAAATTTATCTTCAGTATCATTATATTCATTTCTATTAGCAGATGCCATTGCAGTGTACCCATACAAATCATTAGAATCAATCTTACCAGTTAAATCATCATCAACATATAATTCTAAACCATTATGAATAATCAATTCTCTACCAGGTGCAACATAATTATATTGTGAATCTAATGGAGTAA
>Ga0208904_1002575_pt1 | contig 11324 bp, 6 predicted proteins | sample AntAceMetag02UKB_FD_184774 | JGI IMG/M metagenome (GOLD analysis project Ga0208904, IMG submission 184774) | Saline lake microbial communities from Ace Lake, Antarctica - Antarctic Ace Lake Metagenome 02UKB (SPAdes) (version 2) | ecosystem: Environmental > Aquatic > Non-marine Saline and Alkaline... | reverse complement strand
AGTTGAAGGCACTTTTAATACTGTTGGCAACGTTGTTGTCAAGGGTGAGCTTGTTGGTTCTATGGAAACACAAAGCGATGTTTATTTAATGGAAGGAGGCGTTATTGAAGCTAACATTAAAGCTAGTAATGCAATTATTGCTGGACGAGTGAAAGGCAATTTAAAAGTTGAAGAAAAGATAGAACTCAATTCAACCGCTAGACTTTTGGGAGACATCAATTGTCAATCTTTATCCATAGAGGAAGGTGCAATTCTTCACGGCAAATGTAAGGTTGGTGGTGACGCCAAGGTTTCTTCTAAAGAGAAAAAGCAAAAAGAGGAACAAGAAATAGAAGAATAGTTAATAACTATTGATTATTTTATTGCAAATGGGTTTCTAATTTTTATAGAAATCCTAATTACCTAAGTACCTAATCCCCAAGTACCTGAATTTTAATATTTTATGTTATGTATTTTTATATTTATGACTCTTTCTTGGTTAAAAAAAAATACGCCAAAACGCTTTCTAAAATTGAAACCAGATTGGCCAGTTTAGATATTTCTGGACGTAAACATAAACTTTCTATTTTAAAAAGTGTTAGTGAGATAATTCATAAAATTTTCGAACAAGATAGTTCACCAACAATTGTAGTTGTTGGTGGTGACGAAACTCTTTGTGAAGCAGCTTTACCTTTGATTGGAACTGAGGCTACCATTGGTTTTATTCCTACAGAAAACGATTCTTTAATAGCTGATATTTTGGGTTTGCCCGTTAATGAATATGCCTGTGATGTTATTTCCGCTCGTCGTATAGAATATATTAATTTAGGCAAGATCAATAACCAACACTTTTTTTCTTCTATTGAATTTGAACCAAAACAAAGCCTTATCTTGGCTGATAAAAAATATCAAATTATTCCGAAAAAAATAAAATTAGTTAAAGTTATTAATTTAGATTTTTTGCGTTTTCAAAGAGGAATTGATGGAGCACTAGAAGAGAAAACAGTTAGTAATCCAAAAGATAATTATTTAGAAGTTTTAATGGGCACACCTCAACATAAATTGTTTTTTTTGAAACAAAAAGAGAGAAGAGATAGCTTATTTTTTGTTAAAAAATTAAGCATTGATCCTAAAACTTCCAGAAATGAAGTATTGATTAAAGTGGATCATAAAAATATTGTTAAAGCCCCAGCATTGATAGAGGTAGCCAAAGAAAAATTAAAAATAATCGTCGGTAAAGACCGCTTAATATAACATAACAGAGAAAAACTGACCCGACGGGTCAGTTATAAGAAATAAGATTGTTGTTTTATCTGGTGTTTGTGCTATTATATTGAGATATAAGCCGAGCATCAAAAAAACTGACCCGTCGGGTCAGTTATGAGGTCAGTTATGAAAAATAAAGGGATAAAATAAAATATGACAAAAGAAATATCAACAATAGGAAATTTCGTTCATGTTTATAACAGGGGTAGTCGTAAAATGCCTATTGTTTTTGACGAAGCAGACAAGTGGCGTTTTTTAAAGACCTTACGTTATTTTAATGATGAATATTCTTCAAGCAATCTTTTGCGTTCTGTAAAAATATTTATAGATTCTGGAAAGTGTAATCAATTTGAACGTCCCCAAAATTGGCCTCCTTCTCGTCCTTTGGTCAAGATTTTAGCTTACTGTTTAATGCCAAATCATTTCCATTTGCTTTTAGAGGAAATTAGAGAAGGTGGAATTAGTAAATTTATGTCTCGATTCAGTGATAGTTTTACAAAATATATTAATACAAAAAAGAATGAATCAGGACGATTATTTCAGGGTCCATATCAATCCAAAATCATAAAAGATGAAAAATATTTTCAATATGTAAACGCATATATTCAAGTTTTTAATCCATTTGAACTTTATCCCGGTGGTGTCAAAAAAGCTGTAGATGAGTTTGATCAAGCATTTGATTTTGTTTTAGAATATGTGTTTAGTAGTTTGGGAGAAAGTTTTGGCAGAAGAAATTTGCATATTTTAGGGAAAGATACATCAGAAGAAACTTCCAAAGGTTTAGAAGGATATAAAGAAACTGCGCGCGAGGCCTTAGCTTATCATTCTGCTCAAATTGAAGAAATTAATTCTTTCTTAACGCATAAGAGAGAAAAACTGACCCGACGGGTCAGTTATAAGAAGTGAAATTGTTGTTTTATTTGGTGTTTGTGCTATTATATTGAGATATAAGCCGAGCATCAAAAAAACTGACCCGTCGGGTCAGTTATGAGGTTAGTTATGAATGTAGACCCCAGAGGTCCGTATTCTGCTGACCACTGGGGTCTTTGCCCCGTCGCTACCTGGTCTCGCCCGCAGGTAGGCGCTCCTCCTTAACGACTGACGTTTAACGCTGACCACTGGGGTCTACAAGTGGGGACAGTCCTCATTCGGCGACAGTCCCCAATTAGAATAATTAGGTTAATTAGAATAATTAGAATAATTTATTTATATTATGCATATAAGTTGGTATGGGCAGTCATGTTTTAAACTGCAAAACAATGAACAGACTGTATTGGTTAATCCATCTGATCCGCGAAAGGCAGGGCTCAAGGGCCCTAATTTTAAAGCTAATATTTTTGTTTTAACTGACATAGAAGAATCTATAGACAAAAAAGTTTTAGAAAAGGATAATAGTTTTTTAATTAATGGTCCGGGAGAATATGAAGTGAATGAAGTTTTTCTTTATGGAGTTCCAATTAAAAAAGATGGGCAAACAAGGTCAGTCGTTTATCAAATTACTATGAATGGAATAAGGTATGGAGTTTTAGGTCAGCTGAACCATCTGCCTTCTGGAGAAGAGTTAGATAAATTAGATGGCGTTGATGTCTTGTTTGTTCCTATAGGAGGAAAAGATACTCTTAGCGCCGAGAAAGCCGTGGAACTAATTAATTCTATTGAACCGCAAATTATTATTCCTTGTTGTTATAACATTCCTGGGCTCAATTCTAATCCAGATTCTTTAGAGAAGTTTTTAAAAGAAATGGGCGTTAAGGTTGGAGAAAAATTATCTAAATTATCTATAAAAAAGAAAGATTTATTAAGTCAAGGAGAAACTAGGATTGTGGTGTTGGAGAGTAATTGATGTTGATTTTATGAATGTTGACCCCAGAGGTCTGCATTCTGCCGACCACTGGGGTCTGTAAATGGGGACAGTCCCCATTCGGGGACAGTCCCCTATAAAAAATGAATAAAATGGAAGAAAAAAAGAAAAAAGAAAAAGAAATTAAAGAAGAAAATAACGAAGAAACAGACAACGTAAAAATTGTTAGTTTAGAAGAAGAAGTTAAATCTTCATATATAGATTATGCGATGAGTGTTATTGTTGCTCGAGCATTACCAGATGTGCGAGATGGATTAAAACCAGTTCATCGTCGCATTCTTTATGCTATGCACGAGATGGGATTGAGATATGGTTCTAAACATAGAAAGTCGGCAACAGTTGTTGGCCGCACATTGGGAAGTTTCCATCCTCATGGAGACCAGGCAATTTATGATTCTATGGTTAGGTTAGCGCAGGATTTTTCTTTGCGTTATCCTTTAGTAGATGGGCAAGGTAACTTTGGCTGTTTTACTAAAGACACAAAGGTTCAGCTTACAGACGGAAGGAGCCTTAATTTTGGCGAGTTAATAAAAGAATCAAAAAAGGGAAAAAGAAATTATACATATATTTTTAACTCAGATGCTAAGAAAATAGAAATTACTGAGATTAAAAATCCAAGATTGACGCGAAAGAATGAACAAATTATTGAAATAACAATAGATAATGGAGAAAAAATTAAATGTACATTAGATCATCGTTTTATGTTAAGAAGCGGAAAATACAAACGCGCAGAAAATTTAAAACCAGGAGATTCTTTAATGCCTTTATATAAAAAGTTATACGACGGCAATGATAAAAATTTACAAGGATATGAAACGGTTCGTCAACCAATTAAAAGTGTTTGGGAATTTACGCATCGTTTAGCTGATAAATGGAATTTAGATAATAATGTTTATGAAAAGAAAAATGGTAGAGTTAGACATCACATAGATTTTGATAAACTAAATAATAATCCAGATAATATTTTAAGAATTCCATGGGGAGACCATTGGAAATATCATCAAGAGATTGCCTCAGCTCGTCATAAAAATAATCCAGAATATGTAAAGAAGATCGCAGAAGGAAGAAAGAAATATTGGAACAATAAAGAAAATAGACAGCATCAATCTAAGGTTATGTCAGAGCTCAATAAGACTATGTGGCAAGACTCTAAATATAGAGAAAAATTCATAAATCGCATAAAAGAAATGTGGCAAAACCCAGAATATCGCAGTTTTATGAAAAAAATCTCTAGCAAGAATCTCACAAAGAAATGGAAACAGAAAGATTTTAAAGAATTGATGTCAAAATTAAAGTCTAAAGAACTCACTGAGAAATGGAAAGACAAAGAATATAGGAAGGTTATGACTGAGCATATGAGAGAGATTTCTTTAAAAATTTGGTCAGATCCAAAGCACAGAGAATATATATCTCAGTTAGGAAAGACAAGATTTAAAGACCCTAAAGAAAGAGCAAAACAAAGCAAGATTTCAAAAAAATTATGGGGAGACCCTGTTTATAGAGCTAAATATTCTAAGGATTATTTTAGTAAAATGGCTAAAAAATTATGGGAAGATCCTGTCATGCATGATATGCATAGAGAAAAAGCCATAAAGCAATGGCAAAATCCAGAATTTAGAAAAAAAATTATTCAGGGAATTAGAGAAACTGGCCATCGTCGCTTAAAAGAAAATCCTAATTTAATGAAGGAGTTAGCTCAAAAAGCTGGCAAATCTTTACATAAGTTATGGCAAGATCCTTTATATAAGGAAAAAGTTATTAAAAGCAAAATTCTTAGTTTTGTTAATATGCTTTTAGTAGAACAAGATGGATTGGAGTTGACTCCAGAAATATATGAAGCTAAGAGGAAAAATAATGGTATCCCAAAAGTAAATAATGCTGTTAATTATTTTTCCAGTTTTCAGGTTATGGTTAAAGAAGCAGAAAAATATAATCATAAGGTAATTGAAACGAAAATTCTTTCAAAAGCTGAAGACGTATATGACATAACCGTTGACCCTTGGCATAATTTTGCTTTAGCAAGCGGAATTTTTGTTCATAATTCAATTGACGGGGACCCAGCTGCGGCGCATAGATATACAGAGAGCAGGATGGCTAAGATTACCGCGGAAATGTTAGTTGATATTGACCAGGATACAGTTAATTTTGTTCCTAATTATGACGGAACAACTAAAGAGCCATCAGTTTTGCCAGCTAAAATTCCAAATTTGTTGATAAATGGTTCAATGGGGATTGCTGTTGGTATGGCTACTAATATTCCTCCTCATAATTTAACTGAAGTTTGCGATGCGACGATTCATAAGATAGATAATCCAGATTGCGATGTTGAGGATTTACTTCAATATATTAAAGGTCCTGATTTTCCAACTGGCGGATTTATATTTGATGACAATCAGATTAAACAGGTTTACGCTTCAGGCAAGGGCCCAATTGTTATGCGTGCTAAAACAGAAATTGTTGAAAAGAAATTAGGATTTTTTCAAATTATTATCAACGAAATACCTTATCAGGTTAACAAAGCCTCTCTTTTGCAGAAGATGGCAGAATTGGTTAAGGTCAAAAGATTGCAAGACATTAAAGATATTCGTGACGAATCAGATAAACATGGAGTCCGTATAGTTATTGAGTTAAAGAAAGGAGCGTTCCCCCAAAAAGTATTAAATCGCCTTTTCAAGTTGACAGATTGTCAGCAGACCTTTCATGTTAATATGGTTTGTTTAGTGGACGAGGTTCAACCTAAGATTTTAGGGTTAAAAAGAATTTTAGAGGAATATATTAAACATAGGCAGATTGTTGTTAAAAGACGCACTCAATACAATTTAACTAAAACCAAAGAAAGAATTCATATTTTAGAAGGTTTGCAGATAGCTATTGATAATATTAATCAAGTCATTGAACTAATTAAAAAATCTGAGAATAAGGAAGAAGCCAAAAAAGGTTTAATAAAGAAATATAAATTAACTGCAATTCAAGCCCAAGCTATTTTAGAAATAAGGCTTCATCAATTGGCTCATTTAGAAAGGCAGAAGAATAAGGAAGAATTGGACGAAAAGAAAAAGTTTGCTAAAGAATTGGAAGAAATTTTAGCTAAGCCTAAAATGATTTTAGATATTATTAAGAAAGAAATAAAAGAAGTTAAAGAAACGCATGGTGACGAACGACGCACTAAAGTTGTTCCGCGTGGTATTGAAAAATTTAAAGAAGAAGATTTAATTCCAAATGAACCTACGGTATTAATGATTACTCAAGATGGATATGTCAAAAGAGTGTCACCAGAGGATTTTAAAACCCAAAATCGCGGAGGAAAAGGAGTAGTTGGTTTTTCAGTAAAAGACGAAGATTCGGTAGATCAGTTAATAACTACTATGACTCATGCTGATGTTTTATTCTTTACCACCAAGGGAAGAGTTTTTCAACTCAAAGCGTATGATGTTCCTCAAGTGTCCAGAACTGCCAAAGGAAAGGCAATAGTTAATTTTTTAGAAGTTCGGGAGAGTGAAAAAATATCAACTGTTTTGCCATTTTCAGACCTTAAAAATTATAAATATCTATTTTTCGCGACCAAAAAAGGCGTTGTTAAGAAAGTGGAGATTGGCGCTTTTGAAAATGTCCGACGCTCGGGTTTAATAGCTTTGAAATTAAGAGATGATGATATTTTAACTTGGACCAAGCCCACTTCTGGAGAAGATGAAATAATTCTTGTCTCAGAAAAAGGACAAGCTATTAGATTTAAAGAGAAAGATTTAAGACCTATGGGCAGAACAGCATCTGGCGTGAGGGGAATTAGATTAAAGACCGATGATTTAGTGGTAGGCGCGGAGATTATTGTTAAATCAAAAGAAAAGGGTTCTAAATTACTGATTGTAACAGAGCAAGGATTTGGGAAAACAACGGGTCTTAATAATTATCACTGCCAAGGCCGTGGAGGGTCTGGACTTAAAACAGCAAAAATCAATGAGAAAACAGGGAAAATTATCGGTTCAAGGTTTATTGTTGAAAAAAGTGAATTTACTGATTTATTGATGATTTCTCAATCTGGACAAATTATTCGTTTACCTTTATCCAGTATTCCAAGCTTAGCTCGAGCTACCCAAGGGGTAAGGTTGATGAGATTTAAGGACAAAGAAAATAAAGTTGGGTCTTTTACTTTGATTTGATTATTGATTATTATATGAATGTTGACCCCAGAGATGTCAACGTCAGACGTTTCCCCGTCGCTACGTCCCGCTAAGCGCGACTTCGCTCCTCCTTAACGACTGACGTTTAAAGCCGACCACTGGGGTCTCACTGACCATTGGGGTCTTAGAATAAAATTAAGGATGATATTTTTGAAGAAAAAGAAAATTATAATTATTTCTTTGTTGAGCATTTTTCTGCTCACCTTGTTTTTGTTTATTCCATTTAATGTTTCTGGTTCAAGACATAACGAACTTTTAGTCAGATTAAAAAATAAACAGGAGATTTATAAAATTCCGGTTAATCCTTTGTTTGTTAAAATAATAGAGAAAATGCTTTTTTCTTTGCCATTGGTGGATTATGTTGAACCGAATTATTCTTTTCAAGCTGCTTTTATTCCCGCAGATTTATTATATGATCAACAATGGTATTTAAGTAAAATTAAAGCTCCTCAAGCATGGGATTTTACTAGAGGAGGAAATCAAGACATTATTATTGCTATTTTAGATACAGGAGTTGACATTGACCATCCAGATTTAAAAGAAAATATATGGTTGAACAAAGATGAAATTAGGGGGGATGGAATAGACAACGATAACAATGGCTATATAGATGATTTGCATGGTTGGGATTTTGTGAGGAGCACTCTTAATCCTAAACCAAAATTTGATGAAGAATATAATGAAAGTGGGATTCATCATGGGACTTTAGTAGCTGGTATTGCTGCGGCAGTTGGGAACAACAACGAAGGCATTGCTGGTTTGGCTTGGGGAAGTAAGATTATGTCTCTTAGAGTTTTAAATAGTCAGGGAACAGGAAGCGTGGAGCATGTCATTCGCGCTGTTCGTTATGCTGTTGACAATGGAGCTAAGGTCATAAATTTAAGTTTTGTCGGCACCAGTAAGAGTTTCTTCTTGGCAGAAGCATTGAAAGAAGCTTGGAGAAATGGAGTAATTGTGGTAGCAGCTGCTGGCAATGAAACCGTAAATCAGCCCATAAACCTTAATGAAATTCCTAATTACCCAATTTGTTTAGATGAAGATGATGATGAGAATTTTATCATTGGAGTAGCTGCCGTGGATGATACTGACCATAAGGCTCTTTTTTCTGATTTTGGTAGTAATTGTGTTGATATTTCTGCGCCTGGAACTAGAATTTATGGAGCTTTGGCTTATAACCCTAATTATACTGATTATAGAGAATATTACGGCGGTTATTGGTCAGGAACTTCAATTGCCGCGCCTATAATTTCAGGTTTAGCTGCTTTAACTTGGTCTGTGAATCCCCTTTTCAGTCAAAAACAGGTTCAAGATTTTATTTTGAATCAAGCAGATGATATTGACGCTTTTAATCCAGGAATGGAAGGACAGTTAGGCAGAGGAAGAGTAAATGCTTATGCTACTATTGATTATGCTTATAGCCAATTAGGAACATTGCATCAATCTTACTATATTATCACTGGCGCTGGCCCAGGAGGAGGGCCCCATGTTAGGATTTTTGATTCAGCTGGATTGTCTGTAAGCGGATTCTTTGCTTATAATGAGTATTTCCGTGGTGGAGTTCAAGTCGCAGCTGGTGATGTTAGCGGAGACGGTCAGGATGAAATTATCACTGGCGCTGGCCCAGGTGGCGGTCCCCATGTTAGGGTTTTTAATATAGATGGTTATCCCGAAGGCGGATTCTTTGCTTACAATGAAAATTTCCGAGGTGGAGTTCAAGTCGCAGCTGGTGATGTGAATGGAGATGGAATAGATGAAATTATTACCGCGCCAGGACCTAATGGTGATTCTCATGTTAAAGTTTTTGATATTAATGGAGAAATAAAAGCTGATTTTTTTGCCTATCATAAAAATTTTCAAGGCAAAGTTAATATAGCTGTAGGCGATGTTGATAGAGATGGAATAGATGAAATTATCACTGGCGCTGGCCCAGGCGGAGGACCCCATGTTAGAGTTTTTGATGGTCGGGGTAATATTAAGTTTCATTTTTTCGCCTTTAATAGGAATTTTTTAGGAGGCGTTAATGTGGCCGTAGGCGACGTAGATGGAGATGGCCAAAATGAAATTTTAGCCAGCGTTGCCTCTGAGGCGTCTTCTTATGTCAGAGTTTTTGATTCTAAACTACTCTTATTACGTTTGCAATTTTTAGCTTATTCTAAGGATTTTTATTACGGTTCTAATATAACAACTGCTGATTTTGATGAAGACAATAAAGTAGAAATTATTGTGGCTCCTAACGGACATAAAGAACCACAGGTCAATATCTTTGCTCCCTCTGGAGATCCTGTTTCACAGTTTTACTCTTATTCCCGCCATTTTCATGGTGGCGTTAGTATTGCGACCATGAAAGCAGACTAAAGTCATTAGAACATTAGAACATTATTTATATTTAATATTTATTTTATGAGTTTTTGGAGTAAAATATCAGGCCTAAACAAAGAACTTCTTAATCAAGAAGGAGAAGAGGTTAGCATTATTACCGCGACCGAGGAATCAAAAGCCAAGAAAATAAGGAAACCCCGCAAGAAAGAAGAAAAAAGCGCAGAAGATTGGTTGCCAGAAGAAACTCAGGGTCAATTGTCAGTTGATATTTATGAGGACGATGATTGTTTAATTATTGAATCAATGATTGCTGGCGTGCAAGCCAAGGATATAGATATTATTACCGAGCCAGATTTAATTGTTATCCGCGGCACTCGGTCACGAATCAAGCAAGAAAAACAAGATCTAAATTATTATTATCAAGAATGTTTTTGGGGAAAGTTTTCTAGGACTTTAATTTTGCCTTGTCCGATTAAACCCAACGAGGTGAAAGCTAATTTCAAGAATGGCATTTTAAAGATAAGTTTGCCTAAAGCAGAAGAAATTAATAGTCAAAAAAATATTAAAGTTTCAGGATGAGTTTCAAGTCTAAAAATCAGAAGAAAACACATTATAAAATTCTTTTTTACCCATTATTGATTTTAATAATTATTATTGTTTATTCTTTGATTTTCCAAAAAATTTATAGTCAAACTATTTATCCTAATGTTTATTGCCAGAATTTAGATATTGGTGGGTTAAAGGCGGAAGAAGCAAAAGTTTTTTTAAATATTGCTACTGAAAGAATAGAAAGGAAAGGACTTTCTTTTCAAGCTCAAACAGATTTAGGTGAGGTCATGACCACAATTCCGTCATCTTTAATTGGATTAACTGATCCAGATTTAAGTCGTCAAATCATTAGTTTTGACACTGAGAAGGCATTGATTAACGCTTTATTGGTAGGGAGAACAGGTAATATTTGGCAAAGATTTTTTAAAAAATTTAGTATTTTAATGAAATCGCAAGTTGTTGTTTGTCCGGTTTATGTTAACCAAAAAGAGTTAAGGCAGATATTAGAGGAAAAGTTTGGCAAATTAGAAAAGCCGTCTCAGAATGCAGAAATTGTTTTAGAAAACAATAAGCTCAAATTAAATTCAGAGATAAATGGATTTGTTTTGGACTACAATCAGGCTTTAAAAGAATTAAGTGAAAATTTAGCAAATTTTGATAACCAAGAAATTGTCATAAATTCTCATATTGATAAAGCAGACGTAAGCGCAGAAGATTCAAGTTCAGCTTTTACTAAAGCTCAAGGAATTTTTGACAAAGCTCCTTATATATTAAAACATGAAGACAGGGAATGGACTTGTTCTTCTCGGCAGATTAGTAAATGGTTTATTTTTCAAGAAGGCCTGCGTCATCAAGTTGATTTGTTTTTAGATCAGGAAGAATTAAAACTATATTTAGAAGAGATTGCTGGAGAATTAGATGTTGCTCCCGTAGAAACACGCTTAGAAATAGACGACAATAACTCTGAGAAAAAAGTTACTGAATTTCAGGCTGGACAATCAGGAATGGTGTTGAATATAGAAGATAGCAAAGATGTTATTACTCGCAATGTCTTATTTGGGGACAAGGAAGATATAATACTTAAGGTAGATAAAATCACTCCTGTTCCCTTGCCCAATGACTTGGATAGTTTGGGCATTCAGGAATTTATAGCTCAGGGCTCTTCCAATTTT
>Ga0208904_1002570_pt1 | contig 11353 bp, 22 predicted proteins | sample AntAceMetag02UKB_FD_184774 | JGI IMG/M metagenome (GOLD analysis project Ga0208904, IMG submission 184774) | Saline lake microbial communities from Ace Lake, Antarctica - Antarctic Ace Lake Metagenome 02UKB (SPAdes) (version 2) | ecosystem: Environmental > Aquatic > Non-marine Saline and... | reverse complement strand
TTGTGATAGTGTTTATAAACAAATGGAAGACGAAGGAATCGTAAATGGAATCAAACAAAAAGCAACAAGAATTGGAAGAACGGGAAGAAATCCAGTATTTACGTGACGAAGAAAAATTTGAAAACGAATATGAAGAAGAACAGGAAGAAATGGAAAAGAAAGAAAAACGCAGACGTGATGAAGAAGATGAAGAAGAGGAAGAAGAGGAAGAACGTAGGCGTGATGAGGAAGAGGAAGAACGTAGGCGCAACGAGGAAGAAGAGGAGGAGGAAGAGGAAGAACGTAAGCGTGATGAAGAAATCCAGTATTTACAATATTTAAATGACGAAGAAGACAAAAAAAAACACAAGCGTGAAGAGGAAGAGGAAGAAGAGGAAGAAGAACGTAGACGTCGTGAAAATAAATAAAAGGTAAAAAATGGAAACAATTAATTTTTGGCAAGTTCATGGACTTTTCTTTTTATTTTTTATGTTCTTTTTCCCCCGCCTTACTATGTTATTTGCTACCACTTTTACTGGAGGTATATTTTTTTGGCTTGGATTTATTTTTATCCCAAGATTAACAGTGGCAATTTACGCATCGCTTACCTACTGGGATACCAACCCCATCCTAGTAATTATTACTTGGATATGGGCTATTGTTGGTGAATTATTTTGCAAAGGTTATACTGTAACCCATACGGCTAATAAAAGGAAACATAGTAAAAGGAGAAAATAAGGAGAATAATATGACAAACAATAAACAAATTACGAAACCAGTGAAGGTTACTAGGCCGACTCCCCTCGACAATAAGCCCGATGTGTTTTTCTATTACCTTCGTGACCCCAGACGTCATATTTTTGGCGGGGCGTGCTTGAAGAAGGTTGATGGGAAATGGTGTCGTGGAATTTCCCTGTGGGCCAGCAAACTCGACAAGTTTGACCGCAACCATGCAAAGGGATTGGCCTACGAGCGTGTAATCCAAGCAACAAAAAACAAACAGAACACCTTGCCTGTTCAAGTTAATAGAAGGGTGTGCGAGAAATTACTAACAAATTATCAATTATTCAATAAAATCGGGTTCCAAGAGTTTGGTTACAAGGCAAGGTATGATGCTGAATTAAGCGTCGCTGAAAAGCAAATCGTAAAAGACCAATTGTAAGTCCAAAGAGTTCAACCTCCCAAGTCCCTATGGAGGGCAGGCAGGAAGTTTAGTTCCCCTTTACTTCCTGCCTTTTCTCTTTATTCAGGAGGCGTAGGAGCATCGTCTTCTTTAACATCCGCATCAGGTTTCATCATTTGAGCTACGATATTCTTGTCAAACTCAACGGGCTTTTCTCCCAAGAGGTCTGGCAGGTTATCCTGTTTGTAGCCTTTGATTCCAACTATATCAAGAGTTAAGGTAAAGTCTTCAATATTATGTTTACGTAATCCTTTTGCCTCTGGGTCAAGGATATGGCACAATTCATGAAAAATTACCCATTGTTTAGTATACAAACTCCACTCACGATAATCACTCCAATAAAGCTCTACGACATATTTCAAGGGTATGTTGTTCTTTTCCAGGACTGCTTTTAATACACCATTAACTTTTCTTATTTTAGCAAGAGCGGTATTATTAGATGGTGATTCTCGGTTATCACATCCATAGACGCCAACGCTTTGTGGTTCTACAGCCCATAGGATTTCTGGGTATTTATCACATAGTTTCTTAACAATTTCGTCACCTTCTTCTACGCTCGAATAGCTTTTTTCTTCTTTTGGCTCAGCTGATTTCTTTCTTCCTCTTGGCATGGCTTTCTCCTTTTTATGGTTTTACTGTTACTGAAATTTATTTTTTTTTACTATAATTTTAACCAAATTATTTATATCTATTTTTATATCTGTTTCAAAAAATTCCCCATTAAGTATAGCTACGGGAATTGACTTACCATCTCTAAAAACTAGATTGACATTCTGATATCCCATTCCACTTTCTGGCAGTTTAGAAAGTTGATCTTGAATTATTTTAGGTAATTTGTATTTCATAATCTATCCTTTCATTGTCATTATACATAATGAAAAAAATATTGAAATAAATAATTTGGAAATTCCAGGAGTCCCAAGATAATCCTGGGCCCTGGAGCTATTGGTGAGGAAATGTTTACTAATGTTTACTAATGATTAAATGTTTACTAATGATTAAAGATTAGTAAACTATTTTAGTTGGGACTGGGCAACGTCGCCTCCTGAAGATCTTTTCTAATTTTCTTCTTGACATTTACACCATTTGTGTTAATCTGTTCTTGTCTTAAATAAATAGGGGAAATCAAATGCAAAACATTAATGTTACAAAAGGTTCGGAACGCTACAATTTTATTAAAGGGAGCGTAAAACCCCGACATCTTTAGTGTCGGGGATGTAAGCGACCATTAAAATATATTTAAAGAAAAGCAGGAGAAACTCCTACTTTTAAGGTAAGTAATTATAACAACACATGAAGTCAATTAAAATCAAACTAAATCAGTCTAATTCCGTTAAGGAACAAAAACTCAAAGCTATCTTTGAGATTCTTGCCTTGGTTTCCAAGGAATATCTTCCTTTAAGACAAAAAGAACTAGAAACTAAGGTATATAAGCCGTTCAAAAACCACTATAACTACTTCAGAAATAAATATCCTAATATTAACTCTGGCATCATCCAAAGCCACTTGAGACAACAAGACTCTATGATTAGGTCTTTCATTGCTTGGTGTAAAAAGAAACATAAATTGGTTAAGTTCCCTGAAGAACCTAAAATCTCTATACCACTTAGAAATGACATGTACCACTTTGAATATAATAAAACCACTAAAACATTTAATGCTTGGCTCAAATTCTTAAAAGATTATTATCCCTTAAACCTATGTGAATACCATAAAGCAGCTTTAAGCAACTTTAATGGCATTAGCGACTCAAGCATTATTAAAGATAACAAAGGCAACTTATGCCTAAGACTGTGTTTTAAGACCAAGAAAGCCGTCATAGACCATACCAAAACACTTGGTATTGACTTGGGCATTGTAAAGCCAATAGTATGTTCCGATGGACATATGATTGGTTCTGGTGGTTATATTAAGCATAAGAAGTTGGAGTTTGGTAAGAAGAGAGCCAGGCACCAGAAAACCAAAGACATTATAACTCAAAAACAATTTAGGTGGACAGACGATGTAAACCATAAACTTTCCCGTGAATTAGTTGGCTATTGCTTTTCTCAAGGTATAAGCGTCTTAGGTCTTGAGAAATTAGAAGGCAGTCACCTGAGCAACAGGAAATTCAGGAAGTATACTTGGGCTTTTAAAGACCTCATAAACAAGGTTGTATATAAAGCTGAGGATGCTGGTCTGAAAGTCGTTAGTGTTGACCCAAGATATACAAGTCAAACCTGTAACTCTTGCGGTCAGAAGGATAAAACCAATAGGCAAACGCAATCTGATTTCATGTGTTGTTACTGCAATCATAAAGCCAATGCCGACATTAACGCAGCCAAAAACATCTATAATCTTACGGTTAAGGATGGTCTGAATATGAATCCAGACATAGGTAAGGCTTTAATCCTAGAAACCCAACCATCTTTAGTGGTTGGGTAGTTCATTCTTGACTTTCTTCCCAAATATTGTATTATATAGCTTTCAGTAAAAATAGAACATTATTTAACTATGGAGGTTTTTATGATTTCGGCTTTGTAATGAAGCCACGACATTTAGAAGGTCGTCTTGAGGTTGCAGTTAGTATAAAATCTGTTTGCATAGGTAATATAATCGGTCTGCAAGTGATAGGTTAACAGAATCTAACTGTAACTTGGTCGGAGAATGGCGGAAGCAACAGCCGTAGTCAAACGGTAGGGCAAGAACCAAGAGCTTTGTGTTGCCAAGGAGCTGGTTGGGGAACCCAGTCAAGACGAGGCAGGGGGATAATGAATAACGAAGATTATAAATCAATGTGCAATACGATAGACAAAATGAGTTTACCAGAACTTTTGTTGCAAAAGAAAGACCTCAAAGAAGCACAAAATGACCCATTTCCTGATGATGACCAAGCTGGTGATATTGCTGTGAACCTTTGGGCAGATAGAGTAGATAATAGAATTGAAAAAATAATCAGACGCAGGGAAAACAACAATGGACAAAGCAAGTTTTAAATTAACCATCTTTGTAAAGTATGCCCTTAACGGAACCAATAAAGCAGAAATAGAAGATCAGTTGCGTTTCGCAGCAGGCTTTCTTGCTGACGAAGGTTTTCTTTCTGGTAATAGCAAAGCTACTGTTTCTACATGGAGCGAGAAAGTAAAAGAAGTATGAAACCCCAAAAAGGCAAAAAATATTTAATTGTATATATTGGTGGTGACAAATATGATAGTTATTATGGCGAAGGTATTTGCCTAGGAAATTCAGAAGATTGTGATATTAATATTACTACTGATGATGCATATTTGTTTGAACTTCCAAATGAAAAACTACCAGCTGAATTCATTGAAAAAGATATTGTTAAGGAAATCGAATAATGTTCATTACAAAAAAGTCACAGGCATCTGGCAAAATCAACACAATGGAAATTAACATTACTCCGCAAGAGTATGAGCATTATCTTTATGGCAGAGATCGTCGCCTTATTCAACAAATGTTCCCAAGTCTATCGGCTAGTGAGAGAGAGTTCCTTATGACAGGAACAACACCTCAAGAATGGGATAATATGTTTAAAGAAGATAATGGAGGCAAAAAATGAAAACCTTTCAACGACCCAAAGGACATAGCTGCGGTGTAAGTTCTACTGTTTATGATTGTTTGTCTTTTGGGACTGGCGATCTGGATTTCAACGGGTTTTGGGAACACGGTTGTTACGAGTGTGCCAGAGAACATGAAAAACAATTTCCTAACGAAATATGCTGGCCTCATTCTCACAAAAAAATACGCCAATGGAGGAGACAAAAAATTATTCGGACGATAAAATCCTGTTTAGTGGCGGTAATTTATAAAATAAAAAGATTTATTTTTGGTTAATTGTGGTATAATATAGTTGATTGGTAATCCAGCATATGTCGTGTGGATGAGACTTTAAACAATCCATTGGTCGGCTAGCGAGTCTTTATGGATAGACTTTAAACAATCCATTGGTGGAGTGGGTGTGGATTATTAAACCTCATACTCACCCTAAGACCCATATGACCCGAAAGGCTGTATGGGTCTTTTTTTGCAGGTAATTCTAAATTAAATAAGAATATAAATGTAAGTGAAAGAGAGTATAATAGTAAATATGCCTTTAAATGACGCTAGAATCAATCAGGACAGGTCTAAAATATGTAGAGAACCCTTCTTGCCTACCCTTTCTATTTAAGCCATTATGCACACTTTCTTATCCAATCATCAGCGACGACCACCCCCGTCTTCCTGCCTAGTTGCCGTCGAGGTATATTTAATAAAGATCCACTGGTAATGAAAAATCCCTTATATTCTATATATATTGAAAACCAGTGGAATTTTCTATCCACCAAGCTCATCAAGACGTCTGGACTGGGACCCTAGCTTCAAGGCTTACTGAACTTTCCTCTTGACATTTTCAGGAAATATGATAGTCTTGTTTTATGAAAAGGATAAATTTATGAGATTCAATTACAAAAATATGCATGTTAATTTCAAAATGTGGGAGTTAATTGTTGCTATCGTATTGATTACTGCTGGCGTTATGATGAAAATACTCCAATAAGGACAATAATATGGACAAAGAGCTTCAACAGGAACTAAAAGACATGGACGAAGAAAATCAGTCCCCGAAGTCCGACCCAAGAGTAATGCAGTGCGAACTTTGCAAATCAACCGACATAGAGACCCAAATGGATGTCGGGTGGGATATTGACCCTGAAGGAGAGGAAAGACAACATCTTGACAAGTGTAAGAAATGTGGGGCGACAAGACTTTGGGCCGACAGGATTGCATATACACCTACTCGTTTTTTTCCCTTTAGATGGGTTGAAAAATGGGAAAAGAAAAATGCCTTTGGCGGATATAACTTTGGGCCAGAAGGTTGGTAACATGAAGAACAAATTTAAAAAAATAGAAATATGGACTAAGGCACACCCAAAAATAGCCTTGCTTGTATGGCTAATGATTTGTTGCTATATTTTTGGATTGGTATAATTATGAACCGTAAATTAACAAAATTAGAAATTTGGATGGAAAATAATCCTTTGCTATTTGTAATGCAGGTGTTCTTTTTTATCATACTTTTGTTTGTTTTGGGGTTGGCATTTTATCTCATTGTCGAAAAAGGTTTTCAAGCAGATGACGAAATGGAAGAAATAAGAATGACTCAATTTATGGAAGAAATAAAATGAGTGCTGATAATGGTGTTATGAGAACAAATAACGGAAATATATACAAAACAAAAGAACGGAGGTTTTGTATGGATATTTCCCTTTTGCCAAAGCAACCAGGTGTTTATAAAATAATCAATAAAATAAATGGATTTGTATATTTTGGAAGTGCTAGTAATCCGGGGGTGTTTAAAAGATTACAGGTTCATCTAAGAGACTTAAAAAACAACAAACATCATTCTTGGATATTGCAAAAAGATTGGAACGAGTTTGGGGAAAATGCTTTTAGGGTTACAATAGTAAAGATATGCAGCCCAGAAGAAGCGCACAAAACCGAGCAAGAAATGATAGATGCTGTGGGAGTTGGCATTAGCAATAAGAGCTATAATATTTTAGATCGAGTAGATAGAAGTTCTTTGCCACCTGAAACAAAAGAAAAAATCAAACACGCTCATAGAAATAATAATTTAATTATATGCACAAACAAGTCTGGTTTTAAAGGAGTATGTTTTTATAAAAGAAAAAAAATGTGGAAAGCCAGTATTGTCAGATACAACAAGGCTTACCATATTGGCTACTATGATACTCCCGAAAAAGCCAGCAAAGAATACCAAAAGGTTAATAATTTAAGCGATGAAGATTTTTACAAGTGGTGGAAAAACATCTACGAAACCGAAAGAAAAAATGGAAGATATATGTGGGGCGAAAAAGGACCGACGGCTAAATTGTCAGACAAACAAGCAAAAGAAATCATTGCGATACATAAAAGCGGACAATACAACCAACGACAAATAAGTAAAATGTTTAATGTTGACCAAAGTGCCATATCAAACATAGTCAGAGGCAAACGACATTTAATGGAAAGAGTTAATTATGTCAGCGGATAATACGGTGGCAATCTTGAAAACCCCCGATGGCAAAAAGGGCTTTGAGTATCGTGTCGTTCACGCCCAAGCCATAGAAAATATCTATTGGGAACATCCTGATGGCAACTCCGAAGAAGTAGTTAGGTATTTTGGAAAATGTCAGGTGCTAAAAGATAAACATGCGGCTTTTGAGTTCGCACATGAGATGGAAGAGCAAGTTTTATCTGATGATTTTTGCCCCATTTTAGAATACGGAGTAAATCAAATTTCATTACCACACCCATTTAGCTTTTATATTAAAGAAGCAAAAAAATTAAAATGCCCAATTCCAATCCATTTTATTGAGCCAAAAAACAAAAAGGAGAAAAGTTCCGTATGAGTAAGCAAATGTTAAAGATTAGGAAAAAGTGGTTGATTGATCCAGAAACCCAAGTACATCAGTCTAAGAAAATGAAGCAGAGACTTGAACAAGAAGATGATTGCGATCTGCGCAACTATGTTGGGAAAAAGGATGATGTTGAACTTGAATTGGAACTCGATGAACTTGAAGAAGCACTAAAACCTTATAAATATAAATAATCAAATGAATATTATAAAAACTTGGAAAGGTAAGAACGCTCTTAAAAACTGCGAAAAGGAATATAAAGAAACCATCGTAGTTGATGCCAAGAAAGACATTGACCACATAGATCTAGTGGAACTCAACGATGACGTGCTTAATGCCTTCATAGTATATTACGCCGACGACAAAGCTGCCTAAGTTATTACCACCCTGTTATTCCTTCCAATTCGCTGCTTGCTCATCATTAGTAAACTTTTCTTCAACACCCATTAGCAGAACTCGTGAGAACCCGTGTGATGGATCAGAGTCCCTGGTAAAAATTGTCATCAAACGAAAATGTTTACTAATCTTTCAGAAGGATTGTTTGCCTATATTTGTGAAGAAAATGTATGGAAGAAAATCGCATAATACCAATAAAACAAGCAGAAGATTGGTTTCTTTCCCAGCTATGGCAGTCAAACAGGTCTTCCAATGAAACAATGCGTATCCTCAAAACATTGAAACGCTATGTTCGGTGTTACAACAGGGATATTTTTTATTCCATAGAAATTATCAACGAGAAGACTATTCGTTTTAAACCTTTGAACGATTTGGCCGATGACTGCCTGCTTATAGTATCCATTTTCGCCAAACACATTCTGGAACTCAACCGTCGTCGTGCTGCACCTTCAGTTAATTGGTACAGAAATGTTGGTGCGGAAAGTTTCAAACGGTTAGGATATTATGACATAGCCGAGGATTATGACTACTGGGTTGACTTTATTTCGGAACATATATTCGCTTAAACCAGTGAGCATTTACTGAAGAGGAAGGTAATTCCTGAGCATCAGATCATTAGACTGGTTCAAAATGTTTACTCGTGTTGCAAGATTAGTAAACTATTTTGCTAGCCCGCCAAATTCCTACCGGTGAACGAACAACCAAGGCGTGCGATTTTCTTATTGACATTTTTATTGTTTATGGTAATATATTGTTTTATGAAAAAAATAAAGATATTTAATGGTAGGCTTTATGGCAACGGAAAGATGCGCCACGGATATGTCGGAGCATACTCGCAGAAGCACGTTGTTGAACTTTGCCATCAGGCTGGCTATTCCAATGTGACTATTGGCGAGATAAAGGTATATTGGAATAAGGGATGTTGGGGAAATCCGATGGCTGGTATTGAACCGCAGGTAGGAGTTTGGGTGCAAGAAGATAGGTTCCAATCACCAGTTAAAAGACTTATTTAATCCTTGACATTTCATTATCATCTGTTACTATTCTTTTATAACAGGAGACAAAAAAAATAGACCAAGGTGGGAACCAAATGAAAATATTGACAACCATCAGTAATAAAATAAAATGTCTTTTTGGGCAACACGATTGGACAACTACAAAGTGTAAAGGAATACCTGTAAATGGTAATGGTTGCTGGTGTGATTGGTTGCGGGATGATAACTTTGAATGGAAGTGCCAACGAAAGGGCTGTAAAGCAACAAAATGAAAATTGCAATAATTGGTGACAATCACATTTTCTACGGCGACCAACATCAAGCCGTAATGGAAATGATGGAGCTTATTAAATTAAGCAAACCTGATATAGTTCTAAATCTAGGTGACATCGGGGAGATATTGATAGCAGATGATATGAGTTTGGTACAAGAACTATTTAGTATTAAACCTACGGTGTTTGTTCTTGGCAATCACGACCTTTACACTCGAGATGGAAGGTATACCCCGCCAGAAGCATTTAATGAATGTATAAAAAAAATAAAGTATGGAATTCCCCTACAAAAAAGTTGGACGGATTCTACAACTACCTTTGAAAAGGATGGATATTTATTTCTTGGAAGCATTTTGTTTCCTGACCACGCAAGTCCAAAACTACCTATGTCTCCTGAATATTATGACCATCGTTATCCTACTGTTGATGGAACTTATATTGATTTACGAGAAGGGTGGTTAAAATACACTACGCCACTTATGGAAGCCTTTGAGAAGAAACTCAAGTTGGTTGATAAAAGCAAGTGTTCTAATGTTGTAATAATCACACACTATTGTTGCTTTGAAAGTCAGTATAGATTTAACCCAAATGAAGAAATTAGTAATTATTTCTTTTGTTATACAGCAGGGCAGTTAGTTAAACAAGTTGCCGAACGAAATCCCGACAAGAACTTCTACTGTATTGGAGCCCACGGACACGAATATAACCGAGGCGAATGTATTAAGGAAACGGACAATCTTACAGTTATGGGGTTTGTTAATAATTATAATCAACAAAAGTTTATTATTTTAGAGTTTCCATTTGCTACTGACTAACCTTATCACTCTTTGCCTGATTATCTGGTTGCCAAAGTGGTTGAAGATTTTGCCACCTAAAGCACATATATTGTTCAACCGCATCTAACATATTAAAAAAAGAACAAGGTATAATATGGTCTATTTGCCAATTGTTTTTACCCAATCCATAATTATCCCAAGTCATTCCTGACAGAAATTGTTTTTCTATATGAAACCTAAGTTGTGATATTGAACACATTACAAGATTAGATGTGCGAGATGATTTAAAATTGTTTTTTAACGCTTGATTAATCCTAGCTCTGCAATTAATAAGTATCTTATAGTTTACATCTGTTTTTCTACGATTTTTTTCATATTGATTTGACTTTTCACGATTTGCTAATTTATATTTTTTGACATTTTCTGGATTTTTTAATCTATAATTTTTACTACTTTTTTTAGCATACCCTGGATTTTTTAAATAAAACTGTTTACCCTTTTGCTTAAAGTATTCTTTATTTTTTAAATAATATTGTTTTGTGTTTTGATGACATTTTTCTATATTTTCAGAATGGTATTGTTGACTTTTTTGTTTTAATATTTCAGTATTTTTTAAGTAATATTTCTTACTATGATTTCTATAACATTTTTTACACCAGCGAGAAAGTCCATTTTTGCGAGACATATCTTTGTAGAATTCTTTTACATTTTTTTCTCCGCATTTATTACACACATTTCCCATTATATTCATAACTAATTATACGACAAATTATGCCAAAAACCTATGTATTTATTGAATAATCTCACTTTCTTCTTGACTTTCACATAGTTTTTTGATATAGTTCTTATCAGAAAGAGAAAATACTATGTATAAAAAAATTGGAATTATCAAAAGACTTGAACAAAAAATATTGGTAGAAAAATTATGAAATATGCAATCGTAAAAGTTAACAGTTGTGAAATGTCTATCATGTTTCCCGATCCAATACTACATAGGACGTTCGAGTATTTAAACCCCATTTCAGCAGGTAAATGTAAGTTATTTGTTAAAGAGGGAAAGATTGAATGTCAAGTTTGGGGCGAAAGTATTTCCTTGAAGCTAAAGAGTCGTCCAGAAGATAAAGACATAATTTTACACGGTCTTGAATTCGAAGGATAATCATGTCAAGAAAAAGATATTAATTTTATTTATAAATAATAATTTTCTTCTTGACTTTCCCTACAAATCTGCTACATTGGTATTAAGAAAAGGGGAACTATGAATACTAATCAAAAAAATGAAGTTGTTTTAAGTTTAATTACTAAGCAAAACAATTATCAAACCAATTTGGATGTTTTTTCTCAAATAATTGGTCAA
>Ga0208904_1002569_pt1 | contig 11355 bp, 13 predicted proteins | sample AntAceMetag02UKB_FD_184774 | JGI IMG/M metagenome (GOLD analysis project Ga0208904, IMG submission 184774) | Saline lake microbial communities from Ace Lake, Antarctica - Antarctic Ace Lake Metagenome 02UKB (SPAdes) (version 2) | ecosystem: Environmental > Aquatic > Non-marine Saline and... | reverse complement strand
CCCAACCAGAAAGGGACTCAACATGAGATACTCAATCGCCAAAGCCCTGAAGGCCATCAACACCTTCCGCCGCCTGAACGGGGAGGCGGCCCTCCACCTGGACGAGATCCGGGAGATCCACCCATTCAACGTGGCCGGTATCCTGATCGTCCAGATCAAAACCCCCGAAGGTTCCTACGACTTCGACACCTCCGACCAGACGGCCCTACCGGCCTGAGAGAAACTTTCTTGATTTTCTTCTTGCGTACCTCACCGCCGCCCGATATACTGAACCGACGCACAAGGGACAACACAGTGATCACGACAAGACAAACAGAACTTGAAGCCGGTCGAACGAGTGGGTTCCCGTCCCTTTCCCATTCGTTCCCGGCTTCTTGTTTGTCTACCACCCAAAGGAACGCCCCGTGACCCAGACCACCGCCAAACCCGGAACCGAGGAACACCGTGAGTCGTACATGAAACTCGTCCACAAACAGGCCAACTACTGCTGGGCGAGAATGCCCAAACCCGGCGCGATCCAGTACGATGACATCGTCCAGGAGGGGATGATCGTATACATCAAACTGGTCGAAGACTTCGACCCGGCCCGTAGTTCGTTCATGACCCCCTTTCACACCCGCCTGGGCCAATGCTTCTCCAAACTCCTCGACAAGGCCATGAGGAAACGGGTCCGCACCATATACGAATACGACGTGGATGGGTTGACCGCCGCTGACGCTACCACCCCCAAGATCAGCGCCCTGTTCATCAACGCCCCGTCGAAGGACGCCTTGGCCTTCGCCGAGGCCATGGCAAACGGAGCCGAGGGCCTGATCATCCCGAACAAGACCAACCCCGTCACAAAGCGGAAACGGGTCTTCGAGTTCCTGGGAATCCCCCGCTACCGCCAGAACAAGATCCTCAACGAGATCCGGGAGAAGATCACGGGCCGGAAGGTCGCGCTGGCGTAGTCCAGACCTCCTCGACGATCATGGCCTGGGTGATCGGGATGTGGTAGGAATACCCAGGCCCATTGGCCGCGCGGTTGACCCCGATCAGTTCTCCCCTGGTGTTCAGGAGGGGGCCGCCGGAGAAGCCGCCCTTGATCGAACAATTGGTGGGGATCTGTGGATCCACCGTTGCCGAGGATACGTGGCCCGGTTGGGTGTGGGTGGCATAGACCGGCGGATCTCCCTCCCCCAGGGGCGGAACCAGACCAACCCCCAGGGAGAAGACCTTCTGGCCCATGGCCAAGGCCTCCGTGGATACCCGGTAGGGCCGCCAGGATGCCCCAGGATCAACGATCTCCAGGACTGCAAGGTCTGACAGGGGATCCCTACGGAATACCGTACAGAGCCGCTTCCCGTTCCCCAAGTAGATCTTCACACCGGTCACCCCTACCCACTTCAGGGATTGGAATGAAATGACGTGTTCACAGGTCAGAATCCACCATTTACCCCCCTCTTTCCGGACAACGGTCCCGGACCCACGAAAAATAGGGGATGCCCAGGCGTCCTTGATCTGGAAAGCGCACCACACAGGCACGACCCCCGATTGATCCGGCCACTCGGTGACCTGGACCTGTCGGGGAGGAACGTGGACCACAACGGTCTGGGGTGCGCCAGTATCGGCGCACCCCAGAACCACTACGGCGGTCAAGGCGAGAATGAAAAGTTTAGGCCTTCGTAGGTTCATTGTCTGTCTCCTTCGCCCGCTCCTCCAGTTGAGTCAGGAGGCGGTCGGCTTGTTCATCGGTCAGAGGCTTCACGCCATTCTTCAGGACTTCCTGGGCCGCCCGGACTTGCTTCCGGTTGCGGAGGTAGATTAGGCCGACGGCCGCCCCACCCGCGCCAAAGCCGGACGCGATCAGGGCCGCTATATCAGCCCAGGCCATTCCCTCGTCAATCCCGGCATTGACCCGGTCGGAGGCGGTGGGGATGACCGGTTGGGCCTGGACCCGGAGGAATGCTTCCTTGTTGATCGGGTCGAGGGGAACTAGGGGGATCTCCGGGAAACCCACCCAGGCCTGGACCTGGGCCGCCTTCTCGTGCGCGGCCGCCAGGGCCGCCGAGGCCTCCGGACCCTCCTCCAACTCCATGGCCTTCCGGAGATCCGTCACGACTAGGCCCGCCACTTGTTTGGTGGCCTCGCTGGGCTTCCATACGTTTTTCGAGTCGCCCCCGCCCCGGACGTATTTCCCGACCGCCTTGGAGGCCTCCTTGGCCTCTTTAACGAGCGCCAAGGACACCTCCCCCTCCACGGCCGCCTCGGCCTTGGCGAGTTCCACAGGGACCCCCTCAGAGGCCAGGACGACCTGTTGATCCGCGACGGGCCTGAAAGGGTAGGCGTCCGAACATGCAAATAACGCGATCAACGGGATTGTGAGAACAACGGCGAGGATCGTCAGCTTCTTCATGGCGTCATCTCCTTGGTCAGGTTTGCTGACCTGTTGAAACCCCGTGACCGGCCCAACCGGCGCGGGTGATTGTATACCCGTAGGCGCGAACCTTCCGGGCGAAATACTCACAACAACATTTGTCGATGTCACACCCATCGTCAGTCAAGACCGTATCGAACCACGGCGCGTGAACCCTTTCGAGGACATCCCGCCTCGCCCGCCAGAGTCCAGAATGAAACGAATCCGACCTCCCCCAGGTTCGGTTGAGATCCCCCATATCGTAAGTCACCCCCACCACGTCACCCTCGGCCGAGAACCAGGGTTGAAGTTCCTCGCCGAGGATCATATCGTTGTCGCTGAAGATGAACCAACCCACATCCTTCAGGACCGGATTCTCAATGGCCGCCTTGATGGCGAGATTGTAACACGTCTCGATGGGGTACTCCCGCTTCGAGTACGTCATGAATCGTTTGGCCGAGAGGCCCGCCTGGATCAACCACACGGGGATCGTCGGGTCACAGTGGCCCCGTGGGAAACAGTTGACGAAGGCCGCCGCGTTCTCGATGTTGAATTTTTCCTCTCCCAAGGTTCTACTCTCCTGTCCAGGTGATCGAGTTATCAGATCTCATCATGAACCCGACCACAGTGTAGGGTTGCCGGAAATCGTACCAGTCCGAATGGGCCGCCACGGTCGCCGCGTTGATTGTATACACGAATGTAAAATCCAAGGCCTGTTGGCTGGCAATACAAGTTGTGGTTGTGTGGCCGTGGGGATCATGTTCCACATAGACGTTCTTCATGAACGGCGTCCCACCAACCTCCATCGGCGCGGCGTAATCTCCGGTCTCCCCAACCGAGTCACTGGCCGCCAGACCGGCGGGGATTCCCCCCGTGTCACTCCACACGCCCACGGGTACACGCCCCCGCATATCAGGCGTCCCAAGGAGGCCATTACAGAACACCCACCCGGAGGGCATCGAATCGGAGGGGCCGTTCCACATCTCCAGGGATCGAGCCGCCACACCGTCCTGGACGGCCGATGGGGGATAATCGATCCAGGCCTTCCCGTTGGCGTCCATGGTGTAAGACACGACCATCCCGGAGACAACGTTGGGCGTTCCCCAGGATCTGCTGTTCGTATCACTTGGCCCGAAGATGAAGGCGGTGATCTCTCCGTCGGAATTGACCGGAGGGATCTGTTCATCAGTCATCGGGATCACCCGGCACTGGCCCGCCGAGGGGTAGATACTGGTGGACCAGTTCTGTTTTGCCAATGCGAACTTCTGCCCGGCGGGAACGTCCTTGAGGAAGAAATGGTCGTTGAGTGCATCGTTACCCGTGCGGGGGACATCGAAGATCCAGACCTTGTCCCCAGTGGTCAGGCCATGTGTGTCCTTCCCCAGTTCTCGGATATTGGTGGCCGTGATGGTATCAGAGTCGGCCGCCGCCGGGAAGACGGCGTCGAATACCGCAACCATGGCATCATCGCCGGATCCATCGGTGGCCGCATCCACCGGCTTGACGAAGTACCGCGCGTCGGAGTAGTCCGACGTGGATACCAGATCCGACGCGACAACCTCACCAAACCAACCCCCACCGGCCTCGTCCATGGTCAGGTACAGGCCCCCCGTGAGACTTTGTAGTTGGAGGGGGGCCGATACCCGGAGGATACTCCGGAGAATATGCTGGACCTCGTTCAGCCTCGCGGCCGAGAGGGGATCCCCTGACTTCCAGTCCGCCAATCTTTTTGGTTGAGTCGGCATTGGTTTACCACGTCGAAGGATCTAGGGTCGCTGTGAAGTCCGCCTCGGAATACATCGGGTTCCCGGCCTGATCCTCGATCCCGTCCCACTTTGAGGTGTCCGGCCTCCAGATCTGGTTCCAGATGGAGACGTGTTTGTAGGAGAACTTCAGGGTCACATTGTAGGCCGCGTCGGAGGCGTCGGCTTGCTGTTGTTCGTTGAGATCCGCACCCTCAAAAAGAAGTTTCCCAATGGGGTACTCGTACCCTTTGATGGTCACGGCCGTCGAATTGACTTTTCCGATGGTTGAGAGGATATCAGCCTTCGAGACGGTGTTCACTTTGCCGGTGATCGAGAGGGCCGCGTTGGGGAACACCCGAACGGCCTGGACCCCGGTCTTCGACAGGTCAGATTTCGGGGCGGTGGACCACTTGAATCCCTTACCCATCTGGAGGGCCTCGCCGCCGCTTTGCCAGTTCTCAGTCCAGTTGGCCCAATCCGTATCAACCGGCCGCTCCTCCGGTGTCACGAAGGTCGCCGGTTTGTAGGTGCATGTGAGGAGTGCTTGTTTGGGACCGCCCGCGACCGTGTTCGGATCTCCCAGGGGCCTGACCTTTACATCAGTGCAGACATCGTAAACGAACTCCGAGTGGAACGATCCCATGAACGACGAACGTATAGCAGTCCGATCACTCCACGCGCACCGATACGTTTCGGTGATCGTCTGGGCCGAGGTGGTGTGTCCCTCGGAGTACCCGTCCCATAGTTTGGTTGCATCACTCAGAACTGCTGCCATAAGTCACTCTCCTCAGGGGCCAAGTTTGGCCACGGCCTTGTCGGCCTTTTCCTTGTCCCACTTCCGGAACAACTCCATCTGTTCCTTCGCCAGTCCATAAAGTTTGACCATCGTAGAGTCTTGTTTGAAGGCCTGTTGTTGCGCCTGTTTCGAGACCGCCCCCAGTCCCTGGAACGATCCACCAGGAGCCGCCCCCTCGACCATACTGTGGTAGACTTCCTTGGCCGCCGCCGCAATCTCCGGATTGGCTCGTTCCTCTTCACTCATCCGATCATACATTTTCCCCCACCAGTCATCAGCCTCCAGCTTCCGGCGCATGTCTTCCGGGAGACCCTTCATGATGCCACTGGTCAGATCCTGACGCCAGGATCGGGACTTACCTTGTTTGTGATCCGCCAGGCGCTCCGCTTTCTTGGCGTTCTCCTCGGCCGTCCTCGCTTCAAGGTTGGCGATCTCGACGGCCTGACGCTTCTTGATGATGCCCATGTCCACGTTCAACTTCTCGGCGGACTTCTTCTCCTCGAAGTGGCGGACCTTCATCAGACCGAGTTCCCGTTTGTGTTTGTCTTCGACACCATTCCATTCAGACTTGACAAGGGCAACGTTCGCCTTTAGGTTGTTCTTCCCACGCTCGTCCGCGAGTTTCTTGGCTGCCTCGGCTTCCTCGCGTGTAGTATCTTTGGAGACCCTAGTGGCCAGATCCTTCTTGCGTTTCGCGCGGGACTTCTCGGCCTCACGCTCCATCGCGTCCTGTTTGTTGTACTTGTCGAAGACGCCCTGGGATTCCCCCGCTTGTCTCCCAAGTTTCTTCTTCTCCTCATGGAGTTCCTTCAACCTTTGTTTGGCGTAGATGTGGTCCTTCTTGGCCTTCCTGTACTTCCCGGTCTCGGACTCTCCACCCACGGCCGACCAAGCATCCCCCATATTGGTCCCAAAGGTAGATTGTTTCGCAACCCTCCCGGCGTACAAAGTCCTTGCGGCCCGCCGCTTGACCTCCATCGCTGTGAACTTCTCGATGTCCTTGTCAATAGAACCTCGACGCCGTTGGACTTTTGTGTACTGATCCTGGGCCTGACCCAGTTCCTTCTTCCGAAGGGCCTGGGCTTCTTGCCGTTGTTGTTCCACGAGGGCCTTGCTGTAGTCCTTGACGGCGTTCGTCTGCGCCTCCTGGTCCCCCGTCAACCGGCTTAAGATACTAGCCAACTTGGGATACTTCATCGAGAGTTCTGAAATGATCTCGGACACCCTCGCGTGCGCGGTGTAGGACCGGTCCTCGCTGTTGATGATGGACTCCAACTCATCCACCATTCCACGGGACTCGGCCTGTCCCGACTCCATCGCCTCCCGCTGGTCTTCCATGATGTCGGTCAGAGTTCTGGATGACTCAATGAACCCATCCATTCCCTTCTTTACGTCTCCCATGATCCCGTCGAACGCGCTCCACGCCCCCATCGAGATCGCAACGGCGGCGGCGATCCGGAGGATGATTCCAATCGGAGATCCCTGCATGACGGAATTCAACACACCCAGGGCGGCGGTGATCAGTTTGATGGTCCCAACCACGGCCAAGACCTTGATCCCGACCATGACGATCTTCTTGATCCAAGCCGCGATCTTGTCCGCATTCCTGGCGATGGCGCGCGTGAGGCTCAACATCCAGTCTGAGAACTCTCTCATCTCCGGCATCAACGCTTTACCCACGGCCCGGAGGATCTCAAAGAAGCCCTGTTTCACTCGGTTTAACTGGAAGGACAATGTCTGTTGCCGTTTACGGAAGGCGTCGGTGGCCATCCCTCCGGCGTTCATTTGCATGGTGAGATCCGTGGCCAGCCCGGCCGCGTCACCCATGGCCGCCGCTACGCCCTTCAACCCTCTAATGTTCGGAAACATGGCCGCCACTTGCTGCGCGGTGGCGTCCTTCAGTCCGAGGAGTATCTTCTGTAGGCCTTCGGCCCTCAGGGTGGCAACATTCATCTCTCGTCCATACAATTCCTTGAAGACCTTCTTGGCCTCGGTGGCGGGTTTCAAGAACGAACGAAGAGTTCCCTGGATGGCCGTCATCGCCTGATCGGCCGAGATGCCCGCGCGTGTGATGGTACTGACCGAGGCCAAGAGTTCCTCCAAGCTAAGACCCGCCATGTTGCCGGTGGCCGCAACCTTACCGATGGAGGAGGCCAACTGGCCGAACGTGATCTTACCCCGCTTGACGGTGGCGAAGAGTTTGTCGGAGATGTCCCCGGCCTCGGCCGCGTTCATGCCGTAGGCGTTGAGGATGGTGGTGATGGCGTCGGCCGCCACACCAGTGTCGGTCAGTCCACCGGCGGCCGCTCTGGTTGAGACCTCCAGGACTTGCATAGCCTTACCCGGTTCGACCGAGGCCGAGAGAATGTCGTACAGACCCTTGGCCAGGGTCTGGGTGGACTCGCCGTAGGTGGTGGCCAACCGACGAAGGCCCTTCTCGTAATTGGCGAGGTGGTGCATCGACCCCTTGTCCAACATGGTGTTGACTTCGGCCAACTGGGCCTCGAACTTAGCCGCCTCACGGATGGCCAAGGCCGCGAACCCACCAACGGCCATAAGCGCCCTCTTGGTGTGTCGCCCAATCTGATCGGCCCCCGCGCTGATGGTCTTCATGTTGGCGTGAAGTTTGCCCATCGCGCCCTGGACACGGGCCAGTCCTTTGGTCGAGAACTGAACATACAACTCGGTCAACTTCGACGCCATGGGAAACTCCTACTAGCCTGGAATGAACACCGGGGGTCTGATTCCTTTGTCCGCGATCTTGGCCGCGATCTTCCGCCGGTCCTCCTTCACGATTCGGCCTTTGCCGTCGGGCGAGTTCATGTGTGAGAGAATCTCGAACACATCACCCAACCTGATCCTGAACTGGGACGGAGTCAGGTCGAGGATGTCTTGGAGGGAGAACTTGTAGTGCCACTGGAGGAGGGAGACGCAATAGTCCCACCGGAAGGTGTCTCCCCCTCCGGAGGGTCCGCCTCATCACCGTCCTCTTCGAGATCCACGTTCAGGCCCTCCTGGAGGGCCATCAACTTGTCGAGATCCTCGTCGGCCACGACCTCTTCGATCTGGGACCATGTCACCTCCGGATGGTTCCGGCGGATGGATCTCCACAACATGTACGAGATCCCCTCCGGAGTGAGGAACTCTTGCGCCTGCTCGAACTCAGTGATCACCGCCGACGACAACTGGACCACAATGGATCTCTTGTCTTCGGCGTCCAGGGTATCACCGACTCCCTCCAAGGCAGCCCTGATCCGCTGACCCCGGACATGGCCCCGGAAGTCCTTCCAGTCCCCCATAGTCAAGGGACTCATCTTGTACACGTTCCCACCGAGTTCCACTTCCAGTTCACGGCCGAGGGCCTCGTCCAGGTTGTTGCTTGTCTTCGACATCGTCATCCTCTCCTAAGGTTGGGAGGTCCAGGGTTACGTCCCGACGCCTCGCATCAACTCCGTCCCCTGTAGCGTCAGGGGTTCTTCGACCAAGGCCTCGACGGAGGTGGACGGGTTCACACCCGTGACCTGCGCCCAGCCGGTGTAGTACTTCACGTTGCCCTCGTCCAGGAAGAACTTGACGATGGTCTTACTGCCGACCATGGTTATGAAGTCCGACGTGACCAGGGTGGACCAATGCCTCTCGGCCGACCCAGTCCAACCCTTGAGACCGGCGCAGAACGACCGCCATCCGGTGGTGGAGAAGTCGGTGTCGTCAAGGGTCTCGGAGGAAACCTCGAAGGCCCAACTGTAGAACCCACCGGCCTGAATCATGTTGGGGTAATACCGGTAGTCCGCCGTCACGAGATAGTCACTGGTTGGGGCCGTGGAGAATACGATCCGGCCGTCGGGCGAGAACGTGAAGTCCGCGCCCCTTTGTTGGCTGACCCCACTGACCGCCACGGTCAGGAGATCGGGGTCGTCCTCGACGTTCTCGTTCACCAGTGCGAAGTCGGTGGCCGCTCCCGTTCCCGTACCTACTGCTTCGGCCGAGATGTCGGAGTAGACCGACGCATCACTGACAATATAGAACGCCCCTACATATCCTTTGAGCGCGGTCATGTGACCACCTCCTGTGTCAAGGGGCCAGAGTGGTTTAGAAGTACGTCAGATCCGACGATCCCTGGATGTTCAGGGTCTGGGTCTCGACGCCCTCGACGCCGACCGACGGGTTCCAGCCGGTGATCAAACACAGGCCGGACAGGCCGTTGGTGGCGTTAAAGTAGAACCGGCCGGTGACCTCGCTCCCGACATCGGAGGGCTGGATCATATTGGTCGAATCCACGTAGAGTTCCACGCTGCCGTCCCAGCCTTTGAGTCCGGCCAGGAACTTCCGCCACCCGGTGGTGGTGAAGTCGGTAATGTCGTTGGTTTCAGCGGAGAGGTTCAGTGACCACGAGTGTGTGGCGTAGGCCACATCCGAGTCCACAACCAATCCGAGGTCAACCTGTCCGGTATAGCCTTTTACTGCCGCCATTTTGCACGCCTCCTAGAGAAGTTCGATGGTGTAATCAATGGTCCGTTGCCAACAATCATCCAGGCGGGTCGGGCCGGTCCCACCTGAACGGACACAACCGACGTGGGTTGCGCCATCAAACGACAAAATCTGGCGGTGGAAGAGAAGATCAACATCACTGGCGATGATCTCGATGGCCGCCGGATTGTGTAGCGTATCCTCGAAGATCGAGACCTGGACCAGGACTTCATCCCACGACGTGTTCGGGTCGAACACCATCATCGGGGAAGGCCCACCCACAACGTGATACGTGATATAGGGCATCCCCACCGTTCCGTCCGGGGGAACCTCGTCGAAGTAGACATCAGACGACAGTGTGGCCGACAAGTCACTGTCGGCGTTGATCGTTGCCGGGATGATCTTCAGTATCTGTTGAAGCATGTTTTCCTATCCAAGTAATCGGCCTGGGGAGATCCAAACTTTACTTTTTTCCCTTGGCAAACATGGCCACGATCTTACCTTTCACTTTCATCAGAGCCGGACGCATGAAGGGCCTGGGTTTCATTCGCCGGGTTCCCAGTTCCAAGGGTTTCGCATACTTCACATTAGTTCCCACCCTAGCAATCGGGAGTTTAGGGTGAAACCACGTTGTGATCGACCGCCGAAGACGGCCTGTCTGGACACGAGGAACCTCTCCCGGCTTGGACCGGTGGGAGTTAATCTTCCCGACCTTCTTCCCGGAAAGGGGATCCTCCATGGTTCGTTTAGTCCCCCGGCGGGGCCGCGCAAAGCCGGATTCTGTCCGGCCTCCCTTCTTCATGGAGAGTTTGATGGTCTGTTCATACAGGAAAGCCGCCTCAATCAAACGTTTCCTGGTCCAATCGAGGATCTCCCATTTCACCTTTTTTCCGTACCACACATAAGGCATATCAAGTCACCTCGGGATCCACCTGTCGGAGCATGATCTCCAAGTGGGACCCCATCAAGTCGATGTTTCGCACGACGTGGATCTCGTAGGTGATCCCGTCAACCACAATTTCATCATCCCTAGAAATCGTGGAGTAGTCGGTCCCGTCGAGAGGAACGAAACCTTTGTTGGTCACCACAGTCCGTTCCATGTTGTATAGGCGGTGTTCATCACCCTTAATGGGCGCAATCCGAATCGGCATATCCGTGAACTTGGCGGTGTCGGTCTCAACCCAACCACCGTACTCGTTCCGGACGGACCGGGTCTTCGAGTTCACCGTAGCCGTCTTGTTGCATAGAGATCGGACGCTCATGGATCACGCTCCGTAAATCATGGGCCGGGAATAGGGTTGAGTCTTCAGGGGCAACATCGAAGTCTCGTAGACGGCCTTGACGGACGCCACGGCCTTGTACCGGTAGTCGCCGATATCCTCCTCCAACATCGTCATATCCCGCTTGGCTTGGCGGAAGACCAGGGCGGTGAGTTCCGAACACGCCGACCGAAGGGGTTCAGGGATCTCGCTCCGCAAGTACCCGGCCGTGTAAGTGACGAAGACGTTCTTGGTCCCCCCGGTGAACCCATAGGATGAAAAGACGACCGCCTTCGGTGAGTTGAAGATCTCGTACTCGGTCTCACACTCGTCAGGGACTTCAAAATCCACGGCCCGGTTCAAGGCGCTTCTGGCCGGTCTGGCCAGGACCTCGGTCACCGGATAGTTCCCGTATCCGGAGACCACGCTGGTCCCCCATCCACTGACGGCCTCGATAGCGGCGGCCAGGAGGGTCAGGGTTGCGTAGGACGAGAAGAGGAACTCGGTGGCGGTCCAGACACCGACCTCGGCGTGTCGGAGGCGTACACGGTCGCTCCGGACCTCCACAGTCGCGTGTGTGCCTGTACCTGTGTACGTGACCGTGCATGAGGCCGCGAAGCCCACCGATAGATTGTCCACCCCGACCAGGGGCCAGTTGTCCAGGAAGAGATGACACCCACCATCCCCATCGTG
>Ga0208904_1002566_pt1 | contig 11363 bp, 20 predicted proteins | sample AntAceMetag02UKB_FD_184774 | JGI IMG/M metagenome (GOLD analysis project Ga0208904, IMG submission 184774) | Saline lake microbial communities from Ace Lake, Antarctica - Antarctic Ace Lake Metagenome 02UKB (SPAdes) (version 2) | ecosystem: Environmental > Aquatic > Non-marine Saline and... | reverse complement strand
TAACGCCTTATAAACTAAAATAAAAACAAAATGGACAACGAAACAAAAAAATCTTATGTAAAAATTGACATTAGACTTTGGTATTTCCTAGCAGGAATGATAGTTGAAGGTCTAATAATAAAAATTTTAATGGTGGCAGGAATATGGACTATATAGCAGGACTAATATCTTTAATAATACTAATAGCTTTAATTAAATATTGTAATGTATGAAAATAGATCTACAAATAGAAATAGATAAATTAATAAGAAAAATAAACTATATACAAGGTAACTTTAGTTATAAAGAAAGGATAAGAAGCGAAGAATATAACAACTTAATAATCCAAGCAGATAATCTCTGCTGGGTATTAAATAACTAATATGAAAGACTTATTTAACAATTCAAAAGATGACTGGGATAATTTAGATTTAGAAAATTATAATAGCAAACTCTTAAACTTTACTTTAGTATTAGGAACAATAGGTATAATAATAGGAATAGCTTATTTAATATTTTTTATATGAAAAGAAAAGATATTTGTAATTTAGAAGAAGAATATTGTCCTAATTGCAAAACTTATAATGTAAAACAAAATAGTGGTTATAAAGAATTTATAAACACGAATAAAGAAAATTGTGTTTTGATGTATGATTTTATTTGTTCAAATTGTAATGCAAAATTTAGAATAAACTAATATTATATGAAAAGAAAAGATATTACAATAATAAATATAGATGAATACATAAGACAAAAAAAACTAAGTCTTTTATAAAAAATAAATCAAGAGTAAGGTTTTTTTGGAATAAAAGAGGGTGATATAGGAATGGGAGTTAAGCATTATAAAAAATAAACTAATTATATGATTAGAATGACGCCAGCAGAAGCAAATAAAAGATTAGGAATGATGTTTAAGATACCTAAAAGCAAGTATAATAATAAGAAAACAATAATTGATGGTAAGAAATTTGATAGTCAAAGCGAGGGGAAGCTTTATTATGAATTAAAACTACAGGAAAGACAGGGATTAATAAAAGGAGTTGAAACACAGGTTAAGGAAAGCTTTTATGCTTACGGAAAACATATTTGCGATTATTATGTAGATTTCTTAGTTTATTATAATGACGGAAGAAAAGAATTTATTGAACACAAAGCGACAGGAACGGTTACTGCAACTTGGAGATTGAAATATAAAATGTTAGAGGCAAAATATGCGAATGATAAAAATATAATTGTGTCCACTAACTGGTACAAAGGATACAGAGTTATAAATAGAAATAAAGATTTACTAAAACCTTTATAGAAGCTAACCAGCCTATGGAATAGATAAAAAACTTGACAAATACAGGAATACAATTTATACTTAATAGTATAAAGCTCTAAAGTTATTGCAACTTATAAGAGAAGCTAGTAAAAGATTAATTTCTTTGGTGAACTAGCTAGTGGTTTATCAAGGAGAATTTAAAATGAAAAGATTAATTCAGCTTAATTATAGGCGAGAATATATGTTTATTTGGTTTACGCTAAATAGGTCTTTATTCTTGCGATAGTTCGGCTAAATTAGTCTTTTTTTATACAATTAAAACACTAGAGAAATATTGCAAGTTTCTTTAGAACAGGAACTTAACGAAAGTTAGGATTTTTATGCTTTAAAGAATATTTAATATTAGCCAATTAAATATTTTAAAATAATATATGCCAGGAAATAAGAATAGTGGAAGAAAGTCTGACGCTGAAATCGTAAGACATTATATAAATATGAACCTTGCTAACAACATAGCTAACAAGGAACTTAAACGTATAGATGAAAAGATTAAACCATCATTAGAAGAAATTAAAACAGTAGTAATGCCAATAGCATTAAAAGGAATAACAGATAAAAGCCAAGTAGAGCATAGTTTACAATTACCAATTTATAATGGAAAATCAAATGTTCAAAGACACAACAGCAACTCAGCGGATATTCAACCTAACGAAGAGGATTAGAGCCGTAGCTGGTGGAACTTCTGCTTCTAAAACTATAAGCATATTAGTTTGGCTTATAGATTACGGACAGACTAGCAATAACGAAGTAATGACAGTAGTAGCTGAAAGCCATCCTCATCTTAAATTAGGAGCTATAAGAGATTTTAAGAACATAATGGTAAGCCAAGGATATTGGGATGATAACAGTTGGAACGCTAGTAATTCAACTTATACCTTTCCTGATAAAACAATATTAGAGTTTATAAGTTTTGATAAGTTTGGTAAGGCACACGGACCTAGGAGAGATATATTGTTTGTTAATGAGTGTAATAACTTACCATATAATATAGTTGACCAATTAATTACTAGGACTAAAAAAGTAATATGGTTAGACTGGAACCCGACTAATGAATTTTGGTTTTATACAGAAATGAAAGATAAAAGAGATGATATAGATTTTATCACTCTCACATATCTTGATTGTTTAGAAGCTTTAGACCCTAATATAGTAAAAGAGATTGAGAGCCATAAACCTAATAAAGGCTGGTGGCAAGTATATGGAGAAGGACGGCTAGGTGAATTAGAGGGAAAAATATATAAAGACTGGGCGATTATAGACGAGATACCACACGAAGCTAGACTTGAAAGGAGAGGACTAGACTTTGGTTATACTAATGACCCTACTGCTATCATAGATATTTATAAACATAACAACGGATATATACTTGATGAGGTGCTATGCAGGAAAGGAATGCTTAATAAAGATATAGCAGATATTATTAAGAATTTAGACAACTGCTTAACAGTAGCTGATAGTGCTGAGCCTAAAAGCATAGATGAGATTAAAAGTTATGGAATAAATATAATCGGAGCAAAGAAACAGAGGAAGAAGTTTGCAGGAATGCCACAGCTAGGAACTAATGAAAGCTATGTTAAATGGAGTATAGGAATAGTCCAAGAGCAAAGAATATCAATGACAAAAAGAAGCCTTAACCTTATAAAAGCTTATCGCAACTATTTATGGCAAACAGATAAGGAAGGGAAGGTATTAAATGCACCAGACCATTATTTAAGCGACTGTATGGATGCAGTCCGCTACGGAATAGTTAGTTTAGCACCTATAATAAATAAACAAGACTTTTTAAATAACATACCAATAATTATAAGGGATGCAGAAGAAAAAAATCCCGCAAGATAATATGAAAATAAAAGTAAAATTAACAATAGGAACTAGAAAATATACAAGTGAGGGATCTACACTTGAAGATGCTATGGATAAAATGAAGACTCCTAGTAAGATAAGTGTTATGGGAAACATAAGACTATATAAGAATGGTAAGTTTGTTAAACAATTTCCAATGACACTACCTAGACTTAGGAGATTATTTAATACAAGACTAGCTTTTAAACAATTATTCGTTAAGAACCTTAATTTATTTCTAAAATAAAAATATGATAGCAAGTAACATATTTGATTTTGCAAAACAAGAATTATCTAAATACCAAAATCCTACCGAGGTTGTAAGTGGTTGGGATTGGAGTATGCAAGAGCATATCAAAACATCAATACTATATAAGAACGGAAGGCTATTAACAGGGAATATAGATGATAAGCCTGTTAAAAACATAATACTTCCTATCCTTAACCTAGAATATAGAGCAGAAGATATTGATGTAAAGGATATTAATTTATACGTAGAAGATGAAGATAAAAATCATTTATCTTTCCTTATTAATAAATATCACGATGATGTTTTCGTAACAGAAAATAACGTTGATGATTTTATAGATGAAGAAAACGAAGAAAGTATTGATTTAGGAGCTGTATTGGTTAAAGATATAGGTGAAGCATTACCGGAAATAGTCCATTTACAAGACATAGCATTTTGTAATCAGAATGATATATTAAGCAGTCCTTTTGGTATTCTACATATCTTTTCTATTGATGAGTTAAAAGAGATGGAAAAGAGAGGCTGGGGAAATAGAGAGAACGGAGCAACACACACAATAGACGAGCTTATTACTTTAGCTATGAGTGATAGTGAGAACCTAACAAGCAGTGATATAGAAGTATATGAAATACACGGGACTCTACCTAAATATTATCTTAATGACGCAAATGATATTAGCGAAGAAAGAGAATATATTAAATCATTATATGTAATAGCATTTTATAAAGATGACGCAGGCGACCAAAAAGGAATAGTATTATTTAGAAAAGAGCAAAAACAAAAGATATTTAAACTATATAAACGAGATAAAATACATAATAGGGCAGTTGGAAGGGGTGGCATTGAAGAACTATTTGAAGACCAAGTATGGACTAACTACGGGCAGATAAACAAAAAGAACTTATTAGACGCAGCGAGTAAGACAATATTACAGACTGATGATGATACTTTAAAGGCTAAACATCCAACAGGACTTAGAGGAATGAAGAACCTAGAAATAGTTCAAGTTCAAGAGGGAGCAAAGATAGGACAGATTGATAACTATCCTCGTAATATAGCCTTATTTGATAAATGGAATGAAGAACTAGAAATACACGCTAGAAGCACAGGGGCAGCACAGGAGGGGATTTCAGGCGACCAGCCTAACTCAGGCACTCCTTTTAGAAGCCTTGAAAGGCAAACAATGAGTAGTCAATCACTACACGATTACAGGATAGGTAAACACGCTAAATTTTTAGAAGAATTATATAGAGATTGGTTTATACCTTATATTATTAAACAGATTACAGGCGGCGTTAAATGGTTATCTACTCTAGATTTAGATGATATGCAAGAGGTAAGTAAGAATATAATTAAAAGGCAAGTAAATAAATTAGTAGTTGATAAGATATTAGCTGGAGAACAAATAAGCGAAGAAGAAATAGCAGAATTTAAAGACAAGGCTACTAAGGAGTTTATGGAAAATAAGAAAAGATTTTTAGAGATATTAAAAGATGAACTTAAAGGAGCTAGTGTAGCAGTCAAGATAAACATAAGTGGAAAGCAAAAGGATTTATCGCTATGGACTGATAAGCTAGTAAATATCTTTAGACAGATTATCGGCTCAGTTAATCCACAGACAGGCGAGAGTATTCTTTCACAACCATCTTTTGCTAAACTATTTAATCAAATAATATCTGCTTCTGGAATGGAGCCATTAGACTTTGCTGAATTTACATCAGCACCAAGCCAACAGGCATTACCACAACAATTACAAACTAATACTGTTTCACAAGCAGAACAAATTAAATAACTATGAAATTACAAGACATTTTAACTCAACCAGAGATAGAAGCTATCCAAAAGTTTCTAGACAATAAGCCATTAAAGAATGGCATTAAGAAAGTTTTATTAAGTTCTGTTTACGAGCAAGGAACTATACCATTGAAAGGAGCTTATGACCCTAACTTTAACTTTGCTATGTCGCTTGTTTATGACTTACAGCAAAACATTGAGTATAAACTAAACAATGAAGAACTAGGAGAAAAGCTAAGAGCATCAGTCGCTGGTATTAGATTATTGCAACAAGGATTTAAAGATTTAGAAAGTTTAGGAGTTAAAGAAGAAAAGGTCGAAGAAGAAATTAATGAAGCAAGATAATTAATATAAAAACAATATGAAAACAACAACAACAATTTTACTCTTAATAGCAGTTGTACTATTAGGATTTATAGCATTTAACGGACAAGATAAAGAACCAACTAATTTTGGTAGTAGTATGGGCGATGTATATACTGCCAGTTCTACTGTTTATACAACAACAGCAGGAAAAGCGATTGTATTGACACCTAGAAACGAAGGTAGAGCTTGGATGACTATTACTAATATGACAGGTACAATTACTTACTTAGCACTTGGCAATGCAACAACGACACCTAATGATACACCTATTGTAGAAGACGCAGAATATACTATTTTAGTCCCTGCTTCTGGTATGTACACATTTGATGAAGATAATCGTTATACAGGGGCAATTATTGCTTCAAGTAGTGCGGCAGTAACCTTAAGAGTTACAGAAATTTATTAATTAATATAAACAAGTATGTTAACTGGGAAATTAAAATCTCTCAAAGATAATTTAAAAGAGAGATATAAAAAAGAACAAAAAGAGAAAAAACAAAAAGACGATGTAAAGGTCGAACATCGTAAAGATAAAAAATCTAAAGAAAAAAAATATGAAAAAAAGAATAAATAATGGGGTATTCTACGTAGTAATCTCATTAGTAGCTTTATTTGCTATTGGAACAGTAGCTATGGCTTTTGTAGGAAACGCCCATAGAGTTATTGAAAATGTAGAGGTTTACAACGAAGCAACCCAACCAGACACGCAAGTAATGAATGATAATCTAGGAGCTATGCCTAGCCCAGACGTTTACCAACATATGAATTTCCACGCAGGAGTTCAAAGTGGAGGAAGCTATTTTGCAACAAGCTCAGTAGCGGCTACTGTTACATTACAGGCATTTCAATTTAATTTAGAGAAAACATTTATTGATTGGACTGCTAACTTGGACACAACGCTTACTACAATGGCGACAACCTCAATGGACTTTATGAATATAGGAAACGTAGGAGATGAAAGAAGCTATTGGTTCAGAAGTGCTACTACAACCGCAGCAACTACAATTACATTTGCAGCAGGAACTGGAGTTGACATTCAATTTGGTGATGCTACTGGCGATGATTTAGTTATTGACGGATTAGACTTAGCTAAATTAACATTTATCAGAAAAAATGATACAGATGTTTTATTGCTAATGACAAAATATACAGAAGGCGATTAATATACAGGTTCTCAATCCTTAAAATTGATTTGCAGTTATTACTCTGCATAATTAAAAATTAACACGTTATGCTTCGGCAAAAAGCATATCATTATCATTTATGACTGAAGAAAAAAATGAGGATATCCAAGAGGAAGAAGAATTGGAACTCCCTGTAGTCGCAGAGGGTGAAGAAGACACAACCGATTGGAAAGAACTGGCACTTAAACAACAGGGGATAAACAAAAGGCTTAAAACCAAAATGGAAAAAGCCAAAGCAAAGAAAGAAGAAGCTAAAGAAACTAAGACCTCTGAAAAGCCAGAACTTAATAAAACAGAATTTGACTATGGACAAAAGGCATACATCAACCAAACCTTAGGAGTGGATTTAAAGAATGAAAAAGAAGTAGCACTCGTTAATGATTATATTAACGCAGGCAAGACTTTAGATGATTTATTAACGAATAAACACTTTAATAATGACCTAAAAGACCTACAGGAAGCTACTAAGGCTAAAAACGCTATCCCTTCTGGTTCTAAACGTTCTGCTACATCTGATAAAACGGCAACGGATTATTGGATGGGTAAAGACTTTAAAGATGTTCCACAAGAGCATAGAGCAGAAGTTTTAAAAAAGACACTAGAAAGAGAAAGAAAACAAAGTATGTATGCTACGAAATAGTTATGTAAAATTTAGATGGCAAATACATATACAATAGCTGGGTCAGACCCGAATATAAACGGGGTATATCCTCAGCAATGGGAAACTCAGCTACAAACAAGGTTAGATAAGCCTGTAAATTGGAAAGAAATTTGCAAAGTTATCTACTCAACCTCATATATGATTAACAGTCCTTATATGAGCGCAGAAACACCTATCCAAACAGGAACTAGAGGAACTGCTTATGGATTTGGAGATTTCACTGTAATTAATGACCAGTTGAATATCAACACTTACAAACCAGTGCCTACATTTATTGATAGAGCAGATTTAGCACAAATGACTTTAGTAAGTCAGATGGAAATTGCTGATAGACAAGGAAAAGCAATTAGTGAGCAATTAGAAACTGCTGTATTAGCAGGACACGCTGGCTGGACTGATTTTGATAATTCTGACATCGGTGGATCTGCTGGAAACATTACAGTTTCTGTAAACAACATTGATAATATTATTAGAGGAGTTAAAAGAGAAATTGCAGAAAATAACGCACAAGATTTAGCAGACCAAAACGGAATATTTATCGTATGGCGTGCAGCTGATATGGAAAAACTTGAAGAATTTGCACAAGCTAACGGATTTGTTCTAGCTGATAAAGCATTAAAGAACGGAATTAAATCTGGTTATCACTTTATGGGAATGGACCACTATATATCTAACTCTCACACAGCAAATCATTTGTTCGGTGGAGTTAAAAAGATTATGACATTAGGTATTCTATCTACAACTTTCGGTAAGATTGTTCAGACAGAAGACCCTGCTCTACAATCTGGTATTGGTGTAATTTCTAGAGTTGATTACGGAATTAATACTCCAACAGGATTGATTACAGCGGTTTTTGATATAGCCGTCAGTTAAGGCTAACATTAGCTAAATAATATAATTTATTATTCCTATCGGATAAGCACTCCAAACCGCTTTATCCGATATGGTTTGGAAATAATATGAGAATATGTATAGGACTTTTATCAAATAGAGGATTTGAACAGCAAATGGTTTTATCATTAATGAAAATGATACACGCCTCTAAAGACTTAGATTTACATTTTGAAGTAGTGTCAGAAGGCTACACAATAGCAGAGAATAGAAACTGTTTAGCAGCTAAAGCTTTGCAGAACGGATGCACACACCTATTAATGATTGATGATGATATGATATTCCCTGAAGATTCGCTTAAAAGATTATTAGCACACGACAAAGATATAATTGCTATTAATTACCACCCGAGACAGATAGGAAGTGGTTATATGGTATGGAAAAAGGGAGACGCTAAACTTTCTAAATTAGAGAAAGAAGATTTGCCTAAAGAGATTTTTAAATGTGAAGAAGCAGGAGGTGGAACAATATTAATAAAAACAGATGTATTTTTAAAACTACCTAGACCTTGGTTTGATTGGGAAGTACACAAAACAGGAATGGTAAAAGTAGGCGAAGACGCTTATTTTTGTCATAAGGCTATTAAAAATGGTTATGATGTATGGTGCGACCCGACTATTAAGCCAACAGGTCATATAGGAAAATTTACTTTTTAAAATATGGAATGCAAAAAATGTGGCAAATGTTGCAAGGATATAATGCTACCTTTCTACTTCGTAAGTGGTGATGTTAAAAGGTGGGTAGAATTACACGATATAGAAGCAATAACAATTAAAGGAATTAGTTATATTAAAATTAAAAATCGTTGTAGCAAACTTAAAGATGGTATGTGCTCAATACACAAAGATAGACCAGACGTTTGCAAAGATTATAAATGTATTGATAATTAATATATAAAAACTATGACAATAGCAGACCTCGAACAAGAAGCAAGGGATTTATGCGATGCTGACTCGACAAGCTATCCTGCGGCAACTATGCTTCGCAGGGTTAATTCAGCGTTAGAAACTCTTGTATCAAAAATAATAAATGCAGCAGGCACTTGGGAATATGATGACACTAATTACACAGATTTACCTATTGGCAAAGGAACTCTAGTAGAAGGTCAATCTTCTTATTCTTTTGCTAGTAAATATTTACAAATTAAGAACATTAAGATATTAGACGCTGATGGCACTACTTGGCACTTAATACATCCGATAGACCAGTCGCAAGTAGGTTATCCTTTAGAGGATGAGTTAATAACAGATGGGTTACCTTATAGATATGATAAATTAGGTGATACTATTAATCTTTATCCAGCACCAACAGCAAGCGATGTTACTTTAGCAAGTGGTATTAAAATTGAATTTACAAGAACAGCAGACTTATTTACTTCGGCACAAGTTACAACAGGAACTAAAGAACCAGGTATTCCTAGCCCTTGGCACGTTACAATAGCTAAGATGGCGGCGTTACCTTATTGTAAGTCTTATAAAAAAGACAGAGTAGCACAATTACAACGTGATATAGAAATGGAAACTAAAGAGCTTATTAATCATTATGGACAGCGTGAACGAGATAGTCGTAAAGTTATGACTATGGAAAGCGTGTCTTTTAGATAGTATGTCATTATCAATTTCAAACGAAAGCAAAAATAGTTTATCAATCTCTAATACAAGCAAAGAGAGTGGTTTAACTTGGGATGAAGCAGATTACAGTTGGGATGATGCAGGAACAGGAACTTGGGATGCACCTAAAAGACCATTAACTAACGAAGATAAAAATTCATTAAATATATCAAATGAAAGCAAAAACTAACATTTTAATAGGAGCAGGTTTATCACTAATAATTTCTTTTATAGTTGTTATTGGTGTTTATAATTTTATGCCTGTTGGAGAAATAAACGAAGTTGGTGGCGAACAATTATTAGGAGCTACTATAACAACAATAGCAGGTTCTGATACATTAAAAGCCAGTAGAAGCGTAATTAATACTAATTTTGCTAATTTGAATAGCGATAAGACAGAAATTAGCACGACAACGCTTCCCTTGATAACAGATTTAGCCAATTTAGACACCATAGGAACGATTACAACAGGAATATGGAATGGCACAGCTATTCCAGTAGGATATGGCGGTACAGGCACTACATCGCCAACTACTAAACAAATTATGATAGGAAATGGAGCTAACGGATTACAAGTTATAGGATTTGGAACTAACGGACAATTCTTAACATCAGGAGGAGATGCAACTTTACCTAGTTGGACTACTTCTAGTATTGATGAAGCAGGTGATTATACTTGGACTGGAACTCATAATTTTAATGCAACTACTACTCAATCAGGTGTTTATGGAGGTTTAACTCCAACAGGTTCTATAACTGCTTATGCAAGTTCAACTGCTCCGACAGGTTGGTTTCTAGCTGATGGTTCAGCAGTGTCTCGTTCTCTTTATTCTATTTTATTTGATGTTATAGGAACTACTTATGGAGTAGGAGATGGTTCAACGACTTTTAATATACCTAATCTCAACGGAAGAAATATTATAGGTTATGGTTCAGCAACAACAACAATAGACACAATGGGAGAGACTGGCGGAGAAGATGAACACGTGCAGAGTATTGCAGAAATGCCAGCTCATACTCATAGCAATATAGCAGATGAAGCGGACAGAAGTTATAGTTTTTCATCTGGTGGGCCTAGTGAAGGTGATTTAGCTGGAGGAGGAACAACAGGTTCAGCAGGAAGTGGTACAGCATTTAACGTATTAGACCCTTTCATTGTTCTCCAGTATATTATAAAATTCTGATGTTAATTAAGCTTGATATAATAAAACACTAAATGGGAAAACAAAAAACTACAATTATAAATACCTTTAACGAAGGACTAGCAAGCGATAGACGAGTTAATCAGGCTAATAAGTTTGCTGTGACTAAACACTTTGACGCTTTTAGATATAAGCATAAATTAGTTCCACATTACAATACAGAAGCAGATGAGGTTAAATCATTGACTATGACCAGATTTGTTGTAGGGGCTGATGGAAGTAGTCATAAAATTTATGCATTAGGAGATAGTCAAGATACT
>Ga0208904_1002565_pt1 | contig 11365 bp, 9 predicted proteins | sample AntAceMetag02UKB_FD_184774 | JGI IMG/M metagenome (GOLD analysis project Ga0208904, IMG submission 184774) | Saline lake microbial communities from Ace Lake, Antarctica - Antarctic Ace Lake Metagenome 02UKB (SPAdes) (version 2) | ecosystem: Environmental > Aquatic > Non-marine Saline and Alkaline... | reverse complement strand
CTGATTTGTGACATAATTGAGTACATGAGTAAAAATGAAAATGGAGTTCGGTATGTAAGCGATAGCGGATTGACGTGGACGAGAAAGAAGGTGGGAAGAGGGTTTCAGTATTCCAACAAAAGCGGTAACCCACTAAAGCCAGAAGAAATAGAGAAGGTAAAAAAGCTGGTAATTCCACCTGCGTGGAATGATGTGAGGATTTGCCCGAGTGATGATGGGCACATTCAAGCCATTGGGTATGACGATAAGGGACGGAAGCAGTATGTCTATAACCCTGATTGGATAGCGGAGCAACAGCAAAATAAATTTGATAACATGATTCGTTTTGGTGAAGTATTGCCAAAACTGAGGAGAACAGTTTATAGACACATAATGCAAGAAGAACTAACTAGAAAACGAATTTTGGCAACGGTGGTATGGCTTTTGGAGAATACTTTTATTAGAGTGGGGAACAAGTCGTATGAAAAAGAGAATGATTCGCATGGACTGACAACGTTGAGAAGTAAACATGTGGAAGTAAAAGGAAATACCGTTAAGTTTCATTTTAAAGGTAAGAGTGGGGTCTATCATGAATTGGACGTTAGTCATCCTCGAGTAGCTAAGACGGTTAAGAAGTGTATTGAGTTACCGGGATATAAGATATTTCAATATCTGGATGAAGATAAGAATAAGTGTACGGTTGATTCACAAGATGTGAATGAGTATTTGCATGCTATTGCTGGTGAGGCTATGTCGGCTAAGGACTTTAGAACTTGGGGAGGTACCACTATTGCTGGAACGGCACTCTATAATTTTGGCATTCCTGGATCTGAAGAGGAGGCAAAAGAAGTTGTGTCTCGAGTAATTGAAGAAGTGGCTGATAATTTAGGTAATACTGTTGCGGTTTGCAAAGAATACTACATTCATCCTAAAATATTGGCGAGTTATAAAGATGGTACGTTGGTTCCTTATTTTAAGAATATACACAAATCAAGTGATAAAAGCCCAAATCGTATGTCTTTTGGAGAATATGCTACTTGGATGCTACTTCAGTCTTAATTATAAAGTTCTTCAAGAAAATATTCGAACTCTCAAGTCGTGCCTAGCTCAGGCATGGACTCAAAAACTTTGTCCGTAGTGGTCCTCTAGCAATTGATATCCAAACTAATTACTCTACTCAATATAAACAGAAACAGTTTCTATTACAGAGTTTAAAAGGGATCTTTTTAGTTTTTGGGGTAGCATACGGAACTTTGTTGGAACCTTACTATTTAGTGATCAAACTTCCAAAAGAATAATTCCCTTCTAATATTTCTGGTAGCATGTTTAGGTCTTTGATGTCGAATATGAACATAGGTATTTCGGATTTTCCGCACACAGCAAAGGCGGTTGAATCCATTACTTTTAATTCTTGTTGTAATGCTTGTCTATATGTTAGTTTGTCTATTTTTCTAGCAGAATTATTTTTTTTTGGATCAGAATCATAAACACCATTAACAGTACTCGCTTTTAGGACAAGATCACATTCTAGTTCGTGAGCATATTGAGCGACAGCTGAATCAGTAGAAAAACCCGGGAGACCTAAACCCCCTGCTAGAACGATTATTCTGTTTTCATCTAAGTGGTGTTTAGCTTTTAATCTAATGTATGGCTCAGCAAATTCCGGTAAACTAAAGGCCGTCATTAATCTTGTTTGTTTGGCTCCGTTTCTTACTAAAGCTTCGCGTAAAGCAATTCCGTTGATAACTGTAGATAGCATTCCCATTGAATCAGCTTCACTTGAATCAATATAGCTTGCTCGTTCACTCCCTCTGAAAATATTACCACCACCAACTACCATTGCCAGTTGAATTCCTGTTACTTTTACAATCTTGATTATTTGTTGAGCAATTTGATCGTATCTTGAAAAACTAACATGTTCTCCTTCTTTTGAAAATAACTCACCACTAACTTTTAAAATGTATCTGTTTGATTTATCTTTTCTTCTCGCCATTACAAAAATATTTTAACATGAATATAGGTCTTACGTCAGTAAAAGTAGTTTAGATTAATATACCAACCCAATACTTATATTGAGGGTTACTTAGTAATCGATGTTCGAACTAATTACCATGCTCAATATATGCACAAACACCTTATGTTAAACAGCCTAAAGGTTCGTGTAAGTTGATGGAAAGGGATCCACGTCTAGTGAAGGATGTTTAAACTTATATAAAATCTTGATATATCTCCCATGACGATAAATCATGTTTTGTATCTCCAGATAAAGAACGTTGTTTCTTTTTTTCTATAATAGTTTCCTTATCTTTGTTATTCAGATTTTTGAGTTTTTCAACAATCTCTAATTTGTCACCTAATTCTGTAACAAACCATGTTTCTATTTCCCATTTTTCACCCTTCCACTCTTTGCGCGCATTTATAATAAAAGATTCAGGTCTATTTTTCTTAGGATGGTTTTTAAAATCTCCAAATTCAAGTTTTTGAAATTTTTCTTTTCTTGCAAGATCGTTGATAGCTTTTATAGCAGATTCCTGTGGAGTATCTGTTATCACAACGATATCAATATCTGGATCCCACATTAAATTAGCTGCGTATGATCCGACAATATGTACTGTCCCTAAATTATTAAGTAAATCAATTATTTCAGTATTTTCTAGTAAAGATTTTGCAGCTTCATATACTTGTTGAGAAGTCTTCATACAGAAATTATAGCAAGTTCATTATTAACAGTTCAAAAATCAACCTGGTAATGGAACAGGAACCAAGACGATGGGTGAATGAGGGGATTCGAACCCCCGGCCTCCCCTGCCACAGAGGGGCGCTCTAACCAACTGAGCTACATCCACCAAGTAAGTATATTTTAGCAAAAATAGAGTTTTTAAGGTGTGAGAAAAGGCTAGGAGTGTTAAAATATGCAAAGTACGGGGTATAGCTCAGATGGCTAGAGCGCTGCGTTTGGGACGCAGAGGCCGTGCGTTCGAGTCGCACTACCCCGACTGTAGCCCTAGTAGCTCAGTTGGATAGAGCAACTGCCTTCTAAGCAGTAGGTCACAGGTTCGATTCCTGTCTAGGGCACAAATGCGGGAGTAGCTCAACGGCTCGAGCATCTGCCTTCCAAGCAGAAGATGGGGGTTCGATTCCCCTCTCCCGCTCTTAACGGGATAGCCCCACTGTCGAAGTTATTAATAGCTTGGTAGATGGGGCTTATTTTATGGTTCAATGTGCCGTTTTCGTTCCAAGCTACTCCGGAGGGGAAGATTGAACCGAGCAGGACTTTGATCTGGGAGATGCTAGATCGTTTGTAAGTTTCTCCTAAATCAGCAAGCATGGTTTTGATGAATGTTGTTACTTTCTCAATGTTGTAATTATCAATAACAGAGTCGTCTTTGGTGATCTCGGCCTTGAGAATTTTATCTTCAATAGTTTTGTTTTGTTCTCTGAATATTTCATCCGAAAATACACCAGATAAATTTTTCTCGACCAATATTTTTCTCGTTGCTTTGAGCTCCAGAATGTTTCTTTCAGCTTGAGAGCTAATCTTTTTAAGTCTAGATAGTCTTTGTTGATAAGTGGAATATAGAAAACTGATAAATAAGTCGAGGCACTCTTTTTTAGGAGTGATTTTTTTAAGATCTTGAATTAATGTTCCTTCTAGGCTTGTGGGTTTGATTGATTTGCTACATTTACCACTACAGCGATAGTATGGATATCTTGCATTTCTACCCTTACTCCAGGCTCCAGTTAAGCCCACATTGCATTGTGCGCATTTAACTATTCTTCGTAGGGGAAAATCTGTGTTTGATGAGTTACGTTTGGCAAAAGCAACTTTACCAGGGCTTCTGCCATCTAGAATAGCTTGTACTTTATAGAATTGTTGTTCGCTAATCATGGGAACATGTTGACCTTTGGGTTCTTCTGGGTATGTGGGAGAGCTCAGGGTACCCATATAAAACTTGAGCCTAAAGGTTCTGTTTGCTGTTTGTGGTCTAATTTTGAAAGTTCTTTTACCTCGCTTCATTCGCAGTCCCCAGTCATTCATAATTACTGCCATTTCTGAAAGGCTTTTTGTGCCGGTTGCCATGAGATCCCAAGCCCTTTTGACTTTATCCCAATTATCAGAATCCTTGATAGCAAAGCTACTTTGATACTTGTACCCTATTGGGCACTTGCCACTAATTAAGCCTGATAAATATCTCGCTCGTAAGCCATTTCTGGCACGTTCACTACGAATATCGTTATCAAGTTGAGCAAATCCAGCTAGAATTGTTTCTACTAACTTTTCTGTAGGGCTATCCCCCGTTGGTTCCGTAGATGAGATAACTTCAATACCTTTTTCACCCAATTTTTTTCTGATAGCAAGATAATCAGAGGTTTGTCTTGAGATTCTATCGATACGATAAACAATCACAGCATTGATTCTTTGCTTATTTTTTCTACAATACTCAAGAAGATTAATTAGCACCGGCCTGCCAGTAATAGATTTAGCTGATCTCCCCTCTTCTCTAAATACCTCGATAATTTCATATTCTCGCTTTTTAGCTTCTTTTCTGCAGATATCCTCTTGAGTACTGAGAGAGAAATTATCAACTTGCTCTTCACTGGATACTCGTAGATATATGATTGCCCTTTTACCGTCAGCATGGATGACCTGTTTATCTGCAAATCTCATTCTCCACCCCTCTCGTGTAGCAACTCATTGAGTGTCAGTCCCTCGAAAACATCTCTCTCGTATTCATCGAGCCAGTTATCGACTAAGAACTGTATTTCTGTAACAACATCTTTTAATTGTGAAGGGGTGAATTTGTTGGCAAGTTTTCCTAAAATTGATTTGGCTTGCTTGAGTTGTTTATCAGAATATTGTTGTTCGGGAAACATGCTATCGAGAGATTCTTTGATTGCATGATTTAATTTGAGAGGTGGAGGTGAAGTATCTAGTGGAACCTGATCTAACACCTGGGCTATAGGTGTTAGCATTAACTCTTTTGATAGTTGTTGTGTCTGTTCGACTGTCTGCATATTCCCTTTTTTGTCAAATTATTTGACTGGAATGCAGTTTCAATCTGTTAAAGAATTACTATTATCGTTGAGTAATTCCTCGGCTTATTTTGGATATATTAAGCCATATTTGATATACTACGCTCGCGGACAGAAGGCGTGGGCCTGCCTTTATTGGCGGAATTACCCACAGCGCTGTCCGCATTTTTTGTGATCACTCCTTTGTATTCATCAATAATTATTGTTCTGGCATATCTCATGTTTAGTTCTTTGCTCTTTGCAAGGTAGTCGACATTAATAAGACTTTGGAGGTGTTTAAGCAGTTTGAATTTTGGGTTTGTTCGATTTGCTTTGACAAGTCCATGTTTGATTTTGAAGGCATAGGCGATAGTTCCGAGCAAGACATCAACTACTTGTATTTCGCTGACTGATTTTGAGTCTAGTCTACAGATGCCAAAGAGAGCATTTCTTCTGGTTCGTTTTTTTATTTTTGTTTTTATTTCACTCTCGAACTTGTCAGTTTTTGGAGTACAGATATCATCGGCAAGGATTACGATGTATTCACTAGTATCTAGCGCATTTGCAACCATTTTGGCTAGAAATGAGTTGTAGGCTTTTTGATAGTCGTTTTTGAAGTGTGTTGTGATGTCTAATGTGGATTTATCAATCATTAAACAGCTAAAGTGAGTATTGGAAAGAGAAAAATATAGGTCTAGTAGGTTTTTGTAGTGGATGAGGTTATGAGGAGAGATGTTGGCAAATTTAAATTCTGTATGATAATTATGCTTGGTTTTGTAGGCAACTATTTTTTTGTGAAGAAGACTAGGATGTTGTAGTTTTATTAGTCCTAGCCCAAATAATTGATCACTTTTAGGAGTATTTAACAATCCGATTTCATCTATAAATCCGAATACGTTTGAAGTAGGTTTTGGGCCTGGTTTGCTACTGTCCATATATAGACAGTTTATACATAAATACAATAATTGTCAAGTCTTTATTTGCAATTAATGTAGGTTTGAGAGAGGAGATATGTAGAATGTTTTGCTCCAGCCTGCTAGGACAATTTAGTTTCTATTTAGACTGATATTAAGGTATTTCTTATTTTTTCTTTTACCCCTATTCCCTTATAGATAAGGGGGAATGATATACTTACTCACACTAGTCTAACAACAAGACTCTAACAACTGCCCATAGTCACACTGCACCAAACAACCTAACATCCTCTTACTACTTTATCGACTCCGTTTCCTCAATAGAATTCAGATCCAAAAACTCCTCAATCATATAGATTTCACATTATGGAAATAACTTAATCTGAATCGACATTCAATATGACGAACTGCCATAAATTTGTCATAATAACCAAATGGAGAAGTTTGTTTTGCACCAAAAAACTTATGATTTTGTGCTTTGGGTATATCCAATTATTAACCGTCTACCCAAAAATCACCGACTAATTTTAGGAGGCAAATTAGAACAAGAAAGTTTAACGCTACTAACAGCTTTAATCAAAGCAAATAATGCTAGAGGAAGTACTAGAAAAATTTTCCAGAAAGAAGGATCAGACAAACTAGATCTACTTCGTATTTTGATGCGTTTAACTAAAGATACTCATATGATGAGTGTCAAGCAATATATTGAGGGAACACAGAGGTTAAACGAAATAGGGCGAATGCTAAATTTCTGGATGAGTAAAACTAAATGTATAGTAGAAGATGGGAAAAACTAACAATAACGCTAGTCAAGCCTTTCTCCGCGGCGGTAATTGGAATAATACGTCCAATGCCGGGGTGTTTGCTCTGAATCTGAATAATGCGCCGTCTAATCAGAACAACAATATCGGGTTTCGCTGCGCCAGCGATTCTAACTACCTTGTTTGGTACCCACAAGGTAAACGTCAGAACGAGCGATATTTGTCTACGGACAGATATCCAGGGTTTAAGGATCACAGTGGTTTTTTCCATCCTGTTAAATAGGAGAACATAGTGCCCGTATTTTTATCATTCTCTTTAGGCGGATGATAAAGTAAATAGGTAAACAATAACAAAGGGTACGGGAGACAAGCCCTGCAAATTTATGTGGGGCTTGTCGTTTTTAAGATATAAATGTACAAAAATATTTGCGACCTAGAAAACCTATACAATTCATTTAGACGAGCACAACTGGACAATCACTATAAAAGGAAAGTCTGCGTCTTTGCTTTTTCACTAGAAGAAAATATTAATCGTTTGCACTGGGAACTATCGAACAATCGCTACGCTCCCCAACCATACACCTACTTTGTTCTTCATGATCCCAAAACCAGGAATATCGCGGCACCAGCTTTTCGAGATAGAGTGGTTCAACACTCGCTGGTTGAAGAAATTCAACCTCTTTTTGAAAAACAGTTCATCTATGATTCCTATGCCTGCAGAGTAGACAAGGGAACCCATTTGGCAGCGAGTAGGTTAAAGAAATTTCTGATGGCCTCTCGTTCTATTTATGACAAAGAAACACCTATCTTTGCTTTGCAATGTGATATTCGCAAATTTTTCAAAAGTATCTCCTGGGATATATTACTTGAAATCATCGAGAAAACTATTCCCTGTCCACAAACATATGAACTAATTCATAAAATAATGACCACTCACAATCACAATCCCAGAAGTACTACTCTGTCAACTTCTCAATCATCTCTTTTTGAGCCTCAGGATATTATGCAAGTCTCGGGAATTAACACAAATAAACGGATTGGACTGCCCATTGGCAACCTGACTAGCCAGCTATTTGCCAATATTTATCTCAATGAACTTGATCATTTTGTCAAAGATCGGTTAAAACTTCGTTGGTATGGACGTTATATGGACGACTTTTATATTTTACATACTGATAAAAAATTTCTTAGAGAAATGAGTAATGAAATCAATAACTTTTTAAACCAAAAACTAGCCCTTTCTCTTCATCCTCATAAATTAACAGTTAAAAACGTCAAAGATGGAGTGCCTTTTGTGGGATATCTTATTTTCTACGATCACATTCTGATCCGAGGCAATACTTTACTTAGAATGAGGCGAAATTGGAGAGATAATCAAAAACAATTAGAAAATGGCTCACTACAAGAGGAAGATCTATTGGCTAGCAAGGCTGCGATCCTAGGACATTTAAAACATGCCGATAGTTATGGACTGATTAAAAGTTTATTTGAATAATCAAACTCAATAGTCCTTGTGTACCCCTACTAAATACTGTAAATTAATATTAGGCAAAGTAAGTGCTATTTTTGCCATTGATAACGAAACTTAAGATATATGAATAAACTAGATATAACCACAACAAAAATAGCCATTTTTAAAGGCACTAAAGTTCGTAAAACTATTCACAGCAATGGATGGTGGTTTTCGGTAGTAGACGTGATTGAAGCCCTTACGGATAGTGTGAAGCCAAGCGTGTACTGGACAGTTATGAAGTCGCGTGTTGCCAAAGAAGATGGTTTTCAGTTGTTTACAATTTGTAAACAACTGAAATTGAAATCTTCAGATGGAAAAAGATACAAGACAGACTGCGCCAACACCGAAGGCATCTTTCGTATCATTCAATCAATTCCCTCTCCCAAGGCTGAGCCATTTAAGCGCTGGCTAGCCAGAGTCGGCTACGAACGAGTCCAGGAAATAGAAGATCCAGAGTTAGCTACCAAAAGAACTAGAGCTATATACAAGGCTAAGGGTTACCCAGATGCTTGGATAGAAAAACGGATGCGCGGGATTGAAGTTCGTGAAACTTTGACTGATCAGTGGAAGCAAAGAAACGTTGGCGGACACAGAGAGTATGCCATCCTAACTGCAGAGATATCCAAGGCTACTTTTGGGATGACACCATCTCAATATAAAAAGTTTAAAGGCTTAAAACGAGAAAACTTAAGAGATCACATGGGTGATCTAGAATTGATCTTTTCGATGCTGGGGGAGGCCTCCACTACAGAGATTGCCAAGAACAAAAATGCGCAAGGATTTGGGCAAAACAAACAAGCGGCCAAAGAGGGCGGCACTGTTGCCGGAAATGCTAAGCAAGAACTGGAAGAAAAAAGTGGTAAAAGAGTGACAACTACCAAAAACTACTTACCCTCATCAAGAAAAAAACAGCTAAAATGAAACTATTACTGCATAAACTCAAAAACTACTTTTTCGCACCACGCTGGCATGTATCCAGATTTCAGTTAAATAGTTTTACGGTTCTGGTGAGCTCAATTGGACTAGTCATGGGTGTTTATCTGGCTCTCTCCAACACTTTCCCAAATGTTTTTGCCCTCAATGACACCACCAAAACTTGGACTTTTAACACTGCGGGTGCTGGCGACTATACTTATGACTCCAGCTTGGTCACGGTGGACGACTCTGGCGCTAGACCTGTCACTGGAGTCAACAAGTTCGCTAATCCAGATTTTTCTGCTAATAACTCCTCTTGGTCGATTTTACCAATCGCCGGCTCGACCACTCCCGCCGGCTACATCCCAGTACCTGGCAACAGTACTTTTACCACGGGTGGCGACGACAAAGCCTTCCTGGCCATGGCTTACGAAGCCAAGTATGACGCCAACGGAGGTGGGGATGGAGATACTCCTGCAGAAGCAAATACTGCTAGTGCCTGTACTGGCGCAACTGGCTGTAATGCAGATTCAGGAGCTGGTTTTGATTACCGAGATATTGCCTCTTTTGACAAAGAAAAAGTAGTTTCTACAGCTAATGGTGCCCCCATTGTCCATATCACCCAAACCCAAGCGATTTCCTCGTGTCCTAGTAGCTACCACCTGATTAGTAACACCGAGTGGATGACTATTGCCAGAAATGCCGAAGCCCAAACTGCTAACTGGGCCGATGGGACTGTTGGCTCTACGGTTGCCGCAAGTGGAGGGATGTTTAGGGGTAATGTGGGGAACCTTGATAGTGTGGGCTATAACGCCTCTACAGATCCAGAATATGGCACCGGCCGTGACACCAAAGCCAAGCTAACCCTAAGTAACGGCACCGAGATCTGGGATATGTCGGGTAATGTCTGGGACTGGAATAGCGATATTCAGTCCAGTGCGATTAATACCACTGGTGGCTGGGTTGAATGGGATAGCGCCAATATTGCCTCTGGTGCGCTTGCTCTCTATGGTCCATCGAGTGCTAGTTATCTGTCTACCTACGGAATGGGTAAGATTGCTGGTGGGGCATTGAATAATGCCTTTCGCCGCGGCGGTCGTTGGTGTTATGCGTCCAATGCCGGGGTGTTTGCTCTGGGTCTGGATAATGCGCCGTCTTATCAGTACAACAATATCGGGTTTCGCTGCGCCAGTGATCACGTAGACCTCTCTCACTCTTTCTCCTCTTCATTAGGCCGCGCAGCGGCCGGCGGCGACCAAATTATTGTGGGGTCTATCAGTGACGCCAAGGTTACCCAGTCTGTTAATGTGGGAGACACCTCTACTTATGATCTATCTGCTTATGTTTATGACAATACTACTAATTATGTTGGTGGCACAGTTTCCTCATCTATCGCCCAGCTTTACTACAACGGTGCGACTATCACTACTACTTATGATGACCAGGGAAGTGGCTGGTGGAAATTAACCGGGCAAGTCACTGGAGCTAATGAAAATAGAAACTATGGAGTCTTGGTTAAGTCTGGTAAAACTGCGATCCTAGACGACCTGACTCTTGCTAAAAACGGCACCTACAGTGCTTATACAACTCTAGCTTACTCCAATACCTCCGTGTCCTCCTGGGATAGTTTGTGTGAGGGAACGATTACTAGTGGCACCTGTAGTGATGACGGGGTAACAGCTTCTGGTAACGCTAGTGTAGTTTATCAACTGTGTACAGATGATGGCTCAACTTGTGAATCAGGTGGCTCGTGGCAGTACTGGGATGGAGGAGCTTGGACTACGGCTAGTAACACTACCTCTCATGTCAATACTGCTGCACAACTAACCCAATCAGTCATGCAAGCTCTCTCTGTATCCTCCCAAAAGATTGCCATCAAGGCAATCATGGGCTTTGGCGGAGCAGATACTCCTGCAATAACTAACCTTAGTATCGGCCTAACCACCGACTCATCAGCCCCTGATACTAACGCTTCTGATGTGGCTATGACTCGCAGTAGTGGTGGCACCAGCATGGCTAGCAACGACTGGACTAATAACATTGCCCCATATTTTAGTTGGACAGCTGGGGCAGATAACGCTGGTGGCGTGGGACTCAAAGGATACTGTGTATACCTAGGTGATGATCCTGCTGGAGATCCAGAAACTAGTAAAGGCCTACTACTTGGCACCTCACCTATCTCTACCGCTGGCTCAACCTGTCAATTTATCGTAGCTGGCACTAGCATTGACTTTGCCACCAGTAGTTATCGTGGGGGAACTTGGCTGGCA
>Ga0208904_1002561_pt1 | contig 11388 bp, 19 predicted proteins | sample AntAceMetag02UKB_FD_184774 | JGI IMG/M metagenome (GOLD analysis project Ga0208904, IMG submission 184774) | Saline lake microbial communities from Ace Lake, Antarctica - Antarctic Ace Lake Metagenome 02UKB (SPAdes) (version 2) | ecosystem: Environmental > Aquatic > Non-marine Saline and... | reverse complement strand
ATATAAAAATTAAGGTGTTGGTTCTTTTTTGTTTTTGATGGAAATTTTTTCTGGGAAATTTTTTTCTGGGTGTGTTCTGGGACAAGTTGGATGTCCTTTTTTGTTTTGCTGGGAATTGTCGGCTTAGTTAGATTCGATTTCGTAGGTATTTTTACCCTGGATGACCTACTTTTTCATCATTTACTGGATTCATCATATTGTATAACTTGCTGATATTATTCACTATAATATTTTAGAATCCTATAACTAATATTATGTAAACCTGTCTCATAATTAACTTGAGACACATGAGACACTTGTGTATCAGGTTTTTTGCAGACAAGACAAATGGACTTAAAAGTTACCCGCCAGTTAACAAAACTTACTGACCGTTCAGTTAACAATAAATTTAATTCATAACATAAACTAATAATCACAATATAGCTATAAGAAAACTTATGATATAAAACCTATTCATAACATAAACTAATAATCACAATATAGCTATAATAAAATCTAATATATTGAATATTCTATACTATACGAAAAAACTATACTATAAAATTTGATTAATCCCACTAACAAAAGAAAAAGCCTCTTTAAATAGTCCTTAGAGTGTATAGGATCAACACCAATCGATATCAAGTCAAAATGCTTGCTACTATCAACCCGCTAATTCATTTGCCTTGTGCTATTTCTGCTATGTTAACTTGCTGATAATACACGACTATTTTTTACCGATTATACTTGACATTGCTACGAAATAGATAGCAACTATAATCTAACTTTCTATTTTATGTAACAAAACTACATACTTATAACCTATGACACTACTATATAAGCATAAAATAACGAGCAACTAAGTCAAGCATAAAACAGATATAAATAAACTAATTAAAAAAGAATGTTTTTCAGCGACCATTTCGCCTTATGATTATTCATTATTTATGTCAAAATATAATTGACTTAAGTACATAGAATAGTTAAGAAAAACGTAAAAGCTATTGACTTTCAAATTTTACCTTGATATCCCAGTAAAAATAATTCATGAAAAATAAAAATAAATTGTTATGTATTATCAGATACTTATAGCATATTGAAAAAATAATCGCCCCTCCCCCCCTTGACAACTACTAATTATATGAGATGATGCTTATAACATTAACATTTAAAGAGGACATTATGAAAAATCACGAGTACAAAATAGTTATTACTGAAAACACGGGCGAAACTGGAATTTATTTTGAAATGGCAATTGATGAAAAACAGGCCATTGAAAAAATCCTCTCAAATCCCTATAGGTATAAAGGAATTGCTACTAACAGCTTGACAATAAACTGCAAAAAAATAGAAATCAATAAAGTAGAAATAGGAACACATACCTGCGGGCATATTGGCTCCTCAACAAATGCAATGGGTAAAGGCAAGGCACGACAAAAAAGAATTGCTAGTTACCTCGACCGTCCCTGTTTAGATTGTGTGATTACAAAAATAACTGATAGGATATTGGGGATGCTACGTCAAAATGGTACGCGTGCTTCAGATCAATGGTACACTGATAAAATTGAGAGTGAAATCACAAAAATAGAATTGAGGTATTAATAGTATGAAAAACACTTTAAAAAGGAGATTGATTATGCCGAAAAAACACTATAGAACATGCGAGTCATGCGGGGAAGATGCGGGGTTGTATACTGATGAGCAATGGAAAGATTTAAATGAAGTCGGACCTTGTTGTCAATATGACGGTTGCCAATGGGATGAAATGTATTTTCCTGACAGCGAGGGAGTTAGGACTTGCGATTGTGAGGATTACCCGTGCTGCGGACATTAACAGTTTTCAACCTTATAACCATTTATCAACCTTGTAAACATTTATTCATATACCATTTAATATAAGGAGATCAAAATGACGAAACTTCAAGAACAGCAGGAAGTGGCAAGGGCGGAGTTAGCACGAATTAGTCAACAAATCGTACAAGAGGAGATTCGCGAAGGCACGGCGGAAAATGTCAAAAAGGTTAATCGTCTTTTGATCGACCTTGAGAACAGCGTAACCTTTTGCAGGTTGCCAATGGTTACAGCGGCACATGTCAAAATGGCAATGGGATCAGAATTTTGTGATCCGGGCAAGTGTTTTCACGGGGATACCTGTCAAGAGATATTGCAATTGACGCGTAAAGGCAAGGGCAAGGGCAAAAAAGGCAATGGTAGTAATGTCAAGGGTGAATGGTCCAGCAACCCCTCAACTATTTCTGAGAAGTATGTCACAAAAGGTCAATTTATCATCCGGGTTGATAGTGGTGTATACATTTTTAAAGGTACTGATTACAAAGCCACTGTAGCTGAGATTGCAGCCACTCTTGCAGGCAAGGCAAGCTTGACACAAATAGGCGGCTACAGGCATAAGGGTGACGCAAAAAAAGGACATCCTTATTTTTCCGCCTTTAATGGGAGTGGCAAGGCAATGGGCAAACCGATCACTGTTTAGTATCTTGACTATACTGACAAGCATTTTACACACACAGAACACGTACAGCTTGCCAGTATAGATGAAGATACTAACTATTAACATTTAAAAAAGGAGCTTACAAAATGATAACTCACAACGAAGAATTGCGAAGTAAAGGCGATGAATTTTTACAGACAAAAGACGAATTAGATAAACTACGAATGGTACAAAAAGATCAAAAATGCGATTTGATTCAATTAATCACAAAAGATAGATATCTTACAGAGAGACTTCTGTCAATTAATTATGCTGCATTGGGAAACCATTTAAATCACCTTCCTGTAGTATAGTTCCAATAAAATCCCAATAATATTTCCCCAATTTCATATTGGGGAAATTATACAAAAAAACATCCAATAATATCTCAATTCATTATTGGATGTTTTTTTGTGTGCTAAGACGCTCTAATCTCAACGACACTACATAATAACATAAGGGCCTATAGCAGAGTACTACCCTGTAAACAAAGCTCATTCTCATATAGCAACACCGGCATTTTCAAAAAGATTTTACTATCTCTAATCATAAAACAATTAGACGAAAGACACTGTAAAATCATAAGATGATATTAAAGAATATCGTCTAAAAATGAAAGACCGATAATAGATGCCCGGACGTATAAAATATACTTCTAATCTGCTATTTTCCTGATCTAAAGCCATTGGTAAACAGGGATAAAAGATATCAGACATCGCATAACATTTAATACAATGGCCGGGTAAAATCGGATAAAGGCAATTCTATATTGTCAACACACCATTGGAGATTATAATCTAAAATATAATCTCAAAAAAACTTTCATGAAAACGTATAGATCAAAATTTTGAAAATGTAACTTCTATAAAATAAGCTGATGCTCTGTGCTGATGCTCAGGCTCAGGCTATGCTCAGGCTCAGGCTATGCTCAGGCTCAGGCTATGCTCAGGCTCAGGCTATGCTCAGGCTCAAAATAACATACTATACTAAAAGAATATAGATTAAAAGAATATAGATTAAAAGAATATATATAAAGAGAAAAACCGGGGTATCGACCATATAACAATGCCCTAAAATTCTCAAGGTTTTAGGATGCTTAAGGGTTCCATACAATGCGCTGGAATTCTCAAGGATTTTAAAACCAATAATATTTTAACATAGAGGAGAAAAAAGATGGGGAATTTAGAAATCAGGTACCAATTGGTAAAGGAAGATGGTTCATTTGGTGACCATGAAAAACCAGAAACAGATTGGACAGAATGCTGGTTTGTCAACTATGATGGCTTCTGTATGATAGTTGATAGTGCAAACCGAATTGTGGAACTCGGTGCGGTTGATATTGGCCCCAGCGATCTTATGAGAAATTGGATGTTGCTGGAAGAAATGGATGTGGAACTCAAAAATTATCCTGTATTCCTTAACAAGCTGGTTGATTTTATTGGAAATATTGACAAGGGCAAACCTTTCGTCCATCCCAGCGTAAAGACATTAACTTTATTGGAACAACACGGTTTTATTCCAATAGAAGATGTTGAAGAAGTTGGTCGAATTCTGGTATGCCCATTGGAATACATTGACTCCATGATCGAATCATTGGTTGATACTGCCAGGAAAGATATTAAATACCATATCACTTTCATGGACTACAGCCAGATTGCAAAACTTTTGGGAGCTGCTCATCAGATCGCCAAAGGCCAGTTCTAACCATAACAAAACCGGGAGGACTAACCATCCTCCCGCCTACAACAAGATGGAATCAAATGTTGGTTCCTCTTGTTGTAGGAAGTTTTGGTTCAGGTAGCATACAAGCTACCATAATTCTCAAGGAAAAGGAGAAAAAAGATGGGAAAAACAGAATTTGGTTTAGAGCAAGATGGTCAGGACGATACCATCAAGACCTTCGACAAACTATGGGCCGAAGGTTTAATCAGTGAAGACCCCGTGAAAGCTGGGCAGATCATGGGAGTTGATGGCACGTATCTTGACTCCTTCATAACCTGGTATGTGGAACTGGGTGATTTGGAATACACCCCATGGATTGAGAAGTATCAATCGTGACCATGGTTTTGTCTGTTGTGGAATTTAGTTGGTTTTACTAACCATTTAATTTATGGAGGTTTTGATTATGATGACCAAAAAAGAATTAATAGAGGCGTTGGAACAAAACACATCACCTATGGATGCTCCCATAGTAGTATCCGTCAAGAAATACTTTGACGGTGAACCAACATGGGATGAAGTAACGGATATTGACCCCGATGGAGAGCCAATAATAATTGGGATCGGGGAAACCGTTATGGAGTAGGTTAGTAACCATCACACCCCAACCCTACGCAAAACAGGGGTTGGGGATTCTCAAGAAATTCCAATATTTGTTGGAGTTTGCTGAGTCTTATCTTATTAACCATCTAACCTTGATTAAATAGTTTGTTGGTCCCTAATCTCAACCAGGAGGACTATCCACAAAAAAGGCATACCATTGGTTGCCTTTGGTAGAGAACAAACAGTGTGGTCAATCTGGTACAACCTGATAGGATTCTCAAGGTCTTTGGAGTGAACATTTTAACCATGAAGGGAGATTTGTAGATGAAAACATATCCAGAAAGAGCTTGTCTGAAATGTGGTAGGACTTTTCATGGTCCTGGCCCAAAGTTAGTGTGTCCTCATTGTGGATATACTTGGAACTTACTTACTCAAAAACAGTACCAAGAACTAAAAAAGGAGGTGTACCATGAAATTTTCGGAAGCAATTTCCATTTTAGAAATGGAAGAAAGTATGGAAGTTGATGATGGTTTAACTTCCGCATATAGAAAAGCCATGCGGAAATACCATCCCGACGTTACAATTCTGGACATAGACTTTGCTCTTGAAATGTCAAAGTTGGTAAATGAAGCTTACAGTTTTTTATCCCAAAACGTCGGGAAATGGAAAGTTGGGGATAAAGGATCGACCAACATTGCAGAGTTTATGGTTGATATTTACAATGCAATCCGACACATACCACACATCACAATCGAACGTGTCGGAGTGTGGATGTGGGTAACAGTTGATGGTCCTCCTGAATATAACTACGCTCCAACAGATACTGTGAAATCCAGATTGAAAAAGAAAGAAGACCTTTCCAAATTCCGCACTGGAGTAGGAGACCAACTTAAGGAACATGGTTTCCGATATGGATTCAAGAAAAAGAAGTGGTCTTGGCATGAAGGTACTGGACCACGATGGAAGAGGGAAGGGCTTCCTTGGAATGTTATCAAATCTCGGTATGGAAGTGAAGAGTTGGAAACTAACCCCCACACTGCTATGGCGTAACCAGTTGGGCAGGCTGGAAACCTGCCCTTCTAACAAAGCCCACCAATTCTCAAGGTTTTGGTAGGTTTTGTTGGGATTAACCTTTAACCAAAAAGGAGAATGATTATGGATACGCATTACATTAAAAGAGAAAGTTTGGCTGACGAGATAGATGATTGTGTGGCGTATTGCGGAGTTCGTGGTGTTGAAATGAGATTAACCACAAACAAAGATAATGTATCTTGCCCAGAATGTTTAGAAAAGTTGGGGAAAGAAATGACTTTCCGTAATTGGTGGAAAGAAAACGCAGTAGAGTTGGATGATAATTATTCCAAAATGGACATGGAATGGATAGCTGAAATAGCTTGGAAAGCAGCTCTACTAACCAAATAAAATACAGACAAGTAGTTGGGATTCTCAAGATTTTTAACAACTAACCAAAAAGGAGAAACATTATGGAAAAAGGAGCAATCAAAATACCATCTGGCTACTATAAAGAAGAAGTAAAAAAAGTCTATGGTGATTGGCAGAAAGCGTTGGGGAGAGAGGCTCTCCAAAATGCTATTGATAGTGGGGCCAAAAACTGCTCCATCAGCTTTGATAAAACTGAGCGTACCATCACAGTCGAGGATGATGGATGTGGAATGTCCAAAAAGACAATCTTGGATGTTTTCTTAGCGTTGGGGGAATCATACAAACCCTTGGAAAACTCAACAGGGGCATTTGGGGAAGCCAAAAAACTTATACTGCTTGCCCATAAAAAATACGAAATCCATACACAATGTTGGCTAGTATGTGGTGCTGATTCTGATTATACCATCTCCGAACAAGATTGGCTTGATGGTACACTGATCAAAATATGGGTTCAGGATGATGAAGATTTCCCAACTATCCAATCTAAATTCACCCGAGTTGTTGGTGAAATGGAAACTGATTGCGCCATTACAATAGATGGTGTTGTTGCCGTTTGTGACTACCCAAAAGGCGAACTAAGAAAAACCCTGGATATAGGTTCCATCTATATAAATGAAGACCTTAAACCATCTGGATATGCAAAAGTAAGAATTGGTGGTATTTGGATGTTTGATTGGTATATTGGATCAGACATTCCAGCAGTTACGTTGGAACTTGGGCACAATTCAATTGATTGTCTGACATCCAACAGAGACAGTTTGAAGTATGGACATTCTGATGATGCTTCTAAGTTCTTCCATAGGCTGGCAGCAGATCGGCAATCAGCACTCCACCCAGACAAAGAAGAAATAACTCTCCGTACCCAAGGAGAAGATGGAGAGCAGATTCATGTATCGGATGAAGATATGGAATTTATGGATGCACGGTTCAATACCGCAACGAACCAAGAGTTCCTATCTGCCTTTGCCAAATTCGTTGTTATGAATAATGGTGATTTGGATGAGAAATTATCCAAGCTTAGGGTGGAAGGAACTGATCGCTATGATTACCAACGACTGCGGTATTTCGGATTTCGTTGGGACACAGTCCATAAATTTGAGAAGGGTAAAGAAGAACAAGCCAAGATGTTTCTCGATGGTTCAAGAATGAATGCACAGAGAGCCAAAACTCTTTTGACAATGTGGGGTGAATCAGTAAAACAGGTTATGTTGGATACCAAGATTTACAAGAGTTTCACCATTGGCTTTAATTGGAATGATAACCAACAGGCACAACTTGGAAATGCCAACAATGAATTACATTTCTTCCTTAATCCAAAAGTGTTGGATGAATATCCACTAACCAGTAAGAAAAAGTTGGCAAGGAAATTGAAGATGTTGGCAATGCATGAAGTATCCCATATCAATCGGAAGTACCATGATGAATATTTCATGGAAGAGATGGAGCGTATTACAGAAATGTCTTGGAAATCCGACAAGATGTACGATAGGCTCGCCAAAATTAAAGGATAGCAAACCAACAAAATTCTCAAGTGAAAGGAGGTGGGATCAAATGTTGGAAACTGCTAAGAGAATCTGTCGCCAAATAGAGGCGGAAAACTACCAAGCACTAATTGTTGGTGGTACTGTTAGAGATTTATTAATAGAATTAGCTCCACATGATGTAGATATTGCAACAAATATGCCTATCTCTCAGATTTCCAAAAAATTCAAGACTTACGATATTGGAAAATCCAGGGACTTTGGTATCGTTGTAGTAAATCAAGATGGGTATTCCTTTGAGATTGCTCAGTTTAGAAATGATGGAAATTATTCAGATGGAAGAAGACCTGATTCTATAACCAAAACATCCTCATTCCAAGAAGATAGTTCCCGTAGAGATTTTACCATTAATGCTATGGGAATGACTGCAGATGGTAAAATAATAGATCATCATGATGGATTACAAGACATAGAATCAAAAATTCTCAGGACTGTTGGTAATCCAAGAGCACGATTCTTGGAAGATAAGTTGAGGGTAATGAGGTTGGTTAGATTTGCAACCAAACTTGGATTTGTTATTGATAAGCAAACCAAAATAACTGCCAAGAGTATGTCAAAAGAAATTCATTCTTTGGCAGTTGAGAGAATCCAAGAAGAATTGCTAAAAGCAGCAGAACTTGGAGGTAAAAAGTTTTCCAAATATATTCAGTTGTTGGATAAATTGCGGTTACTCCAAGAGATTCTACCAGAAGTTGCTGCACTGAAATTCAAACCAGAAACACACGAACACCATCCTGAAAACTCTAACACTTTTGGGCATACTCTCAAAGCGTTGGAATTTGCTGATGATGCTAAACCTATGGAACTAATTGCAATTCTACTGCATGATGTTGGTAAAACAACCACACAGGGACTTAAGAGTACCAGCCATCATACTTACCACAGGCATGATGCTGTTGGGGCAGTTCTTGTGGAAGCATTAGCAAAAAGATTAAACTTCTCCAACAAAGAAGTGGAATTGTTGGTTTTCACGACTAAAAACCATATGCGATTTCATAAGATCCTGGAGATGAAACCAAGTAAAATCATGAAGTTGGTAGGACATGACAACTTCCAAGAATTGTCTGTTGTTTGCGCAGCCGATAGTTTTGGAAGACGTACCTATAAAGAGGTGGTTGCTCACGCCTTAACCATAAAAGAACGTGTTGGTAATCAAAAGGTAACGGCGTTGGTAACAGGAACAATGATTATGGATCTGTTAGGAATAGAACAAGGGAAGGAGGTTGGTAGAATTAAAAATTTGGTAAGTGAGATGGTTGTTGATAATAATATCACCGATCAAAAAACCATCAACAAACTAATCAGGGAGGTGTAAAAGATGGAAAGGATTTTTGGATGGTGTACAGCTTGTGGAGAAATCGTAGTCCGTCACCCATATAAAAGACACGGTGATGGACAAGTGGATTCCGACGAAAACCAAATATGGCTACTTTCAAGTAGAGAAGAAGCCAAAGAAGCTGATGTATCCACATACAAAATGGTTTACTGTGGTTGTATGGAATAAACTTTTAGAAAGGAGAAAAAGTATGGGAAAAACAACATTTGCAGTTTGGTTAGTAGGTATGAAGCCAAGATACTATGAAAACTTGGAAGACGTTATCCAAGATTTCTCTGAAGATGAGTTGGATGATGCCCACATCTCAGTATTGTATCGTGGTGTTGTTGTTGGAGAGGTAAATCCTGGAAATCTTTTATATGAAATAGCTATATGGGAAGGAGATGGCAATGGATGATAAAATGTTTGGAGCGTATGTACAGTTGAGAGGTGATGGCTATTCGTTCGTGGACATAGCCTCTTGGTTCTCAAGGTCAATATTTTATGAGAACCTTTACCAAAAATTCTGTAACTGTGGGAGGGGGTAATTATGACAAATATAAAACAGTGTGGAATGGCGGTTTTGATAGGGTGGGGTATGTTCATGGTAGTTATAATTGCCATGTTCTAACAACTAACCATATTTCTCAAGGAGGATTTGGAAATGGCTATGGGAATTAGAGAAGTCCTGATAAAAAGAGATGGTTTAACAGAGATGGAAGCAGATGATTTAATAGAAGAGGCCAGAGATGATCTTATGGATCGCTTAGAAGATGGTGAGCTACCATTTGATATCTGTGGTGAATGGTTTGGAAGAGGACTATATTGATGATCTGATATAACCATCATACTCCAACCCCAACAACAGGGGTTGGAGATTCTCAAGAGGTTCCAACTACTTGGTTCTTCTTTAGTCTATTTTTACTAACCATATAACCAAAAGGAGATAATTATGTTGGCAATAATTTTGGGATGTATTTGTACTGCGTGTATTTTGGGATTGTTGGTATGCGCAGTTATATTTATCTGGGATCTTGACAAATAGTTGGGATTCTCAACATTTTTGGAAAGGAGGTAAATAATTATGGATGAGAAACTGATTAGGGATGGGTTATATCGTTTGGATAAAGTTGCCATGACACAGGATCACTTTGGGCAAGGGGTAGTGTTTGGCATAGTTACTGGAATCATGGCAACAACCAATATGACATTGGAAGAAGCTCTCCAGCTTTGCCGAAAAAATGCTCCCAAGAATGTGCGGCCCTTTTGTATACTGTAGGATAACAGGAATTTAACCAAATGAAAGGAGGTAAATGATTATGGAAGACAAAATAAAAGTAAATGCCGCGTTGCTCTGTACTTGGAAACATAACACATGGACTTTGTATGCCTCTCAGCTATTTATGGGAAAAGTTCTCAGATTATATGTTAATCTCAATGGTAGATATAAAGTCATTCATGGAGAAGATATCCTTTATGAAGGAACCGTCATGGAGCATGCTATTTCTGTTTGGAATGAAGTATAAACAACAACCAAAGAAAGGAGGTAATCCATGAAAAATCTAAGAATGTGGTACTCAACTATTCCGCCGCCCAAAATCTATTCAAATATCTTGGAACTACTCCAAGATCCTTTCAGAACTCTCTCTGGTCGATTCAGGCCAAAACAAAATAGCTGTTCCAAAATTTCAGACCACAGGGCTGGAGCTATGGTTTCCAACTCTGCGGCGTGGAAGTTTCGTGTTGGGAATTTCAGACAAGCCGTTGGGATTCTCAAGGTTTTTGGATTAACATTCTAATCAAAGAAAGGAGAAAGATTATGAATAAAAAAGAATACAGAGGATATGAAAAGGCTGTGGCGCACACATTCAAAGAGGATGGGATTGTAAATCTATCTCATGGACATCTTACATGTCCTGACTGTAATTTTGATTTCTTCCAAGATGCTGTTGACACAGAAACAGTAAAATGTGGCTGTGGAAACACAAAAACAGAATTGGATGAGCCAAGTTTCAGTTGGGAACAATGTGATTGCTGTGGTTCGCATCTTGGTGGTGATCGGTACCATGCAACAGGGTACAATCCAGACATGGGTGAAATTTATGAATACGAAATCTGTGAGGATTGTTTGTACTATGCAGAGTATGGGCGATTGGATGATATGACAATGATGGAAATTGAAGACTAACCACAAAAATTCTCAAAGAAAAGGAGAGAAATTATGGAAACAGAATTATGCAAAACATGCCATTATTATATGCCTTTGGGTAAAGAGGGGAGTGGAATCTTATTTCCAGATAAAACAGCAGAATGGGTATATGTAGTTGGGAGGTGCAATCAACCAAAATCAGTACATGGG
>Ga0208904_1002560_pt1 | contig 11389 bp, 12 predicted proteins | sample AntAceMetag02UKB_FD_184774 | JGI IMG/M metagenome (GOLD analysis project Ga0208904, IMG submission 184774) | Saline lake microbial communities from Ace Lake, Antarctica - Antarctic Ace Lake Metagenome 02UKB (SPAdes) (version 2) | ecosystem: Environmental > Aquatic > Non-marine Saline and... | reverse complement strand
TCTTCTTTCAGGTTATTGGCCAAACTATACATATCATTGATTGTTATGAGAAAAACAAAGAGGGATTAGAGCATTATGCTAATGTTATACACTCTAAGCCTTATACGTATGGTACACATATTGCCCCACATGATATAAAAGTCCGTGAGTATGGTTCTGGTATTACACGTATTGAGAAAGCGCGTCAGCTTGGTGTATATTTTACTGTTGCTGAAAATATTTCTATTCCTGATGGTATTGAAGCGGTTCGATCCCAATTGCCCAAAATGTGGTTTGATGAACCGAAGTGTGCACCATTAATTAAAGCATTAGAGAATTATCGACAAGAGTATGACTCGAAAAGAAAAGTTTACAAGGATAAACCTTATCACAACATCGACTCGCATTTCGCCGACTGCATGCGCTATTTGAGTATTTCATTGTCCAAAGTGCGCGATGGCACAACGCCAGAAGAACTTGAAAGAAGATTTCGAGAAGCTAGGTACGGATCCAACAGCAACCTGCCACCTTTTTTTCGAGAGCCAATAGATTATTAAGAAACCTAAGGACGTATGAACACAAAGAAACAACCTTTAATAGCAGCAGATCTTACAGAGCCAGAGGAAAAGCGTCTTACAATGTTTTTTCATCTGTTGTGGAAAATAGACCGACGTGTTAACAAAGAGAAACGCCAAGAGATTCAACGACTTGTTAACACACTTGATCTTTATGTTTTACAGCAACTCAAAAAAACAGGGCTTCTCGCTAACATGATCTACGACCATGACACAGAACATGCACAATCAACGAGACGCGTTCAAAATTAAACGCTGCGCACGGGAACACTGCGAGGCAGAGTGATTTTACTACGCTAAAAAAACTACGCACAGCGTTGTTAATTTCGTGTTACAAAAGCAATGTTCTCGGTTGGCGCTGTTGGTGGTGCAACCCGTGAGGCATTGTCACATGTTGTGTAAGAGTTCAGTCCGTTCCTGATGGTCACGGACTTTCTTTTTTCTAAGATAAGCAACTCAAAGAAACAGAAACATTGGATGTTTCACCTCCCCCTCTTTTTTTGATCTGCCTTTATTTCTTGGAGGCTAGCCCCGTAATCAAAAATGTAGGGGCGTAAGCCGACTTAACAAGTACGTTATGTTAGTAACGTATACTACCGTTACCGTTACCGTTGAACTTTTTTTACACGAAATGCTTTAGAAAAAAGATTCCTTATGTTTAGACGGGAAACACTTTACTGTTTAGATGGGAAACACCTTACTGTTTAGATGGGAAACACCCTCTCTATAGATCGACCTAATCAGTGTTTCATGTTATTTTTTGCCTTTTTCTTGTGTTGTATCTCTTTTTGGCAGAAATTTTACCTGCATTAGAAGCTCGCGTTCGTTTTTGGCCTTGTTCTATTAGGAATTTCAATGGTTTGGGGTTGTTTTTAAGCGTGTAAGTATCTTGGCCTAGCGGTTCAAGGTATCCTGCATTGCCTGTTATTTCTTTAATGATTCTTTCGTGGAAACCATTTCTTCCGTCTGGTATTAATAGATAATGAAACCATTCTTTCCATTGTTCAGGGGGTATATGCACATATCCATATTTTGCTAGTTCTCTTGAGTTAGCCGAAAACCAATCTGTTATTTTAAATTGAAGGCGGTGTAGGTGTGCATGATAATTTGGCTTACCTATTAAGGGCGGATTTTTTAATAATGGTATAATAAGCGAATCTTTGTTTTTGTCGTTGAAGATATTAAATGGCCTTAATGGTGGTTGAGCTGATATGATTATACCGCCCGCTTTTTCTTTTGTGTATATTGACCCTGACTTGCAGACTGCGACATTTATTAACCGAGACTTTATTCCTGGTAGATCAAACTTCATGGCGTCTAATAATAGTACGAGATTTTTTACCATGTGATTATATTTCGTACTCATTCCAATAGCTTTTACTATTTGGTTATAACCTCCGGGAAATACAAGATCACTCCAATTGCTATTATTATTACTAAAAGCAGTATGTATTGTTTCAATAATATATCGTACTAATCGTATGGCGACTATAGATTCTAAGGCTGTTATTCCTTCTGCCTCTAATTGCTTCATTATACTTTCATGGACACCAGCTATGCGTGCGATCAACTTATTTTTTTTGTCGTGTACCTGTATAGCATTCTCTGTTCTCCTTGTTGTTTTTCCGTGTTCAAACATTTTTGTTAAAGCATGTGTAACGTTATCTGTTGTTCCGGCAGGGTTTTTGGCTGCAAAATTTACTTTTCTTTCTACAATATCTTTGTAAATACAAGTTACTAAAGCTTGTAGGGTTTTTGAGATATAAAACGGATTTTCTTGTGAGGGTGAATTAAAATTGAACCAATGTACTAAAATTATATCTTTTTTTTCTTTAAACTTTTTTGTAATTTCTTGAAATGTTTCAAGGAGTGTTTTAGCTGATTGTTTACCATTTTTTCCAGTCTCTTTGATTGTTTCAGTAAAAGCTTTGTCCCAGATAAACATTCCATTGTCTTTAAATGTTGACTCTAATTCTGGTGAAGGTGTATATCTTTTAATTTTAAGAGGTAATGGCTGTCTACCGCTTTCTTTGCTGAAAGTTTCTATGTCTTCTTTATCATTATCAATTAAGTCTTGAAGCATAGAGGGTGTTTTTAGTTTTAAATATAAGTTGCGGCACTTAGCGATTAATTCTCTTGATGTTATATCAACGATAGAATTGTCATATTGTATTCCATCTCCTTCAAAAGCCGAAATTATAATATCACGATGAACTTTAGTAGGATGTTTTGTTATGAGTGAACCAACAAACCCTTTTATGAGTTGAAAAACAACATGAAGTTCTTTGGAGTCATCAAATGCTAGTTCCAATCTAATTTGATCGGGAACCATAATTGCATTTACTTCTTCTTCACCGAATGCCTTGATTAGGTAATTTAATTTGGGCTTATTTATTTCTGCGTTGTATGCAATTAATATTGATTTCTCCTCTTTATTTTTTTCTTTATTCATGGAGTTCCTTCTCAATACAAGCCAGTATGAAATCTGTGTTGTTGATTTTTTTACTTTGTTTTATAGACTGTTTTGGGGATTCATTTTGTTGTTTCTCGTTGGGTTTTTTTTTAAATGTGTCGCTGTTATTACTGTTACTTTCTATTAATTCTGTAATTCTCCATAAATTATCTCGCTCGAATGTGATTTTTCCTGTTTCTCCATCTCTATTCGCTGCTACTTTAAAGTAAATTTCACCTGGATTTTTTCTTTCATCGAAATAGTCGCTGCGATGAAAGAATATTACTACATCGGCATCTTGTTCAATTGATCCAGATTCACGAAGATTGCTTAATATGGGGTCTTCGTCTTTGTCTGCATTTCTGTTTAGTTGTGAAGCGCATATGATAGATATTTTATGTTTTTCGGCCGCTAATTTTAGTTGCCTTGTGGTATTAGATACTTCTTGAACACGGTTGCTATTATTTTTGAACTTCTCTGAAGATATTAACCCTATATGATCAATAAAGATTATTTTAGCTCCATGTGACAGAACTATCTCGTCGATACGATCAAGAAGTGTTTCTAAAATGTTATTTGAAGGATCGCAACACAATAATAGTTTTGAGTCTGAAATTTTTTTGCGTGCAGTTTCAAGCGATGGCCATTCTTCTAACTTGAATGTGCCTCTTTTTATCTCTTTTGCTGGTATCCCAGAACAGAGTGATAATAGTCTATGTAAAATTTGCCTGTCAGACATTTCAAGGCTAAATAAAGCTGTTGGGACAGTTTGTTTTGGTTGGCTCTTACCCTCTATTAAAATACCATCGATTGAAATGTTCTTTATAAAATTAAGTATACCCCAACTTTTCCCCATCTTGGCACGAGCTGCACATATTATTAATTGTCCATCTTGGAAACCATCAAGAAGATCGTCAAGCTTGTCGTAGCCAGTCGGAATACCCGAAAGCGTAATTTCACCCGTTGCCACATATTTATCGTTTTTTATTTTTATTGTGCTAATTACATTTTCTAACATATCGACAAGTTTTAACTTTTTGGGCTGTGAAATATCCAATTCTTTTTGAGTGGGGTTGTTAACCGTAGTTTCGGTTTTATTGAGGTCGTCTGTTGTTTGTGGAAGGTTTTCAGTGTTGGGGACTGTTTTTTCTGGTTGTTTGCGAGAGGTATATTTTTCCATGAGTTTCTTTCTTAGTTCAGGTAGCTCACTGGTTAATTGTTCTTTTACTTTAGAGAGAGGTTGTCCACATTTTGAGATAAGATCGTTGAAATCTGTGGAACCTTTCCCATTTTCGTTGAGAGTAGAATTCAATCCCTCAAAAGAAGGTTCTCTAAAGCTAATGTTGGGATAGTTAACAAACACACACGCTATTTTAAGAGCTGTTTCGTTTTTGTCATTATCCAAAAGATGTATGAGTTTAAGATTTGGATATTCCTTCATCAATACATTAATAACAGGCTGACAATTCCAAGAAGCTCCATAAGATATTGCGGGTACTTTTTTATCTAAAGCCATCCAGCAAGTAAGCACGGTAGCTATCCCTTCACCAATATAAACCGTATCACCATCTTTAAACTCACCAATAGTAAAGAATGCTTCCTTCGGAGAGTACTCTCCGTCGATTCCTTTTTCACAAAAAGGCTTACCGTTTTCGTGAACAAATTGGACTGATTTGAGTTTATTCTTTACGGTATAGAAAGGCACAATTATAGATTTATTTTTATAATAGCTCTCATCTACACCCTCGTATAAACCTTCGCATGGTTCAACGCATTTCTTTTCAAAATATGAATGTTGTTTATAAGGTTTAGACGTTTCTAGTACCAGTTGAGGCGTTCTTTTTGTTTCTTTTTCAACTTTATCCGCGTGTCGTTGCAATATCTTTTTTATTTCATCTTTAACAGGCTGCGCTTTTATAGAATGCTGAGGCATATAGCTTTTTGTAGCACCAGTATACCTTACTTCAATGCCTGAGATTGCGGCAACTTCCTCAGCAATCCTTTGAAAATCATTTTTACGGTCTAAGTTATGCAATTCAGCATGAAGATTAAAGATATCGCCACCATTGTCGCACTCAGTGTGACAATGCCAACTGTTAGTTTCGCCGTATACCACAAAATTTTGTCCATGATCTCCGTTATGAATAGGACAAAAATAATGAGTAGTGTCACCTCTCTCAGTGGGCGTGTCTGTAATTATTCCGAGTTTATCTAAGTACTGATTTATATCAGCTTGTTTTATTTCTTCTAAATTTTCAATCATAGAAGCTCCTTAATGGTGTGCCAAGATCCTGGTTTGATTTTGGAGCTTTGTATGATAAGATTAAGACTCCAAAATGTGGAAGCCAGGGGTTCGTTGTGCGGGTTCTTGGCTTTTCCTTTTATATTACTTTAATCAACTATTTCAAACAATTGCTCTAGGTCACTTTGTAATGCTCCAGTTTGTGCACGTGCTCCATCAGGCCCATTACTAATTTCATGACGAAGATGCTCGTAAAACTTGTTACCCGTTACGTGAGTTGCATTATTTAACATAAATGGTGGCATGGGTAATTTTCCTTCATGGTCCAACTTTGTAAACTTCTTGACCAACGCTTTGTCATATATCTTCCAGTCTTTCTGTGTGGGGACAGGTTCTTTCTTTTTGAGAGGCACGATGTTTACATCTATGCATTTAAATACCTCAATTGTTTTCTTAATCAAGCTAAATTTCTTTGGGTCAATACTTTTAATAAACGCCCTGATGTCAGTATCTTTCATTCAGCTTGGCGATTATCTTCTACTCGAGCGGCATTCTTTGGAGTACTGCCATCTTTGATGTTGTTCTCGATAAAATCCATCACAAGGTGTTTGGGATACAGCACTTTGCGTCCAACTTTAATGTAATTGGGAGAATAACCACGAAGACGAGCAAGATATACAGCATCAACACTGGGGTATAATCCAAGTTCAACTAGATCTTTTGAATTTAACAATTCAGGAAAAGAATCAATTTTAGGCATTAACGCCTCCTTTTTGTAGAGGCTTCATGATGGAGATAATTAAAAAGCGCTATTTATATACATATACAAGCATGTACAGACACAACACTTCCACAACCAACAAAAAAATGATAAGTTAGGTCGAGTAATGGGGTTTCGACCCAAATTATAGTTTTTGGTACCGAAGAATTGCAGTTCTTCGGTATCTCCATTATGAAACTAATTAAACAGATATATTTCAATACAACTACTTTATACTAGAAAATTAAACTAATACAAACTTTTTAGTGTAATTATTTCATGATCGCTAGCTTTTTTATGATATTTTTGGTGACAAACATACAAGAACATACTACTATATAAGTCTAATTATATACAGAGACCTTACTACAAGAAGGGTTGGTTTGGTTATGTCTCAAGATGTCAGCATTTCAATGCGTTACGATCAAGTAAGTAAGTCTAGGCTAAGTTATAAGCAGGTGAAAGAGGCGAAAGAAGAGTTGTCGTGGCAGAATTTAGCATATATCACTGTAGAAGAGGCTAAGGAAGAGTGGTTAAGCCAATTATCCAAGTTGACCGAGAAAAACTATAGGTCAGGCATGAATTTTTTAATTAAGCACGGCCTGATCAAGCCAACCGAGACGCTCCAAGCTTTTTCATTGCGTAATCAAAACAAGATAATTGATACAATCAAGGCCCTCGATGGTGTAAGCGAGTGCACGCGACAAGCGCGGGCTGCATGTTTTATTTCGCTTACACGTTATTTTTCAAGGCGCACTGATGGCATGATAAGACGAGCAATTCCTTGCAAAGAAAAAGGCTCAAAAACTTTTTACAGAGAGCACAGAAAAGTAAAAACGAATGCAATGACCCAAAGGGAGTGGTTGGCATTTTTAAGAGAGCTGGCGAAAATAAACCAACGTGATTGCTTAATTGCCAAATTGACGCTACAAGGTGGCAAGCGCATTAATGAAGCGTTGGCATTAACAACTGATCAAATCGATTTCGATAAACGAGAGATTACATTTAATCAAAGCAAGACGCGGGGCCGCGAAGAGACTGTTATAACCTACCCTCAATATATCATGGACGAGCTGAAGGTTTATTTGGGTGGTCGCAGTGGACACGTATTTATAACTAGAAATTGCAACCCTGTTTATTCAACCCAGCTTTCATTTACCTTTGCGCTTGCTGGTGAACGGGCGAAGATTGGGTTTAAAGTTACTCCCCACGTCCTTCGTGCTTCGGCCGTGACCTATTTGAAGGGGGCTGGTTTTTCAGATAGTGACATCAAAAAGATCACAGGGCACGCAAGTGATGAAATGGTGCAGGCTTATGATAAGACCAGCAGAGCGCAAAATCCTACGAAAGTGGTAAATTTGGTTTAAATGTTATTTAAGAGTTATCATGCATAAACTTTTTTAAAGAGTGAAATTGAAAGAACAATAGAGAGTTATTGTTTATAACACGCGTGACTTGTAGCCGACCGTGCACAAAGCAAAGGGAGGCTATGTAAAAAGAAATGCTTAGACAAAAAAGAAAGGTAACGGTAGTTCTCTCAGGTTTTACATCCTTTTGAGCCGTCTGAATTGCTTCAAACTACTGTCCGTCACCTTTCAATATTCAGATTATCAAAATGGGTTCTGCAAATGCAAGAGTTTGTAGCAAAAAGCCCATATTCAAGGGATAAATTGACGTTTGGAGGCCGCTTAGTTTGCTTTTTTTTCCGCGGCTGCCAGCATCATTTTTATGAGTTTCCTCATATTTTCCAATCTATAGTGTAGGTTTACCTCCTGATTACGAAGTATTAGGGTGGATGGGGCGGCTTGCTCTAACTCTATTAGTATCTCTGCTTCTATTGCGTCCCGTTTTTTCTTCACTTCTTCCAGATCAAAAAGCATTGAAGGAGGAGGAGATGAGATTTGCTCTAAAAGCCTTGTTACCTCTGCTCCTATTGCTTCCAGCTTTTTCTCCGTTTCTTCTTTAATTAAAGCATTCGCCTTAATAATTATACCTGGGGCGAATAGAGACCCAACTATAATTAAAGCAACTACCATTTTCTTCATAGCGGTCTCCTTTTTTCTGGTATTACTTCAATAATTGCAACGCCTTACCCCTAACAGAAGGGGCCTATCTATAGTTCCGTATCTATTATCAGTATATAAAATTCAATAAAAACAAATCAAGAGTTTGGGAGAAAAAAGCTAATATCCTAGGGGTAAATCAACTCTGTGGGGTAGATTTCTGTTCAAGATATATCAATAGCACATGCAAATTGAAAGAGTTTTGTTGAAAAAATGCCCTCATAATAGCCGACCGTGCACAAAGCGAAGGGAGGCTATAGAAAAGCATTGTTTGTGATGTTGCTTGAAACTCTTGGTATTTATGGTATTACTGGTAATATATGTATTAATTTTGTGAAAATAGAAATCAATAAGTGAGTTTCCATGGGAGAAATGAAAATGGGAAAGAAACAACGCCTTACCATTCAAATTTCAGCGAATATTATTGAGCGAATTAAGAATGCTGTGTATTGGACACCAGGACTTACACTTACTGCCTTAACGGAACAAGCTCTTGAAAAAGCAATTGATAAACTTGAAGAAAATAGGCCATTTCCTCAACGTACGCAGGAGTTAAGGTCTGGTCGCCCTATAAAATAGCGGCATTAGGTAAGTGTATTTCTGAAGACTATTGCCAAGTAAAGCTATATAAGGGCATTATTTGCTCTTTAACGACACTTATAAGACAGAAAACTGACATATGTAAGACAATTTTAAAATGGATATATAGCAGATAAATGACATATGCATAACACCATTTCCTTGTCATTCCCCTTTAAGGTATTGCGAGCAACAAGTAATGTTTGCTATGACTAGTCATGACAAATTGAGTCCATAAATATGACATCTGCTTGATGTATAAACATAGTCAAATTTGTGTCATAACGACATAAAAAAGGAGTCGTGATGATTATCACTGTTGGTGGTATAAAAGGCGGTGTAGGCAAAAGTCTTGTCGCCAGTAATCTTACTGTAATGAGAGCATTAAAGGGTAAGCGTGTTTTATTAGTTGATGGAGATGAACAAGGAACAATTGGAGACTGGGCTGACCATAGATTAGGTCTTGGTGTTGATACTCCATGGACAACTATTCGACTCAAAGCAAATGCAGTTCGAACAGAGGTTTTGAAGTTAGCAAAAAACTATGATGATATCATTATCGACTGTGGCGGAAGAGATACAGCATCGTTAAGAGCAGCACTTACGGTATCAGATGTTTTCTTAGTTCCATTCCAACCAAAGAGTTTTGATATTTGGACAGCATCTAAAGTTTCTGATCTTGTTGGAGAAGCAAAAATCTTCAACGAGAAACTTTGTTCTTATGCTTTTATAAACTGTGCAAATGCTCGTGGTAGTGACAACGATGATGCGAAGAATATTCTTGCTAAGGCTGAAGGGATATCATTGCTACCAGTTACGGTTGGATTAAGAAAAGCTTTCTCAAATGCAACGGCAGAAGGTCTGGGAGTTGTTGAAATAAAACACGACAAGAAAGCAGTGTGTGAAATCAACTTATTACATGACACCATATTTGAGTCAGAATGACAGAAATAAAACAGATAATAAAATGATTAATGACACTATAAATCTGTCACTGTGATGCAAATTTGATGTCATAGTGAGAGATATAAGGAATAGAAATGGCACTAAAAGAACTGATAAAATCATCTATACAAAGAGTATCTAACACAAAGAATGATATTGAGCCAAAAAAAGACATTGAAAAAGAGGCTGAAAGTTTCATATCACAAGGTGGAAAATTAGCAGCAGACCCAATCAAATTAGAAGATGACCATCGCTTAACGCTAAGAATTCCTAAATGGCTTCTTGATAAAGTTGATGTTAAAAGAAAAGAACGTGTTGGTACAATATCACGTAATCTATGGATATTAGAGCTTATCGAAAAGGCCACAAACAAGTAACCATAGCACGACTCAAAAAGGAATAGCAAACAAAGTCCGCCGTTAGAGAGGGCGGATATTTTCTTTGAGTGGGCTTATTAAGAAGTTCTAACTTCGTATTTGGCAGTAGCATTGCTTTGTTGTTTTTTGTTTATTTTCCATTATATTTCTATATTTTGGTTAGTTTCCATGAAAGATATGACTCTTTACGGTAGAGATCCAGATCAACAGTTTTAAGTTCAGGAATTTCTTTATAGTTTATATTACCAAGCCGCTCTATGGCAGTGAACACGTATTCGCCTCCTACAGAGCTTTTATTATTTGATAGAGCTTTTAGTTTGTCGCGCAGTTTTGCTTCTTGTAGCTTGTAATGTTTAAGCATCTGCTTGGTTTCATGAAGTTCTTTAGCAAGATCTATCCATTCTTGGCTTTGTTTTTGATGATCTGCATATAAATTAACTTCTACAGTCTTATTTGTTTTGGTCCTTGATTTGTTATTTTCTTCACGAAGCATTTGATAATGTATAGAGATAGAGCCACCAGCTCCAATTACTGCTAATGCTACAGCTGCCAATAAGAAATTCTTTATGTTCATATTAACCCTATTCACTTAATAATCTTAGCAATCGTCAGCGTTGTCGTCGTAGTAATAGAAACTACCTATCTGATATCCTGTCCAAGAAGTAGTATTCGATGATGTATAGCTGAAACTTGCCAATACGATAGCAAAACCTATAACAAAAGTAATTCATAAAATTGGTGTAAATGCGGATAAGATAGTTTCAGATGTTGCTATGAATCCATATCAAAAAGCAGTTGTTAGTATTTTTAAACCCTTAAAGATTTTAACAGGTCCTATTACAAAGCCTATTAAGGGAATTTATAAAAGAGGTAAAACCTTTGGTAAATTGCTTCCAATTGCAAAAAAAGATATGACTAAGTTTATTGCAAATGCAGCTTTAGATTCTATAACTGAAGGATTGCCTGGAGTTCTTGCGGGTAGTAGGTAGTAATTATAATTACTTATCTACTTAGATTAATCTTGATGCGCTGCAGATATTAATCCTATAATTATAATAAAAACAAGTATTCCAATTAACATATTAACCCCTGCAGCTATCGGGACCATATGCTATTAATAGGAATAGCACAACCATAATAAAAGCTACTGTGTCATATTTAGAAAAATTTGAAAAAAAACATATTAATTCTTGTAGTGAATCGGCAAGCCATATCTCAATCATTTATTAGCCCCTAAATTGCCTCATTCTGCGGAAAAAAACTTTAATATTATCTATAAATAGTTCTTTAAGATTTAAAAAAATGCCATAACTTAATAGGCATAATCCTATTACTATAGCAAAGGCAAATAAACAAAAAGTGTAAATGAGCCCAAGCCCAATAATCCATGCAATTAACATATTAATCCTATAAATCA
>Ga0208904_1002559_pt1 | contig 11391 bp, 11 predicted proteins | sample AntAceMetag02UKB_FD_184774 | JGI IMG/M metagenome (GOLD analysis project Ga0208904, IMG submission 184774) | Saline lake microbial communities from Ace Lake, Antarctica - Antarctic Ace Lake Metagenome 02UKB (SPAdes) (version 2) | ecosystem: Environmental > Aquatic > Non-marine Saline and... | reverse complement strand
GTTATTGTAAACGTAGATGATTGACTTGTGTATTGTTGCTGAATGACAACCCCTTCTATATGTGAATGTGTACGTGCTGCGGCTGTAGTACCTAAACCTGTTGCAACGCTAATAGAAGTTGTTGACCTCCCTGGGCCATGAGTATGACTATTTTCAACATGTATATGCTCTGTGTTTGTTTCATTATGAGTATGTGTATTTGAACCCCCAGTATTTCCTATCTTACTTGGCGATATAGTACAACATATCTGACATGCTTCGAGGTTTAATGTATCTCCACCTCCATTACAATATGTCCACCCATCTTCTAAAAGAGTATCTGAAGTATATATTAAAATTACTCCTTCTGGTGTACTAGCACCTCCACCCTTATTTTGTATGCCAAGTAGATAAGTAAACGCTGGTCTAAGTGATACATTTGATAATGAATTTACTGTTGTATTATTGTTAGTGCCAGCAACTGAAAGGTATCTAAATTTATGATGTTTACTGCCACAAATAGTTGTAAGACTTATTTCAGCTTTTGCACTTACAGCAGTCGATGCAGCACTAACTGTCGGAACTGTGTGAGTATGTGTATCCTCTGTATGATTATGGTCTACGGTTGTATGGCCGTGAATATTGTTTCCGCCTGTGCCACCACCGTCACCACCAACTGTCATACCGAGTATGAATCGTTCATCTAAATCCTCTGTTCCTCCATTGCCATCGGCTATTAACCAATCAGAATTAGATGAAACCTTTGAGCTATCTGCAAAAGCAATACAGTCAACAGGAATATCCTGACTTCCGTCATCAGGTTTAATAATTATTGCACGCATAAATGGTGGTGCGTTGTTAACAGTGTTTATAGTCACTGTCGTGTTTTGATATGTAATTATTGTAGAACCAGAATTAGTGACAGTGTGGGTATGACTAATTCCAGCATAACCCACTATAGTCCAAGATTGTACAACTGTGGTGCCAAGGCTGGGACTTAAATTTCCGTGTAGATGATAATGTGTGTTACCAATATGAGTGTGAGCACCTGCGGTATGCGTATGTGTTGTACTACCAGCATTACTCCCAACTGAGCCATCGCCCTGTAAAAATTTGTCATCGAAATCAGTGTCACGACTCCAATCAGCAGGGATGGCTGCATGTGTTCCTGTCCAGATTGCTCTAGCATTACTCGGTACTGTTAATGACATGGATTCTTATATCCTCTTCCAACATTCTAATAATGCCTAGTAATTCATTTTTATCTGAGATATAACTCTGTCTGAAATAATCTTTATGGAGTTTATCACGGATATTACAGCCACCAAGGGTGAACTGTATAACATTTTCAATAGTAATTTTATCTTGTGTTTCCCCTTCTTCCGGTTCTATTGTTATTTTCATACGTCTGGTTCCATGTATACATAACCACCGAAAATTTCATCAGTAGTATTTGCGCCTTGATTAACACCAATTGTTACATAATTAGTATCTGAATAACTTATATCAGTGATATCTACTTCTGTGTTAACAGTACCGCTTCCTCTATTTGTTGCAGTTGTACCATCAGTAAGGTCATTCTCATAAACAGTTACGGTACTAGCACTATCTTCACCATTGACTTTTACTTTTGTAGCCTTGTATCCTTTGGGAACTTCAATCATGAAACCAAAATCATATGGCGTATAATACATATAAAATTTGTCGCCTGTTATATCTGTTATCCGTAAATTACAATAGTCATGAACCTGTGCTGAATCAGCAGGTGTCAACTTTCTATAGTATGCTTCACCGATAACTTTACCAACTGCAACCATGTCACCACCGACATCACAGTCACCAGTGATAGTTGCATCGTTACCTACCTGTAAATCATTTCCAATAAAGGCATCATTGAATTTATATGTTGCACTACCTAAATCAATCTTTAATGTTGTATCAGGTCTTAATAGTCTTAATGTACCATCGCCCAGAGTTGTATCACCAGCCACTCCAATTGTGACAACTGAATCAGCCTCTATGAGCATTACCCCGTCAGTTGGTGAATGAATGAAAATACCCGAGTCACGGAATTGTAATTTCACATTTGTTTGAAATTCCTGTACACCACTCCAATCATTTACACCATCAAGCAACGGTACAGTATTCCCACTCGTACCAACGTGTTTACCATCAAGCATATCAGCATTCAAGTTTGTGTTAACGGTTGTACTTGTACATGCATAAGGAGAAGTGCCTGTAGCTACATCAGAAATATAATTTAAACCCGTTAAAACATATGCACCAACATCCCAATCAGAAGTTAAAGCATGCGAACCGTCAATAAGTACAAAAGCAGTATCCGTGAAACCTAAATCATCATCTGTTAAAGTTATAGGGCTTGTTACAGTAAGATTAGTATCAGCACTAATATCAATACCGCTAAGTGATGCACCAGTATGACTATGTCCAGGATCAGCACCACTTGTAATATTCACACCAGAGACACTACCAGTAGTAACGAAATCCCATGCACCAATATTGATGTTTTGGTCTGCATTAGACCCATCCAGTTTAAGGAAATTAATTAATAGTGGATCAAGTTCGCCCATGTTTAAGCCATTCTCTCATCTGTTTATCCCACATATGCAACCCATGTGCATGTAGGAAACCAGGATACAATACTTCTTCTATGTCTTCCATATCAGCATATACTTCTTCTTCAACTTTACCATTCTTTATTCGTACAATGAATACACCGTCAAGCTTGACACCTGTAAGTTTTGTAAACATTTTTGCGTATGCTGCGAGTTGCATCCAATACGTATCATAGATTGCACCGCTTGTCTTCCAGTCACCGATGTAACGTTTACCGTCAACGACTCCGATGAAGTCACATGTTCCAGCGCAACGTAAATCAGAGTCAAATAAAGGAACCTCTATTCCCTCAACAACTACTTTGTGTTTATCATACCATTCATTCTTCCAGGCGTTAATGCATTCCTGCATCTCAACTTTGTAGTTGAGGATATCAACTTTTACATCGGTAAGCATCCATTCAATTATTTGATGAGCCGTGGAACCGAATTGACCACTCTGAAACAATATCGATTTTGCTTTTGCGTTACCAACACTTCCCTGCCAATAACGCAGCCCTGGTTTGGCTTTAATGCCAAGGATGCCTGTTACACGTTCATACTCCACTCCATTGATTAGGTAGTAGTTGTTACGTAGCATGTACTCCTGCGGGTACTCGATAACCCAGGGTTTGTCAGTCATTAGATGTATGCCATCCATTCAACATAACGAAGTGGTACTTGTTCCATCGCAGTTAAGTTTTTTTCTGTCTGCGGATAAATAATTGCTCCTGTGAATGTATCAATAAATACTCTATCCATTTTTGTTCCTCCTATATAAAAAGAAAAAAGAGGGTTGTTTCCCTCTATGCTTATGGAGCGACTATATGACCTATCGCTCCCGGATCTAAATCGTCTATAGCCACGTATTCATGTAACACAAGTTTGTATGAGAGACACTCAATCGGGTCGTCATCTTCTTTCCAGGTAGGATGTTTACCGTAGAATTCAGAGACAGCACGTGTTGGGTCAATCATGATAGCAAATGTTACACCGGATGTTCCACTACAACTTGGTGCATCACCATACTCGATGATGTTGATGTTTCCTATGCGTTTAAGCATACCGTTTTCAACAACGAATGAACTATCAAACCATGCTGGTGAGTTAAGTGCTTCCTTGTATTTCAGGATAGCGGCAACAGTTGGCGACATGATAAGGATTGGTTCTGCTTCTCCAAAGTAACCACTCTCACGCATTTGTGCTTCCAATCTTATGATGCTTGCGTACAGGTTACTTGCTAGTGAACAACATGAGTTGGCACCACTTGAAATAACTCCAGCACATCCAAGAACTGCTTGAAGTGTAACACTTTGTCCAGGTTTCGCTGGTGACAGTAGTTGAGTCCAGATAACACGGTCTTTGTTGTATGCAAGGTCGCGAGCCATTGATTCAATTACAGCTGGTTTATAGACACTACCAATCCGAAATTCATCGATGTCACAGATTACAGAGTAGGCACCGTAGATATCAATGGTTGCAGTATAGGTACTGAACGTATTTGATGTACAGCTGATACAGCTACATCCCTGTGATAGTGACAGTGTGGTACGTGATGTACGAGCACTAAGGGTACGTATCTGTGCTACTCCACCGTTCCCTGCGCTGATGTCACAACCTCCGACGGTTACTTTACCAGCGAGTTGTCCATAGTTTTGTGCAGCGTGCCACACCATACTACAGTAGTAATCAGCTGGAGACCATGCATCTACGTCATCCTGACATTGACTGTCAGAGTCAGTAAACGCATACGGGTTAAAATTAGCTGGTAAGCTAACATTTCCGCCTGCTGGATCAATGTTCATCAGATGTGCAGGACTACCATAGCCGTAAACATTTTCTATTCCTTTTGACTTCAGGTATTCATCATGGTATTGTTTGTACACCATCATCTTAGGATTTGATGTCTGCGTTGGTGAACCACTGTTCGCCATTGGGTCAAGCGATGGCGTTGGATCAAGTTTGTATTCCTTAGCCATTTTCTCTTTGAACGCGAGGTACTGTGCTTCTTTGGCTTCCTCAGCTTCTTTTGCTTTTGTTTCTTCTAGTTTCTTACTAGCTTGTTCTTCATATGCAGTTACTTCCTGTGCCATGAACTGTGTTTTCTTTTTCAATAGCTCAGCGTACTGCATCTCTAATTTCTGAGTCTCAGAAATCGTATCTTCACTCATCTTTATTTTCCTCCAAATAGTTTAATTCTTTCTTTTAGGTGTGCGACACGTACTTTATCTTCTTTGTGCGTATCGGGTAAATCTTGATGCATGTCCTCACATGCCTTGATGGGCATACCACACCCATCCTTATCGTTACATGCTCCACGATAAACAGTGGAACCAGCAACAAGGTCCATATAAGTCAATGATACAACTGTTTCATGTCCTTTTAATCCAAAGGATGCGTAGTCGACAGGCAGGTTTTTTGCCTTTACCAAGGTCATACGTTTAAATCCGAATGCACTAACATTTGGCATACGACCAGCTTTCGCAGAAATATCATAATATGATTTCCATGAGTTCGCCATTGGAGCATCTTTCTGTATATGGACATCAACTAACAATGATTTTTCTTGTTCGTTAACATGAATATTATCTTGGTAGCCAACGATATAACTTATATCAGACGGTACCATCTGCCCGTTGGGCATAGGATAACCTGTTCCCTGGTGATTGAGGTCATGGATTTGTGTCGGGTTAGCTGACATACCAGCTGCTTTAATCACGTCCCATGGTACGAAATCACCTTGATAAAAGATGTCTCCTTTCATGAGGACAACGCCTTTCACCACATATTCATCATCTGACTCGGAAAAACCATCTGCCTTCGTATCACCATTCATTTGGAATACAAAAGGCGTTATTTCGTCAATATCTGACATATCTTTATTCCTCCATACTCTCAGACAAGCATTTACCACATATGGTTGCAATACATTCTATTGCAAGTGCACGTCCACAGAGTTCACAATGTTCACGATCATTCATCGGTTAATCTTAGCTCCCACTATCTTTTCAAGTTGTCTCTTTTGATAAGAAGGCACGTTTACTCTTTCACCATAAGACAACGTTGACTTAGGTATACGATTGTTAACGTGTTCATCCTCAGTAGTATCCTTGCTGGCAAGCCACGCATTCGGTGCCCATTTAATGGGTTCCTTAACATAATCCTTTACCATATTGCGTAGTTCATCATTACCAAGTTTGTCAATTAACCAGAAAAATTGGTCACGGTAACCAGTATCCTTCACAAGTATCCACAAGAAAAACTCTATGATATCAAGTAAATCCTCATGTTCATGTTCTTTTAATATACGTTGTACCTCTGAATGGATACTTCGTATAGCGTCATTACCAGTATATGATAAATCAGTGTGTATGACAACAGGGTTACAGTATTTATCATCATACATCTTCTTCAATAGATACAACACCAGTTTTTTGAGTACGTTGTCAGTCCATTTGAGTTTACGTGGGATACGCATATCATCCGTTATCATCTGTTTTAATTCATCGTTTCCAATAGAATACAACAAGTCATAGATGACGGATGCACCCATGTGTTTCTTTGTAACAGCCCACAACGCAATGTTTTTGTAGTCACGTGTACGTTGCCGTTGATGACCAGTACGCGTATTCTCACATACCATTTCAACTAGGTTACTAACGTATTGAAGAGGTTCATTTAGTTCACAATCAATATCATAATCGTTGATGATACGGAAACGACACCATTCAAAGATTTTTTTCTCACGGTCACCAAAGATGATATCAACCATTACTTTTTCCCTTTCTTAGCTGCAACTTCTTTTTCAAGGTCTTCTACTGAAGCGGATTCAACTTCTTGTTTAATAGCTTCTTGTTCCTGTTTACCATATTGTTTACCAGTATTCCGTGCAGCAGACAACTCTTTAATACTGGATTTACCTATTTTCTGTTGCAATATGGATGAGGTACGCATCATGCATTCAACGTATTCATCACGTTTCTGTTCCATCTGACAACGTAGGTTATCCATTGCCTGACCTATGATTTTTTGTTCCCTTGACAGCAACTCAACTATTTCATCGACATCAATGATTTCACGGCTCATCTGTTTATTCAACATGACAATGAGTTTACGTGGCCATTTACCGCTTTTAAAACTCTCAATCTCTTCGTTTTTACGTGCCAATGCAAACTCATGCATCTGAACTTGTTCGATGTAGCCGCCATAGGTTTTATTAAGTTCAAATAGTTCTTTGAACTGATATGATTCTGCTTCGGTAATAGGTGGAACCTTATAGATATCTTTTTCAACTTTATGGTATTCCTTTGGCTTGTCAATTGTCATTGCCTTTTTATTGCCTTTCGCCATTAGAATCCGCCTTTCCACAATAGAATTGTTCCGTCGTCGTTTACTTCGCTTATTGAATAGGTGTTTTCATCATATATTTCCAGGTTTGGACATGATTTACATGTCTTGCACATTTTTTCTGTATACATTTTTATTTCATCTCCGAAAACATTGAATCCATCAACAACTTGATGTCGACGGTTCGCAATGCTCTTAGAACGGCTGGCCTCATAAAAGGCCGGAAAGCATGCTTTCCTGATGTGCTGACTACAGGTAATGGTGCATACGGGTTTTTGCTAGCAGGCATGTGGATTGTTCCATACTCGTTTCTAGAGGCGTATGGTATATCACAACGTACCTGATAATGGGTATCACTAACTTTGCGGACTTCTATTGAACCCTCCATAAGTCCGGTATCCTGTGGAGCATACAACCTTGCATACTCAGCAGTTTCCTCCGCAACCTTTTGTAGGAATGGACCTACTTTTTCTTTTACAGGTATATTCCCAAATACCTGCATGATGTTGTCAAGACCGGTTACACTCGCTGTGAAACCCGTCATTTATTCTCCGCAACGAATGATTTAATATGTTTTTCGCGGGTGAGACGAGCCTCCTCCAAACGGAGTTCCTGACTAATCAGTTCTGTCTCACCGACTTCTTTATCTTTTGATGTATCACGTTTAACTTCAACGGGTTGTTGCTTCTTCATTTGGTCAGGTGTCTTCTCCGTGCTTTCCTTGTCAGGGTCAAGATATGTCTGACCGTTGTTCATGACTTCACGTCGTTCTGCACGGTCTGCTGTACCTGATTTATACAGGCGGTCCACAATCGCAGATCGTTTGAAGCCGATGTTTGCCTCACTCATCTCATCGATGTAGGTTTCAGGCCATACAAGTTTATAGTCAAATTCACGACCATTCGCCTCAAACAACATAGTATATAACTTGACAAGTGACGGGTTAACGCGTAGTATCTGGACATCAGAGATATCTTTACGGTAATCACCGTAACCTACTTCGGCACCTGTCGTCTTACCTACTTCTACACCAGTGAGTATATGAACAGGCATCACAAAAGCAGATGCAATCTCCAAACACAAGAAATCATAGAAAGGTTTAGGATCAATAGCATTAGGTTTCTCAACCTTTATATCCTGGTATTCATCAATGACGAAGCCATTAGGATGCTGTCCGAGGACATTAAGCATCTTAATACGCTCTGGTTCCTTCAACTGGTTCTTCTTCCATATGACAAGGCCGTGACTAGACCACTTCAACGTCTCACCAGTAGAAATATCAATGTCGACAAGTGAATCCAATACGTTACGCAATATATGAGCCTTGGATATACCAAGGACGCTAAAAGGTAATTCATCATATTTAGTGATGTATAACCGGTCAGGATGAATAAACAGTTTAGGTCCACCACGTTCCTGATACATAAAATGCATTGTACGAGATGCTTCGTACCCTTTCAGATACTCTGCACCAGTGATAAGTTCAGAATTAATGGGAGTTAGTTTACGAGGTTCGGAAATTACTTTACGTCCGAGACGATTACTATAATTCATTTTAGGTGGCAAAGATAAATCCTGAGTATTTGTATCATCTTTAAAAGTGATTAAACTAAAACCAGTTCCATAGATATCAGCAGAGATACCGTTGAGACAAGCAGTATGCTGGATGTTGACACGGTTATTGAACGAGTCATAGATTTGTTTATCCAAAGCAGGGATTTTCTTTTTGTTACCAACTGTTTCCGGGAAAGGCCAGCCACGATAAATATCCATGTTTTTCTTGTTGGATGCTTTATAAAACAAGGGAACGCTATATGCAAGGTCGCGGAAATCCTCCAACGTCATCTTTGATTCTTTCCATAGTTTACCCTTTGTATTATACCCACTTGTTGAAAGAAGCTGACGCTCTGGTTTCGGGTCGTTACTAACTGTATCTACTACCTTTGCTGCAAAAAACCTATTTCTAACGGAACCTAAGACGCTCACCGTCGTTTCCTCCAAAAAACATATCCATATGATGACCTATGACTAAACGGGTCAAAATCCGTAATAGCGTAACGTACGGCATCAACAGCATGGTCATCTTTCTTGAATGGTTGCTCCGTATCCTTTTTATAACGATAAGACTGGAACTGTTTAATAGTATTCACACATGTCTTATCAAAGAAAATAACATCCTTTTTAAAGAATGATTTAAGTTTAGAAATTGATTTTGCAACATCATTATCTGCTAAGCTAACAGGAGTATTACCCTTCATTGTCCCACATGGGACATCAAGGTTGTATGCCTGGGTTACAAGGTCAGCGGCAGTAGGATCAATATATACTGAGTCAAAATTATATTTGTTGTTGAGGTCTTGCAACTTTTTCGCAGTATCACGTGCAGATATATCTGATTGATAAAATTCTTCTACAGCATACATCTTGTTATAATCACTTATTCCAAAGACAACGATACACGTCGGACTACGCATACCATAATCAACACCAGCAATGTATTTTGGAAACTTCATGCCACCAGCGATGTACTGGCCTGTATGACGTTCCACATTAAACTCTTTAAATATTTGTCCACTGAACGCACCCCATTTCCCGTCAAGGTAACGGTTAATCCAGTCAGAGTCATAGACACGTTCCAAACTATTAATATATTTTTTGTAATCAGGGAGCAACACATTATCATATGTGGTTGTCTCAACAACCTCAAAATTAGGTTGTGGCTCACTAAAGAAATACTTGTAAATCCAATGGTTTTCTGCACCAGGGTTCGTAGTAAGCAACCCAAAACGATGTTTAAGGTTACCAGTACCACTCTTACGACCGATTAGTTGAGTGAAGATTGTTTCATCCATATCAACTGCTTCATCCAAGCCGAAGAAGTCAAGTGTACGACCAGCGAGTTTACGTTCATCATCACAAGGACGAATATAAATCTTTGAACCGTTAGTAAACCGTACCTCCATCTTACCCTGTGTACGGTTAATCTGTTCAACTATCTTGTAGGATAACCCACGAGGAGTCAGCATACGATCAATGGCTTCCTGATAAAGATCAAGTTGTTGTACAAGCGTACCCAAGACAACATCACGTGCCATGGAGTCAACGAGTGCGCCAAGTAAACCCACACAACCAGGATTATCAATACATGTCTTAATGCTCACGTTTGCAAGCACAAGTGTTTTACCAGCACGGAACGCACCTGAATACAGTACACAATCCGCAAAACAACATACCTGAAATACACTAATCTGTTTAGGTAAAAAAAGAACAGGAGACGGAAGGATTAACTCGTCGATATTAGTTGAAAACCCACCAACGACCCCGTTCTTTCTCGAACACTCCTTAGTATCAAGACAAGTTTCGTTCACGTCTCGTCAACAGTTGGATAAACATTTTAACTGTTCACCTATTTAAATGTTTGTACGTAATACTTTTTTATTACATTTTTTTATGCCTAATAGTCGTAGTTGACCCTCTATTTCATCTAATTCCTGTTTGAAATTGGGGTTACGGTGCTCAGAAAAGTCAGTTGTGCCTAACTCACGTTTCTTACGCTGATACCCACTATGATATAAACGTTGGTATTCAATACGTCTCCACTGACTACAAAACTCGCAACGTTGAGTATTCTTAGCATGATGGGATATATCCGCACCGCAATCATAACAGAATCTTTTTAATATACGTCATCACCCAGCATACCGTTTTTATCCAAATCATGTATTTCCCGATGACAATTACTACACAACAGCATACATTTATGTAATTCATCAATTAGTTTATCAGTTCTTTTATCCATGTTGCCTATCATTAAATTAAATTTTTTATCTTTGGGTATTACATGATGAAAAACCAACGCTCTATTACATTTATCATATCCGCAAATTGAACATCCGTTTATTTTTAATCCATTCATTATTTTTTTCTTTTTATCATAATTTTTTTTTCTATATAATCTTGAATATTCTCTATCATATGTATTTCTTAATTCCTTTGCACAGTCCTCGCACCGTCTTGCCCTTATTAAATGAGAAATATCTTTTCCGCATATATAACAAAACCGGTCTTTAACCTTCGTATAACTTCCCATTGATCACAACTCTAGAATTTATAACAGTCGGTGTATAATAAGTAAATTGTCCATTAGGAAACAAATAAAAGATGAGGAACTGGTTTACAAACGCAGATGGCTTATTATGCATGTACTCAGGATTAAGGTTACATGCACACCCCACACTGACACCCTGGCGAGGCAACGTATCAATAAGTGAATGCATAGTATACACTTGGTTAGTATGAACATGGAAGCTGAAGATATGTCGTCCATACGTCTGAATATTCTTTGTAGCATGATACTTGTTATAATATGTTCCATGGATGAAACTCATCTCACCGATGGTGACAACACCATTCTCCGGAATAAATTCGTAGCCACTCAGATCAAGACAGT
>Ga0208904_1002555_pt1 | contig 11409 bp, 10 predicted proteins | sample AntAceMetag02UKB_FD_184774 | JGI IMG/M metagenome (GOLD analysis project Ga0208904, IMG submission 184774) | Saline lake microbial communities from Ace Lake, Antarctica - Antarctic Ace Lake Metagenome 02UKB (SPAdes) (version 2) | ecosystem: Environmental > Aquatic > Non-marine Saline and... | reverse complement strand
ACCGAATCGCGGATCAGGAAGATGCCTTCTTCTCTGAACGATTTAGCCTGTAGTAAGGGGCGGGGCAGGATAAATCGTTCAGAGAAGAAGGCATCTTCCTGATCCGCGATTCGGTCAACCGCGTCGTTTAAATCTGTTGAACCTGAAATGACCTCGTCTATCCGGTCTTTCATCATTTGTGTATACAAGAGCTGCTTGGCATATTCCCATTCGTAGAGTGCCTTGGCTTCATCCAGGCCTTCATAGCACTGCAGGCGAATCAAGTCGCGATTCAGACTCTGGGCCACTGCTTTGGCCAGCTCCGTCTTGCCGACACCAGCAGGACCTTCCACCAGGACCGGCTTTTGTGTCGCCTGTGCCAGGAAAACCACAGTGGCCACGCTCTTGGAACAGATATAATTGGCCTTTTGCAGGTGGTATTTAACGTCAGTTATACTTTTGTGTGTCATTGTGTTGTTCCTTTTTCTGAATAGTAATCCGGATCCGGTCCGTGTGTTTTCAAATTTTCTTATTTATCGTTGTGCCTGTGTGGGCATGGTCGTATTATTTGAGAATAGAAGGTCAAGTAAACATTGTAGTTTATATCAAAAATGATTTCCAGGCTGTATCCAGGCGTTGGGTGCGGGCCTGGGCAGCAATTCCCATGACGGCCCTGTCCCTTTCCCAGGCAAGCCTGATTTTATCCGGCGCACTGTTCCAGCACTCGGCGGACGTTTCAATCAACTTTGCCATGGACCACTGGAGTCCCGCGTAGGCAATGTGAATTTGGGGGGAGAGTGGATCGGCCATCGCGAGTGGGCGAATGGCTGTAATCAGACCGAGCAGGGCCTCTTTGAAGGATTGTGGCCAATGGTACTGTGAGGCAATGCGAAACAGATAGCCCAGAATGGCGGCTGAAACGTGGATATCCTCAATGGTGCGAAAGGGTTTGATGTATGTTGTGTACGCATCGCCCGGCAGCAATTGTGTTTCTGTTACATCTACATTTTCCAGATACACGACGCCGTGACTGATTTCCGGTATGAATGGCAGATCCGGCATAGGTTCAATGCGGACGCCGGGTGAATTTCGATCGATTCGTACCAGGCGGATCCGGTTTCTGCCCTCCGAGTCTGTGCCGGTTGATGCGGCTACCAGTATTGAATCGGCATCGTGGGCACAGGTAATGTACTGTTTTCTACCGTTCAGCAGCCATGATTTGTTGCCTGGATTCGCGCTGTTTTCCTCAAGTCGGGTTTTGATGGCGCGGGGGAGGGCCCCTCCCTCTTCCGAGATGCAAAAAGCAGTGATCTTTTCCTCTGGGGCATCTGGTATCAGGCGCTGCATGGCAGATAAAAATCCGGCCAGAAATGCGTATGCCGTGCGGTCAGCCTGAAATCCGCAACTGATGGACCGATCAACAGGCTCCGACCAGTTTTTGGCATTTTTATCATAGGCCGTTTTCCAATCCCGAATAGATTCAACAGGCACGTCTTGAATGGATCCGGCTGCAGTCAGTAACCAGCCTAAAAGTGGCGCACAGGTGTTATTCATTATTCAAATCCCCGCCAGAAACTGATCTTCTCCAAATTTTCCCGGGGAACAGGATCAGGTTTGAAATCTCTGATACTTTTTCGGCTTTGAATGGCTTCCAGAATTTCCATGGCATCCCCATTGTTGTTTCAATTGTCTGCCCTGTTAAGACAGGGCGGCTCTCCTTGAGTAAACATTGAATGACAATGAAGTATAAAAGATTTAGCATATTCAGACAATCAATGATCTTTTTTGGGTGGGTTTCCCAAGCAAAAACCAGCCTGGCACTTTTGCGCAATGAAGGTTGAAAAGAAATGTGTTTGCTCGGCTGAAACGGGTTTATGCTGGCCACTCTGTGCAACATTTAATTCTCTGTGAACTCTGTGTCTCTGTGGTGAATATGATTGTATTTCTCATTTCAATCAGTAAGTGAAGTGTGAGAGCCGTAGAAGGAATATAGAATCCAAATGCCTGAATACCAAACCAACGAATCGTTTTTCATCATACACGCTGCAAATCGTAAAGAGTTCAGGGAGATTGAACTGCTACTGCTTTCCCGTTCTGTCCCTTTTTCCATGGAAAGTGATCCGTTTCAACGAAGCTTCTACGTTCCGTTGAATTATCAAGTTTTCGTTCAAAGCGAACTTGGCAAATTCCAGAAAGAAAACAGAAATTGGCCACCGGTGATGGCGATTCAGCAGGGATTGCTGTTTCGGTTTTCTCTGGTTCATCTGGGTGTGGTGATATGTTTGACGCTTTTCCATTGGCGCCTGGATCGGATTCCGTCTGCCGGGAAATGGACCGAAAGTGGGATGTTGGTGGTAGAAAAGGTTCTCCAGGGTGAATGGGCTCGCACGGTTACTGCGTTGACACTGCACGCTGATGGAGCCCATCTCTTAGGTAATCTTCTCGGTCTGCTGGTCTTTGTTGGTGGCGTTCATCAATTTACTGGCGCGGGTCTCTCCTGGTTGCTGGTGCTGTTGGCGGGAGCCCTGGGAAATTTTGGAACCTCGGTGTTTTACCAGACAGCACACAATGCGGTGGGGGCATCAACTGCTGTATTTGGTGCGGTAGGGCTGCTGGGGGCCTTTGGCGTGAAGCGGTATCTGACGCAGAAGTCTTTTCGAAAACGGTTTTTTATTCCGCTGATCGGGGCTTTGGGCCTTTTTGCCATGCTGGGTACGAATCCGAGCAGTGACGTGATGAGTCATGTCTTTGGTTTGTTCAGCGGGATTGTAATAGGATTGGTACTGATGCCTCTCCTGGGCTCTCAGAGGATGAAAAATCCATTGATTCAGGGATTGGCCCTGCTACTGTTTTCTGCCGTGCTGGTTTATTCCTGGGAGGTGCAACTGGGGTTCTGGTAACTATTCAGCCCCCCAACGGGCGGCTCCCTAAACAAAAATTACACTAGAATTCAGCAAATTGTCATGATCAATCTGTCATCAACACACCTATCAAGTGAGTCTGGCGCTTCTAAATTGGACTTGATTGATTTGACATATATAATATATGAATAGGGGTGTCATTCTAACTGCCACCCATCCGAATTAAGCGGATGTCCTATGTTGTTCGCAGAGGTCTCTCTTTATTTCATTAAAGAAAACCTTGCCGGGTATCTGGACAGCTGTGCGGCTCATGGCACTTAACCGGAGTTTTTCAATTAATAAAAGAAATGAAATTCGATGATATAGACACAGCGATAATACAATATCTCGAAGAAAATGGGCGGGTTTCCAATAATGAAATTGCCTCTGGGTTGTCTATTTCCGAGGGAACGGTGCGAAACCGGATTAAAAAAATGACCGAGAACGGTTTTTTAAAAGTCAAAGGATTGATCAACCCCGGAATGGTCAGGGACAAGCAGGTTATTTTTCTCGGCGCGAAAGTGGCTGTGAGCAAGGATCTGGTTTCAGCTGCCAAAGCTGTTTCAAAACTCCCCAATGTCAAAGCCACGTCCGTTGTCACCGGCCGATATGATCTGATCATTGAAGTGTTTCTTGAACCCTATGCAGTTATCAATTTTATCTGCAATGACCTTGGAAAACTGGACTCCATTGTGTCGACAGAGAGTTTTTTAACATTAGAAAATTATAATAAGTGGGTTTAAACCGCTTTGCCGGGTTTGTACTTACCAGAAACGAGGTATTGAGGAGAAGAAATATGGCGCGATTATCATGGGACAATTACTTTCTTGAACTGGTGAACACCGTCGCCAATCGGGCAACCTGCGACCGTGGGCGCAGTGGATGCGTGATTGTCAGAGATCGGCGGATTATCAGCACCGGGTATGTGGGTAGCCCGCCGGGTCTGGACCACTGTGATGAAATCGGTCATTTGATGAAGGAAGTGATTGATGAGGATGGTACGACACGTAAGCATTGCGTGCGAACTATCCATGCGGAACAGAATGCCATTTGTCAGGCGGCACGTCTTGGAATTGCGCTGGAAGGAGCGGTACTGTACTGCAAGATGGAGCCCTGTCGTGTCTGTGCCATGCTGATAATTAGTTGCGGGATCACTAAGGTCGTCGCACAAAAAAGATACCATGCGGCTCAAGAAACCCGTGATATGTTCGTTCAGGCTGGAATTGAGCTGGTTGTCATTGAGGACGAAACCGAATCGTATACCAATCAATAAAGATCGCCTCAGTTCCATTCTCATTTTGGTTGCGCTTGCCCCAACGCCTCTTTCGTTCTCGTTGCGCAGACTTTTGTGACAAAATTCTGTGTCCATAAAAGTCAATTCATATTGACTGCTTGGATTACCAATAATTCTCGGTAGCAGCTGATCCAGGTTGATTTTATGTCCGGGTTCAGAGATACTGAAAAGCACGGATCGATTCAAAATTTCTGGAAAAATGGTTTTTGGAATCTGGACCGATTCAGGTGATTGATTGAAGTTGAGTTTGAAACGTAATCGCTGGTAGCATTTTTTATCAGAGGAAAGTCCGGGCATCACAGAGCAGAATGCTGGTTAACGGCCAGAGGGGGCGACCCCATGGAAAGTGCCACAGAAAATAGACCGCCGATGGTCCGGTTCGCCGGACACAGGTAAGGGTGAAATGGTGGGAGAGTGAAAGCTCTTTAATGTAAGAGCCCACCGCGGGAATGGTGACATTCCTGGCAGGGTAAACCCCATTTGATGCAAGTCCAAATAGGGTAGCGTTTAAGGTTGCTCGCCTAGCTATCGGGTAGGATGCAAGAGGATACGGGCAACCGTATTCCTAGATAAATGATTACGACTCCGGTTTTGCCGGAGGACAGAACCCGGCTTAAAGATAACTCAACTTCAACATGACCACTAACCACTGCCTTTGATACTGGCAGTCGCCCTCTGATCTCCTAAAACGACTTTCTGAGCTATGAATGAATCCGGAGGCATTTTGCTAGCCGGTGGTCTGTCGTCCCGCATGGGAAGTGATAAGGCCAGTCTTGTTTTGAATGAGCAGACTCTGTTAGAACGATTGATTCGAATCGTACTACCTCAAGTGAGCCAATTGATTGTCATGCTCTCCGCTCAACAGAAGTTACCTCCGATCTCTTCTGAATTGATAGATAAGATTGAAATCGGGCGGGATTCACGCCCTGCACAAGGTCCCTTGCAGGGGATTTCTGATGCCATGCCCATGGTGGGTCCCCGGATTGACAGGCTTTTTGTCCTCAGTAGTGATCTCCCCTTTTTAACCACAGAATGGTTGATAAAAATGCGGCAGGCACTGACCTCTGATGTTGACGGGGTTTGTGCCGAGGTTGATCAAAAAGTCAACCCGTTGCTGGCGATTTATCAACGACAATTGTTGAACCGGTCAACTTCCTATCTGGCTTCCGGCATGAGTAGCTGTATGGTGTTGGTCGATCGACATCGGATTCTCCGCTTGTCCCCCCCTGCCGATAATCCGCTGGTAGGCAATGATGTCAACACCCCTGCCGCTTTTGAATGGGCGAAATCGGTTTTAAATAAATCCGATTGAATCAGTTGTCCTATTTTTCCTTTTTTGACAATCGTTGTTTATTCCCTGATTGCAACCAACCAACTAATTTTTTGATTTTCCAGTCCCTGAAATGGGGCATATCCAGCCTTTTTTTATTTTTTATACTTTCGGTAAAATACTGGGATGATGGCGAAAAGCAACTCCAGTCTGGATATACAGGAAATATTTTATTTTTTTTTATTTATTTTTTCTCTGTTATGCACTATAACGAGGTTGTTCTTAATTGATCGGTATCAACTCGATTCAATGGCAAGAATGACCCATGCTGGCTCATGGGTTCGAATCAGAACCGTCGTTGAGGCACTCTAAATTCTAAAACTGATTTTTAGTGAATAAAGAAAAGGAGGTTTTTAGATGGGAAAATCAGGAAATAACGAAATGCTGAAATTTCACCAGAAAAGAAGAGAAGAATTACGTGCTATGGGAGGTTTCAGCCCAAGTACGAATGAACTGGAAAAAGCAAGGCAAAAATTTCTTGCAAAAGGGGGAGTGATCAGAAAACTGATGATAGCCAGTGACTCAATACCCAATGTTTGGGGAGATTTCGTAAAGTCAAGAATTCGATCAACCTGACCTGTTCAACAGTTTAAGGAGATTTTGCAAACGGACCCGCAAATGATATATAGGTGGTTATTTCAACATAAACCATCACAGAAAACAGGGTAAACACTCGTTTTTGGTAGAGGACACACCGGACTAGCAACAGAATCAACTGTGCCTATCAGACAAAAATATGTCTGGTCAAAAGCCTAAAGGAATCAAAGGCTATCAGTTGCAGGATCTGGATATTCAACTTCGTCTCCCTGCCAGTTTTTCAATCTATATCCGGAATGTGTTTTTGAGATCAGCGTCCTGGGGGCGAGAGTCACTTTCCCCCCGGGCGGATCGACTATAAAATGAGGAACGGCATAGCCGCTTGAATACCTGCGCAGATTTTCAATGATCTCCAGACCCTTTTCCAGCCTTGTACGAAAGTGACCGGATCCCAGAACCGGATCGCATTGAAACAGTGCGTATGGTCTTACACGTAGTCTCAGCAAGTTCTCCATCAAACTCTGCATCAACGCTGTGTCGTCATTAATCCCTTTCAGCAACACTGTTTGTGAACCGATAACGATTCCGGCATCCACCAAACGTTCAATTGCATAGGCAGCTTCCTTGGTCAGTTCGTCCGGATGAATCACATGCAGGCTGAGGATTACTGGGTGGAATAAACGGAGCATTCCGATAAGATCGTCTGTCATGCGCTGGGGCAAAACGACTGGTATTTTGGTTCCCAACCGAATGATTTCAACGTGGGGAATCCGCCTCAGTTCCCCCAACAGCCACTTCAGGGCTTCATCTTCCAGAATCAGTGCATCACCACCACTGACGATCACCTCCCGAATACTTTTTTTCTCTGCAATGTAAGCCAGGCCCGCTTGCCAGTGCTCGGTCCGACTGATTGCTGTGGCAGGTTGGCTAAAAATCCGGGCTCGTGTACAATATCGGCAGTAGACTGCACATTGCCGTGTTGTTAGAAACAGCACTCGATCGGGATAGCGGTGCACAATCGCCGGAACAGGTGAGTGTTTCTCCTCAATCAATGGGTCATGGCTTTCATCAGAGCCGAAGTTGAATTCTGATTCAACCGGAACCAGGGATTTTCTCAACGCATCATTCCGACAAATATTCTTGATCACCCCCAGATAATAGGGCGTAATGGCAAAAGGAACCCGATGCTGACTGTGGTTAAAAGCGGAAATCTCGGTATCTGTAAGGCTGAGGATGTGGCTGAGTTTCGAATGAGAATCGATACGATGTTGAAGGTGCCATTTCCATGAATTCCATTGGTCATCGGTTGCAGCGGGGAAAAACTGATCTTTGAACAGAGCGATTGCATCTGAGACTGGGTGGCTTTCAATATGTGGGGTTATCATTGGTTGTTCTAGGTCGACCATGGTGCAAAGAAACGTTGCTGGTAATCAGCACAAGCGACTTACAAGTCTCCCAATATGACATAAAAGCGGGTCAATGCAAATGGGTCGGATCAATATTGAATGGTTGCCTGATTTAAAGGAACTGGGAAGATGATTCAGATTGTTGATTTTTACGTAGATGAGCCTGCCTGCCTGGGGGTCCCCCCCTATCTGTCCCCCTACTGTCGATATGTGGCGGGAGTGCTGGTTGAAGCGGGTCTGTCGACTGAGAAAATCAGTTACCTGACAGTGGATCAATGGCGGGCTTCCGGTAAAGAGATGACCGACGAACCGGAATTAGTGATTTTGATTGCCGGGTTTACGGTTCCTGGAAAGTACCTGGGCGGTAAAATCGGTACAGTGGCAGACATCCAAGCGTTTTTAGATTATCGCCGGAAATTTCAGAAAGGAGCGACGACACTGATCGGTGGACCAATCCGACATGCGCCTCAGATGATATTGGACAACCTGTGTGAATTGGGCGGAATTGTGGTCATGGGCGATCTGGAGCCTGCCGTGGAGAAAATAGTTTGCCATCCTGCAGGTATCCGAGAGGCAGCCCGGGAGATTGAAAGCGACCCGGGAATGGTTTCTTTCAAACGTCTGGACAGAAGCTATCAGAAAGTGAATCGCTGGGCGGTTGCGGGGGCATTTCTGACAAGCCTGCATCCGAACTATCCTTATTTGATGCTGGAGTTGGAAACATATCGAGGATGTACCCGAAAAAATCACTGTTCGTTTTGTGCGGAAGTTTTTTATGGCAGGCCGATTTTCAGAAGCGTGGAAGGGATTCTGGACGAAGTGAGGGAACTCTATCTTCTGGGTAACCGCTATTTCAGACTGGGTCGGCAAGCGGATTTGCTGACGTATGGGGCGGATCTGGGAGATTACCACAGTGGGTTTCCCAGGCCTCGACCTGCGGCCCTTAAGCAGCTGTACAGTGGATTTCGTAAAGTCGCCCCGGATCCCAGGGTGCTGCATCTGGACAATATTAATCCGGGGGCCATTGTGGCTTTTGAGCGGGAAGCTGCTGAAATTATAAAAATTATCAGCGATCACAATACTCCGGGGGATACCGCGGCCATGGGGTTGGAAAGTGCCGATCCAGTTGTCTGCCGCATCAACGATTTGAAATGTACACCTGATGAGGCTCTGCGGGCGATTGAAATTGTGAACCGCTTTGGTGGGAGGCGGGAAAACGGCATTCCAAAACTGCTGCCTGGATTGAACTTCATTCATGGTCTGCCGGGGGAGTCCGACAGGACTTTTGAGCTGAATTACCGGTTTTTGAAATCTGTCCAGGAAAAACAACTCTTACTGCGTCGCATCAATATTCGGCAGATTACGGTCCATCCCAAAACCAAAGCGGAAAAATTGAAAGCGGATCCCGGGTTGCTCAGTGGGATGGGGATTTCCAAGAAACATCGCAATCCTTCTCTGCTGAAGAAGAAATTTGTCTACTTTCGGAATAAAATCAGGCAGGAGGTTGACCGACCCATGTTGGAGGCAGTATTTCCTGTCGGAACGGTCTTCCGGGAAGTGATTCCTGAAACCAGAAATCCTGGATTTATTTTGGGACGGCAGCTGGGGTCCTATCCGGTGACGGTTAAAATACCGCTTTCAGATCCGGTTGCTGTCGCCGCCTTTGAAAACCATCATCCGATGGATGTGATTGTTACCGGTTATCGGGAGAGAAGTCTGGTGGGCCTTTCCTACCCGATTCCCATCAACCGGTTGGGGCAAATTGCCCTGGCGCAGATCCCGGGAGTTGGCGCGAAGCGGGCCACCCGGCTTCTGCTGGCCCGTCCTGTAAATACCCTGGAAACGTTGTTGCAAATTACAGAAACACTGCCCTTTGGCGATGAAACGAGTTTTAATTTCCACGACAGATCTGAATAAAACCAACACACTCGCCGGGGAGGCAATGGTTTTTTCTATAGTGGTCCGCCATTATTTTCTTGACGTATTTCGGGCGTAGCCCTTATTTTATCGATATTGACACGGATTTTGGAAACGAGTCCGGAAATTTTTTAAATAAATAACGGGTTTTTGATGGCCAGTTATCTTATTCGTCGACTACTGCTTGTGATACCCACTTTTCTTGGGATCACTCTGCTGGTTTTCACCATTACCCGTTTTGTTCCTGGCGGTCCGGTGGATAAAATCATCTCTGAGTCGCAGCAGATGAGTTTTAGTCAAGGAAGCGATACGGGTCAATCCAATGGGCAATCAGGGAAGAATGCATCACCGCTTTCTGAAGAACAGATTGAGGAACTCAAGGTTTTTTATGGATTTGATAAACCGGTTCTGATCAGTTATGTGCAGTGGTTGGTCAAGGTGCTCACATTTGATCTGGGGACCTCAACTCGCTACTACGATCCGGTTTGGGAGATCATCAAGAGCAAACTACCGGTATCGGTTTATTATGGATTGGTGACGACAATTTTGACTTATCTGATTTGTGTGCCTCTGGGTATTTTAAAAGCGATCAAGCACAAAACGACGATTGATAATGTCTCGTCTGTGATGGTTCTGGTCGGGTATGCCTTGCCGGGCTTTATCCTGGCAATCATTCTTTTTGTCTGGCCAGCTGCTCGTTGGGATTGGTTTCCTTTAGGTGGATTTGTCAGCGATGAATTTGATGACCTGCTGTTCCTGGAGCAGGCATGGGATGTCTTTCATCACTCCGTTTTGCCGATCATTGCTTATATGATCGGTAGTCTGGCGACGATGACCTTTCTGATGAAAAATACCCTGATGGACAATCTTTCTTCGGATTATATCCGCACCGCCATCGCCAAGGGACTCTCTTTTAACCGGGCTGTCTTCAAACACGCTTTTCGAAATAGTATTATTCCTCTAGCGACCCATTTTGGAAACAATATTGGTCTGTTTCTGGCGGGTTCTTTTCTGATCGAAAAGGTGTTCAACATCGATGGTTTGGGTCTCTTGGGATTCGAATCCCTGGTGGAAAGAGACTATCCGGTTGTCTTGGGGGTTCTGGTGATTTCGTCCATTCTAGGATTGTTGGGAAACATTCTTTCTGATTTGTGTGTTGCTCTGGTTGATCCCCGGGTTAAATTCGATTAGTAGGATTCATGCAGATTAATCCACTTACATTAAAACGAATCAGACGCTTCAAGTCTATCAAGAGGGGATACTACTCCTTTCTCCTTTTCGCTTTTCTGCTGCTGATTGCCGTCTTTGCTGAGTTGCTGATCAATAATCGTGCGTTGCTGGTTTACGATGGGGAGGAACTCTATTTCCCGATTTACGGGGACATCATTCCCGGCAGTCAGTTCGGTCTGGGATACGATTATGAAACCAATTATCGGGATCTGCAGACAATTTACAAGAAAAAGGGGGAGAATCGGTTCGTGATCATGCCGTTAGTGCCTTACAACGCTTATGAAAATGATCTGAAAAAGGGGACTTACCCTCCTTTTGCGCCTTCTTTTGCAGATCGCCACTATCTGGGAACAGACGAGATTGGCCGGGACATGATTGCCCGACTGGTATATGGATTTCGCATCTGTATCGTCTTTTCGCTGTTGTTACTGGTGATTAATTTTTCCATCGGTATCTCTCTGGGGTGTTTGATGGGATATGTGGGCGGAAAATTCGATCTGCTTTTCCAACGGATTATCGAAATCTGGTCTTCGATTCCGTTTTTGTATGTCATCATGATTATCTCATCCATCATTATCCCTAGCCTGATGGTGCTGGTTCTGATTTCTGTTTTTTTTGGCTGGATGGGAATGACCTGGTATATGCGGACGATGACATATAGGGAAAAAGCCAGGGATTATGTGATGGCGGCCAGAGCTCTGGGAGCTTCAAACCGCCGCATTATTTTTCGCCACATTCTGCCCAATGCGGTTTCATTGATTGTGACCTTTGTTCCATTTTCTGTTGCGGGAGGCATTGGCGCCCTGACCGCGCTCG
>Ga0208904_1002552_pt1 | contig 11414 bp, 21 predicted proteins | sample AntAceMetag02UKB_FD_184774 | JGI IMG/M metagenome (GOLD analysis project Ga0208904, IMG submission 184774) | Saline lake microbial communities from Ace Lake, Antarctica - Antarctic Ace Lake Metagenome 02UKB (SPAdes) (version 2) | ecosystem: Environmental > Aquatic > Non-marine Saline and... | reverse complement strand
TCATCATTCTTAGCCATTTTTTCGCTCCAATTCTTAATCCACAATCCTATAATTATCAAATATTTTCCTTGATTCTTTCCAAAGGGGGGTATCTCCAATACTCTTTGAAGCATATAAAGCCATATCTATGCAATGATCCATGTTTGAATAATTAAACAAACCTTTCCTCCCAATAGATATGATATTTTTAGAATCTAAATAATCCAGGACTTTATCAAGATGTTTTTTATATCCTATTTTGTATAGTGGATAAACATTTTTAAATTCTAACACCTTTACATCTTCGACCCCTTCTTTGTTTATTAATCCTGCCTTGAAAAGATCATCACAAACATCATTTTTATCTACGTTTAGTGCTGTTACTTCCGCAGTTATAACGGTTTTTCCATCTGGAACGGTGTCTCTACTGAAACTTTTTTGTTCAGATACTCTATTAAAAATGAACTCTTTCTCAGGAAAAAATATCCAGTTATCTTTTAACGCTCTATCTTGGTTAAGGAATACATAGACTAATGTTAATGGCCCATACTCTAATTTTTCCGCAGAATCTTTTATTTCGTCAGGAGCTTCCAATATATCTAATAAATCAGGTAAAGGAATAGTAGATATAATCTTGTCAGTTAATACTGGCTTTTCATAACATATCTCGGCACCCTTACTTTGAATCCTTTCCACCAATTTATCAATCAATTGTTGCATCCCATATCGTGGATAATAAAAATAATCTGCACTTACATCAGGGTTATCTTTCACCCCAACTAAGATATTTTTCACTAAAGATAATATATCACTTACAGGCATACGTTTTTGGGCTAACTCTTTGTCAAGCTGTTTTGGATCACCCCACACTTTCTCTGCATAACCTCCAAACAATAAATTGTATCCTTTTCTTCCAAAACCTTTCACAAGGTAGTCTTCGTATGATACTGTTTTCCTGAACTTTAGTTTTTCAAGGAAGTAACTGAAACCAACCCCTATCCCAGTTTTTATTAAAGTAGGATTAATCAATTGCTTAAGCTGAGGAGGGAATTTGTAATAATCTCCTAATAATCTCAAACTATTACTTTTCTTGATAACTAAACAGTCATCACCCAATAGTTCTCGGAAATAATCCATTACCCCTGGTATTTGTGAATAAATTTTATGGGGACCCAAATCTATGATATAATTGTCTTCTTTTAAACTGACACACATGCCACCTGCTACCTCTTTTTCATATACCTTGACATTATATCCTTCATCCAATAAAAATGAAGCAGTGGCTAATCCTGTGACTCCTGCACCTAGTACAGTTATTGGTTCTTCTTTGTTGTTCATTTTTACACCCTCACCGTTTTCACACTTAATCCAATCAACTTACATTTCTTTTTTTTGTTTTGAATACTTAATTCCGATTCTGAATCTATTATTTCTATAGCTTCGAAGTTATCTAAATTTAAGATATCAAGTGTAAGGTCAACAGAATCAATTATGGCTTCTGTATAAAATTGTTTCTTCTCTCTTAAGAGTTCCATACATATTTCCCACTTTTTAATCTGGTGTGCCTTCCCCTCATTGTCACCATAACGGATTAGGTTCAATTCCCTATTACCCATTCTTACTAATTGCTTACAAGCGTTTCTTTTCTCCTGAACATTTTCATCATGGGTTATTTGGAGATCTCCACGATTAATGATTTCTCTTAATACCGCTAAGGAATGGGAACATATCTGTCCGTTTGCTTGACCTTTCACCCCAGTGAATTTGCAGTCACAATTTATTTTTATTGAAACATTATATTTTTCACCACTTTCACCGCTTGTAACTTCAAAGAAATGTGACTTGCCACTAAATTGATGTTTTACAGTATGTAGGTCTGCCTGCTCTCTTAGATATTCTCCCATCTTTAGTTACTTATTTCCCTCTCGCAATCACTAATGTCTGCCCTAACCAATAAGGTATTTTAAGATTTTTAGTTCCTGTTAGTTTTACAAATAGTGTGCCTAACTTATGTAGCAATTTACTGTATGCTTCCATCCTGAAAACCAAATACCCTAAAGATAATGTTTGGATATGTGGCTTAATAATTTCTATTTTGAAAAAAGTTTTTGTTAATATGTACTCTATTGTTGTTCTTGTAAAATAATATAAATGTACTGATAAGAAGAACGGCCACCTCTTCCCTGTAAATTTCGCTATTAAACTTCCAACATCAGGATAATTAACAACCAAAATCCCGCCTGGTTTAAGGATTCTGTTACATTCCTTTAAGACTTTCATAGGGTCAGGTGTATGCTCTATTACATCCCAAAGTGTTACAACTTCAAACATATTATCTTTATACTCTTGTTGAAACAAATCTCCAGACTTAATATCAATATCATAATTCTTTTTCCCCCAATCACATAACCATTTATTAGGTTCAATCCCATAAACTTCCCAACCAGCATCTTTTGCAACTTTTAAGAATGAACCTCCTGCGGTCCCTATATCTAATATCTTCCCTTTCTTTGACAATTTCTCAATCTGTTTAAATGCTTTCTTGAAAGTTTTTTCACGATATTTGGCTTGAGATATGAAATTTTCATCTTCACCTTCAGAATAACCTTGCATAATTAAGTCAGGCCTAATCCTAGGATTAATATACATTAAACCGCATTCTTTACACTTTACTACCTGATCTAGTAAAGTTTCATCCCCTGAACTTTTGAATTTGTTAATCAATTCCTGCTCATTCAAAACATCCTTCTTTTCTTCATAAATTATATCGTAATCGTTTGCACCGCATAAATTACATCTAACTTTTTGTTTGATTTCGTTTTTCATTGTTTTTCACCATAAGCCATAAATTGTACTATCTTATCTAGTTAACCATTTTCATTCCTCAATTTTTGTCTCTTGTGTCTTTTGTGTCTCTTATTTCTCCTCAATTTTCTTTTCCACAATTTGCTCAGGGATATCTTTATACCTATTATAAATGTCTGAACTTACTTTTGTAGTAGTAGTAGTAGGGTGTGACTCCCTTTTAAGTGGAATAGGTTTATTATAAAATGTGTAGAAAGTATATATCGCTACCCCTACCACTGCTAAACTTAACCATTTAATGGCCCCATCTTCTATCTTAAATAACCCTAATATTACTGCCGCACTTAAACCTAAAGCAATAAAGATTATTTCTTTTTTATACTCTTTTATATTGTCTTGCATTATTACGACCTCAAGTTTAATAAATAATTACACAAATTCTTCCCTTTATTTGTTACTTTATAATACTTTTCTCTACCATTAGTTGTATAATTTATGAATGAATGTTTTAATAAAAACTTTATACTTATAAGGGCTGATGGATAGGGACAATTAAAGTGCCTGGATATAACCGAACAATAACTGCCTGGATGATTACATATAAAAATTAATATTTTTTCCTGTCTATTAGCTGGGATAAGATTTATCCAATCCTTATATTCCTTTATCATCATATTTCCCTCTTGAATGGTTTTTCTGTTTTTGGTTTAATCATTTGCCAAATTATTTTATCATAACTTCGTTTATCAAGAAGTTTAAATAGTATGGATTTATTTCTATGTTTTTTTATTTGGTCAGCGAAATCTCTTCTATCAGTATACTTAATTTTATTGAATTCTCTTTTCGCTTCTTCCTCTAATTCTTTATAATCTAATTCTAACTTAACTATTGTATCTTTCACCCATTTATAAAATTCATCAGGGACCCTATCTAAAAGTTCTTCAATAGGGTGTTTATCCTTAAGATATTCCCATACCCTTTTAGTGTTTGTTTCTGTTACCAACCTATGCAATCTTATATATTCTTCAAACTTAAGTTTCAATCTCAATCCAGACTTAAATTTAATAACATAACCCTCTGCATTATCTTCTTGTTTATCTTTTAATTCATTTATATCTTTTATACCCTCATATCTAAAAGCAATATGAAAATCTTTCTTGAATTGGCTTAAGGGTAATTCTTTTCCAGTTTGAGTGTAGATTACAGCTAACAAAATAAGTTCTTCTTTATCTTTATAATCAACAACAATCCTATTTTCTGGATAAATAATTTCAAATAAGTATGTATAATTTTTATTAAATGGATAATCTTTAAAATCTCTATGTAATATCTCTGTCCCTTTAATTGCTTGCTCACTGGTAAAACTTCCTTTTGTAGCTAGTTTAGGGGTATTTTTATCAAAATAAGAAATTCCTAATGAACCATCTTCTTTTTTGTATACTTCAAAGGGTTCAAGCGGGATCTCTTTACCTTTGTTCACATGTTCACCTAAATTGAAAAATTTCTTGAAAGGTCGGGATATAATGTTACCCTCTTTATCTAATATCAACCCCCTACATTTTAGAGTTACTTCATCCCATGCTTGTTTATATTGACACAGAGGGGTATAAGTATAAATCCTTAAATCTAGGTCAGGATGTTTTGTCTCTGAGATTAATTTCTCACCTACATATTTTTTTAGTTTGTTTCTCATTATTCCTCAATACCATAATATGTTGTTGTACTCCTAGGGTTAATGTCAATTAATTCTTCTTCAAGTATATATCCTTCTTTATTGAACTTTGGAAGGTCCAATATTTTAAATATATATGCTAAGGTTTTTGTATTATTTATTTTATACTGTGGTGAAAGATAATCGTTGATATAATCTAACCATTCAGGTAAAGGTTTGTAAGAAACCTCACAATTATCTAAAATCTCTTTTATTTGTTCAATACGTTTTTGTTTAGTTTGTTTTATCATCTAATCCTCCTCTTCAATTTCAGTATGATGTAATATATAACAAATATTATTATAATAAGTATCCCTACAATTATTGCCCATGATTCTGAATATATACATTTGTCACCTGTAAATACACAAAATAGGGTATTTGTATAAGTTATCTTGCATATCCAATACCATACAATCCTCGGATTACCCAATATTTATCATCTGTTATCCAACCGAAAATGTGCATGACTACAGCAATTAATACAATTGATGTTGTTCCTAATGCTGATGCTAATCTCCAACTATCTCTAGGTAAAGACCATAAGAAATTTTCGTTTTCGTTTTTTAATTTTTTCATTGTTTATCCTCCTAAAATGTAATATTCAATTGTTTATTACAAATTCTCCCTAATTGAAATACAAAACTATTAATATCTTCCTCGTTTAGTTTATCTACTTCAATTATCTTATATGCTTCAAAATCTATCTGATCATATACCCTCAATAAATAAGTTGCATTCCTTTGGACTTCGCAAAAAGGACACTGCCCTGTGAAAAAGATGGAATCATTTACTTTCATTTCTTTACCGCAAACACTACATTGACCAATAATTTTGTACTTAGATAATACTTGCTCTACTTCCCACCCATTTTCTTTAAAAGTTTGGATAATATGATTAGCTGTAATAGAACTTATACCATAATCTGACCTTATTAAAGAAAGTTTGAATTTATATTTTTTTACAAGATTCTTATGAAGGATAATGTCTGCTTTATCATTAATATTAAGGTTGATAATATGGTCATACTTAGACTTCTCTTCTAACTCATCAAATGAAATTTTACCATTCAGGTAAGATTGGATTTCATCCATTAACAATCACCTCGTATCTATATCCCACTTCGCAGACTTACATTTAGGGCACTGGAATGGTTTTTTCGATGGATACTCTTTCCATTTCTCTTTATCACTTGCCCATTCATGCCCACATTTCTTACAATTGTATATCTTCAACGCCATATTTTTCCTTCCTTTTGAAGTAATATTATAAAGAATTATCTTTAAGTATTTAAAACTTTCGTTTTACCAGCCTTTTCTTCCTCATCCTTTTAATTGTCTCCATAATTCTTCATTCAACTCAGTTATATCTGGTTTATTAGTTCTCCCTAAATATTGACTATAATCTTTTTGTAAAAAACTTTCAATATACTTATCAATCTTGATATCATTCTCAACTATATCATTGCATAAAGATATTTCTTATATGTAACTAAAGAACCTTCTCTTTACCTTTTTTCTTTAATTCTATTATATTCAATAATTTATTCTTTATATCATCATTGAGAAAAATAGATTTTTCAATGGCTTCTTTGAAATTTATGGAGGGAAGTTTATTATAACAAAAAACCCATTCAGCATACACTAACCCCCTCAAAACATTATTTGGACATTGTAATATTTTTCTATATTTTTGCATAATACAAAATTGAGTTTCGTTCCACCAAATAACAGTTCCATCTTGACAACCTTTAGCAAAATCAAAATCTGGACATTTTCTACCTGCATATTTCTTATTCTTACTGTGGTCCCAGTTGAATATCCTCTTTTTTATCATCTATTTCACCCATCTTTTTTAATTTTGTTTTAATTGTGTGTAATTCTGTCTCTAAAATCACTTTCATCTTAACCAACTCTTTCCTATACTGAATATCAAACTCTTCAGTCATAATCTTTTAGGCAGGGATACGCACTGCTTTAGCGGTGGGAGGAACTGCCTGTACCTCCATTACATTATTTGAGCATAATCTTTTAAGTTTTGTGTATTTGATGGAGTGTGAGATATTGTTTTTATCTATACCACATACATCAAAAAAACCCGAACTTCTTTTACCTTTAATAAAACATATTTGCTTGTTAATCTTTACTTTATCCCATTGGTTAAATCCAAATAACTTCCCATTAGGTAACTTCTTCTCACTTCTAATTCCTTTAGTCATCTGGTATCTTCTTTGAGTGATACAAACTCGCTTGTAAATAGTATTAACTCTCTCAATCTTATTAGTGTTGGTGATTGCAATTGCATCACTCCAATGGCTTTTAGGTAAATTTAATCTTAGTCTGTTTCTTTTTGTAATATGACCAAATGTTTTCTCAACATTAAAAGATTTCTGTAATTCTTTGACGATATAATCTTTTAAGATGGTGACTTGCGTCGCCATAGCATAACTTTTCGGCTTCCTGAATTTGTGCTCAATCAAACCTTTATGATACTTTTCGTGGCAATCTTTATGCACAGTCACTAAATTATCTGGTCTATCTGAACCACTATCTTTACGCTGGATGATATGATGAGTCTGGAGGATTCCACCTTGCTTCTTGCAGATTTGACAAGTATATTTGTCACGTTCAAAAATATATGCCCGAATATTATCATAACCTTCAGTTTTTCCTCGCTGATACTCTTTACCACTTATTTCTGGATTCTGTAATTTATGGGTATCAAACTTAGCAATTTCTACCCTGACCTTATCAATCGGTAAAATTCTGGATAGCTGTTTAACTACTTTAATCGTAGATTCAGCTTTAGATTTTAAACTTGGAGGAAGCCAACCTTCTGGTCGTGTCCGGTTATTAAATCTCGGTTGCCTGTATCTCAATTTCCTACAACGTCTTGTTCTACGATATGATGCTCGACGTAACATCTTCTTATGAATATCTGTCCTCAACTTTGTTTCTGAAGCATATAGACATTTGTTATTGCTTACTGCCGAACAGCCAACATTGACTGCACCAGTATCTAATCCAACGATAACTTCCTGCTTGTTAGTTTCACTATTTTTATCAAGCCTGATGGTAAAGGGGCATAGCTTGATAACTTTTGCCTTGTTATCCCTAAGTAAATGCCTTGCTTTTATAGACCCACAAGGCATCAAAGCTTCTTTATTCCTATTTTGTACATATACTTTTTGTAACATCTTTTTGTCTCTTGAACATTTAATGGCTTGTGTGCCCAGCTTGTTCCTGCTGATAATGTTGCTCTCGACAATGTTATTCGAGCTTCGCAATGTGGTTCACTGTCTCGAATCCCTCAAGACTGTTTAGAGTGCCACGAAAGAGCCAACAACTGAGCAAATTCTTGGGTTTCTACATCTCAAATAACGTAGGAAGAGGTTATCTCCCTAAGTCTGGTAACACAGGCTACGTTACCGTAAAGCCCCCCACTTTAGTGGGTGGGATGTGTTATATATCTCAATTACAAAAAGAAGGTAAGGTTCTCCTTTTAATATAGTTAAAATCTTATTTTGTGATTTCTTGCTTCCAAGAGTATCAAATACTAAATAATCCATTTTTCCCTCATTAAATTGTTTGAAATTTGTCCCGTTTCGGTTCAAAGATTTGTCCTTCTTTCTTTAACTTATGTATTGCTGAATCTATTAACTCGGTATCATAATCACTTAATTGTTCAATTATATCTTGGCCATCAGCAAGTTCATTCTTTAAAGTTCTTTCCCTGATTATTCTTAACACTTTAGTAAATATATCTCTTGAATGGACCATCTTCTTTTTCCCGCTAGGTAAAACAAATTCTTCCATTACATGACCTGATGATGGGTCTATCCCTACTTGATGTAAAGAATACATTATTTTTGCGTACCCAATTTGTGCATCCTCTTCTGTTACTATACTATGCAATCTACTTCTTGCAACCGCTTCTGCTAATCGGAACATACCCTCAACATTTCGTCCACTAATAGGTATTGATTGTTTTCCTTCATCGTCACTTTGATTCTTGATTTTCTTTAATTCCTGATACTTTTTAGCGATATAATCTGCAACAATCTCTGGAATAGAAGGATTAATAGTTTTCGCATATGAGATATATTTTTTAATGAATGATATATCTAAATTATTATTATTCTTTTTTTTGGTAAAGTTTCTTCTCTCATGAATCTTTTTAGCTATTTTATAATGGTCGTCAGGAGTTAGTTTAGTATCAATGATAGGGTAAACTAAATCAAATCTATTAATAAGGGTAGGGGTAAGTTCAATTTGAGCATAGACGGAATCAAAACGTGAATATGAACCAAACTTAGGGTTTGCTGCGGAAAGAACGGCAGTTTTGGATTTTAACGTGCATTGAACATTACCTTTAGATATTGAACATGTTTGTTGCTCTAAGGGTTCGTGTAAAGCTTCTTTATCATCGTCACTCATCTTATCAAGTTCATCAATTATAGCCATACCATTATTACATAAGACTAAAGCTCCTGCTTCAACAGTATACCCACCTAAAAATTCATCTTTTACTACTGCTGCTGTTAGGCCCACACCACTTGCACCCTTTCCTGCTAGGTACCTAGCTTTGGGATGAAATTTTTGTGTTATTTTTAGCATGGAAGATTTTGCTGAACCTGGATCTCCAACCAATAAGCAATGAATATCTCCTCTTACATCAGCCCCTTCTTCCCTTTCTGCACTTACTCCACCAAACATCTGGAGAATGATTCCTTCCGATTCTTCTTCATATCCATGGATATCATAAAATATAGATTTCCTTAATATATGGAGCCAGTTGTCTTTCTTTGACAATTTTTTAAACTCTTTTACATCCTCCACATTCCATTTAATATTTGTGAAAGATTCATCATAAGTTTTAATATAGTTAGCTTCCAAGATTCTTTCGGTCTTAGTAGTTTTCCCTAACTGGACACTTTTTAATATCCCTGCGATTGCAACCTTATTCCCTTGAACTACATATTTTTCTACTTCTTTATTGGTTAAATCTGTTGAACATAATATTGTTAAAGTTTCTTTATGGTCCAGCAACTCTTCTAATAATAAAGAATAAACATCAATTAATTCTGAACTTAATTTTGTAAATTTACCTTTTCTCCCACAACCACATTTTGAGGGGGATATGAAATTATCTTCAATCTGGAGAATTGTAATCCGATTACCACATGAAGGACATTCAAAAATGGTTGAAGATATCCTCTGCCTTACCCCAGATTTTTGTTTTACAATACCTTCAACTGTGATGAAAGAATCTAAATGTTCGGCCCTTATTTCATCTATTGGAATATTAATAGATTTTGGAGAATTTTTAAGACGGACCTTGAAATCTTTAGGTAGATTAGATGCTATTTTGAAAGCAGATATATTAAATGCTTGTAATGTATGCTCAGGGTCATCCAGGATTAAATCTGCAAGGTCAGTATCATATTTTATTATTTTATGGAAATCAACTACTAAATGATTATTTTTTCTACGCCCTTTCTCTAATAAAGCAGTTTTGTAGGTTTCTTCCAAGAAATCTTCAAACTTTCTTATTAGTTCTGTTGCTTCCATCTTGTTTCCTGTAAAAGAACTTTATTCCACCATAACCTTTGTATAATAATCCCAGTCTCTTTCATTCCAATGCATCATAAATTTAAAATCCTCTTTTCCTGATTCATCTATTGTAAGTCCATGTAGTATCTTTGGATTAACTATTTGATATTTTACCATCATTCTACCTCTGTTATCTCTACAGATTTTATAGTTGTATTAAGTTGAAATATTACTTTCAAACTGTTATCACATTTAGGGCAACCTACAAGAACCTCTAATCCCTGACTGTGCATCTCAGGAAATACAGGATTTTCACAAAAATATTCTTCAATATCTTGGTCTTCTAAATCTTCCTTTGCATCAAACACATCTCCACACTCAGGACATTTAACCTCTGTTGGTACTTTAAATATTTTTACCAAATCTACATTCATTCCCATTTATTCCTCCTCTTTAATCTTCATCTTGATAAGTTTAAGTCGTTCTAACATACTAAGTTGATACTTTAATTTTAACTTATCAAATACTTCAAAAATCTGGGGATATGTCATTGCAATAACATAATCTCCTTCACATATTTCTTTTATCTTATTATAAAGCATTAATTGGTCTTTAGTCATTGGTAATTCAAAAGGTCTTGCCAGTCCATCTTTTTTTACTTTCTCCTTTTCATTTGGTGTCATTGTTCCTCCTTAATACGAACTTTATTTATTTAATTCCTTATATTTCTCAAAACTCACATCAGATATTTCTTCTGCATAATCTAATGCTGCATCAATATCTTCAAAGACTTGCTCATCAAAAGGTTCATAAACCCAATATTCAATCTTTCTATAATGTCCTTCAATAGCTTGTTCAAGTGTTTCACCTTCAAAATATATTACCTCCTACTTTTCTTAGTCCAATGTTTCTGACAATAATATTTACCTTTTCTATATACTCTATTTTCTAAATACAATTGACAATCACAAAAGGCACATTTATGAGGTATTTTTCTTTCTTCTTTTTCATTTGCCATCATTCGTCCTCATTTATCATATGATTATTGTAATAACTTAGGAAAATTATTATCTACTCTGATTTTGTCTAATTTTAATTCAATATCTTCTTTGATTTTATCTCCAGGTAAATCCAATGCACTAATTTTATTAAGACATCTTTGGCAAAGAATCCATGACCTTTCAGTAATTTGGGAAGTATATCCTTCTTTGCGTTTTATGGTTTTGAATAATACTAACTTTCCAGGTAATTCTTTAGTTCTTTTTCCACACATATCACAAAATTTTACTCCTATAAATCCCATTGTTCCTCCATAATGCGAACTTTATTTATTTAATTCCTAAATGCCCTGTTAAATATGCAAGTTC
>Ga0208904_1002551_pt1 | contig 11419 bp, 24 predicted proteins | sample AntAceMetag02UKB_FD_184774 | JGI IMG/M metagenome (GOLD analysis project Ga0208904, IMG submission 184774) | Saline lake microbial communities from Ace Lake, Antarctica - Antarctic Ace Lake Metagenome 02UKB (SPAdes) (version 2) | ecosystem: Environmental > Aquatic > Non-marine Saline and... | reverse complement strand
ATTTGAGCTTGCCGTCCATGTCGAGCCACGAGGGGTCGATAGGCTTGCTTGCCAGGACTGCAGGATCGCGTTCAAGGTCGTGCCTCAACACCATCTCCTCGAACACCACGGCGCACCCTACGACGTCATTCATGGCCTTGTGGGCATCAAGCTCCTCGCCGCCTGTGTAGAAACGGTATGCTGACTCCAGAGAGTGATTGAAGAACGCCCTGAAGATCGTGTAGGTGTCGACAAGCTCTCCGATCGCTGGCCTTGGAAGAGGAACTCTTGAGAATTCGTGCATCAACATAGGGACGTCGAATCGTTTGATGTTGTGGCCGCACAAGTCGCAACCAGCAAATTCAAGAGACACAATGGTCGCAATGTCTTTGAAGGTCTCACAGTCGGCAACTTCCTCGTTCGTGATCCCGTGGACGGCAGTGGCTTCAGCAGAGATTGGTATTCCTGGGTTCAGTCTCCACTCGCGGGTCAACTCAGTGCCGTCTGTTTCTATCTTAACCCACGCAATCTCGATGATTCTGTCTTGTTCAACATCAATCCCAGTCGTCTCCAGATCGAAGAAGATAAGTGGTCGTTCCAGTTTCAGTGTCGTGCTCAGTGTTTCAAACATAGTTCCTCCTTAGCTTTTGTTGTGCTATTCTCTTGGCAGCAACCCGGCAGTAACCACTGCATATCCGTGTTGTGTCACCTTCCCTGGCATCTCTAACCACTGGATACCTCTCCGAGACATCTTCCGAATCCAAAACCTGATAGAAGACTTGATTCCCCACTCTGGATAGAACAGTATTCTTTTTGTCCATTTGTGAGAACCTTTTCTTATGAGCAGCCTTTCTGGATTAGACTGCGCTAGAAATCTGTTCATCTCCGTAACGCTTTGAAGCAAACTTCGCTCGGCGGAGAAGTCCATTGGTATTTCATACGAAGCTCCGTTCAATCTTTCGAGGTGGACGACAACTTCAGAATACGGGTAACAAGGAATTGGTTCGTCTGCGTTTAGCACTTGCAGCGGGAGTTCCGACATTCGAGGAACAACGCAATCCCGTTCACGGCAGACGTGAACCGTGTGCCCCTTATACAGGATCTCTTTTGCTTTCTCTGGCCAATCTACCGTCTCAACGGCAAGCTGGACAACGCTTGGCCTTTTCATGGATTTCATCTTGCCTCCCCATGTACCTTAAACCGTCATTGATTAGGTAGTGCCTGTTGAGTTTGCTGTGACAGAGGCGCTCGGCATGTGGCGATCTAGTGGAATTGCCAAGCCGAGTGCCCGATGAGGTTAGACATGACGATTGTAGCATGTTTAATCGGCCTCGTCTACTTCGAATAGCTTGTCAAGGAATGGGTTGGGCTTAGGAGTCAGATCGCGCAGCCTGATACCGAGAGCGCCGTAAGCTGAAGCAATCTCAGAGATCGCCTCGTACCACTTCTTCAACCCATTCTCGAACACCGCTTGCACATATCTCTGCACATTCGGGTCAGATGCCTCAAGAATCCGCAGCATATCGGAGTGCAGCCTGGTCCCTGTCTCTGGGAATGGGTAGCCCTTTATCCCCTTTGAGACCAGAGCAGAAGCCTCGTCTTCCACGAATTTCATGTCGATGTCCATCAGTCGCTCCAACTCTCCGGGCAGTGAGGGCAACCAGTGATGTGCATCGATCCAGCGGCCTTCAACGTGAGCTTCTCTCCAGGACCACAAAGAGCCCACGGTTTCTTGCACTCAGCGCACACCTTTCGTTGTGCAAAGAATGGGATCTCGTTGTCTATGCAATACTGCCTCTGAGCCTCTATCTTCTGCTCCATCAGCTCGTGCTTGCAGGCATCGACAGTTATTACTTGATTGCCGCCGGAGTAGTCGTGCTTAGATGAGAAATTCATCTCGACGCCGCACGTATGGCACACAACAGCAGTAGGCTGTTCATCCATGTGGTTGTGAATGGCATCAGATATTTCGTCTTTGCAATCCAGTTCTAGGTACTTGATTACTGGCTTGGCAAATCCCATCCTCACTGCTTCCTGCAGGAGGTCGTCGACGTCTATCTCTACCAAAGAAACGCCATCATCCCCACGAACAATCGCCGTTAGATTGGTCCCCTTGGACAGAAATATGGTTCGATTACCCACGTACTCACATATCTTTGTGGTAACTTCAGACATTCTGCGCCTCCTTCGATCGGTTGTAGTGATCAGAACTGTGCTTCTTGACCTTCTCTGGGTTCTCCTTGGCCCACGCATTCGATGTCGCCAGTTTTCTATCCCTGAATTCTTGGTCTGCTGCGTACTTCGCGTTCTGATATTTGTTATTGCGAGCCTTCCGTTCCTCCGGCGTGAACGGCTGCTTTCTGATCCCGAGAGCCGAGCGGTGTCGATCTAGTGACTTACGGCTAACGCCGCATTCGGCAGCAATGTCTCTCCTGAACCGACGTTTCACCTCTACCTGCTCACGAAGCCAGTCTGCGTCGATGTGATCGCACACGCCCGGCCTCTTGCCCGGAGCCGGGAGCCCGACATGTATCCGCATCTGATCGATAGCCTGCCTGGATACGCCACACTCCTTCCCAATGTCGTCGAGGGATCGTGTCTTGAGCTGCTTTTTTAGCCAGTCTCGATCTCGATGAAGTTTGGGCTTTGCTTGGTCAGTCTTCATTGCGTGTCCTTCAGTTCTCGGACGCCATCAATTAGTCGAGAGACACAGCCACAACACCTCGTCGGCGTGTTGGCTGCAATGAACGTAACTACCCTCTCGATGTCGATCAGCACCTTGCCGGTCGGTGGTGAGAGGGAGAGATCAGCCTCCATCAAGCCTCGAATCGTTTTCTCTATACGAATAACTAGCTTCGGTGTATCAAGCACTATGACGCCATCTAGGATATGTTGGAGTGATAACACATACGCCTCTGTCACTTCGCGCCGTGCGTTTAGGATTTCACTATCCTTCGCAGCCAGCGCGGTTTCGAGGGCTTTGAGTTCGGCCTTCAGCCGCTCGATGTGATTCGTCAACGAGAATATGCAATTAGGGTAAGTCTTCGCGTATGCTTCGCGTATCTCGTCCTTGATCTTCTTCTCGGGGCTACTCGCATCAGTCTCCATATCCCACCTCACCTTTTGTGTTTCCAGACATAAAAGCCTCCTCTGTCAACACCACTATACCGACTCAAGATACAGATGTCAACAAAAGAAAAAGGACCCGCTGCGTTACGGGCCCTCGTTCCAAGGAGACACATGCGTACTTTCATGTGCCCCTCAGTATAGCACAAAGACTAGGCAGGGCTCCCGTCGAAGTCGGGGAACGGCGGGCTTGGTGCCCTGCCTATCGTATAAACATGCAGAAAGCAAGAGAGGTCCCACCGACCCGATAAACTATTGGCGCACAATAGCCAAGAAGTAAATCTCCGTTTGGTTTGGGCAAGCCCACGATGGCCTCTCTAATGTGTTGTTAAACCGCCCGGCCTTGTGAGCAAACGGATGTTTAGCCGTCGCTTGCGCCGGGTGGCAAGAGGTAATGCGGTATGCTACGCAGAGGGCTACCACTGCGCACATTGAGTATAGCACAGACCACATCATTTGCCTACAGCCCAGCTCATGAGCCCTTCTCGCCGGTCCATTTCTTCATCAACTTCTTGAGCAACAGTGCATCATGCTCTTCCTGTGTTATTACGCGAGGCTTCTTCTTTGATCCTCCACCTTTCGCGGCTACGTCATACATTATTCCTCCTCGAATAGGGCAATGGCTTGTCTGATTGAATGCTCTGCTGCTTCATGCTCAACGAGCAACGCGCACTTTATCCCAGCCTGCAACGCCTCTTTCACAGGCTCCAGCTTCGCAGCTACGATGTTCTCAAGCATCCCTCTAGACATATCGTATGCCTTTCCTGAGCCACGGTAATGTTCTTCTGCAATCAGCTTCGCTAGTTTCATGACATCGCCTTGTTGATCAGGTAGCTAAGCAGCCAGCAGAACAGGCCTGCCCCGATGCAGACAAGCGGGAACCACCACACGATCAGCGCACTCAGGGCTGTCAGAACGATGCCAATCAGCGCCAGCAGGGACCTAGCAGTCTTCTTGTTCATTCGACCACCTCGATCTGAGCCACTAGCTTGTTGGCCGTGTTCTTCACAGCCCTCTGCAGCAGCTCGGCGGGCAGCTCCACCATGTAGAAATCGCCAGATCGCGCCATCCCGGCCATCACGCAGTCGACCACATGCTCGATAACGTCAACCAGATCGACATCGTCAGGCACCCCGTCAGGGATGTTCAGGTGATGCCGGTTGACCTTCCGGTGGTTGTTCCACCAATCCTTCGTCTCGAAATTGTTGGCAAAGTCCTTGTGGAAGGCTGCGAGCCCTTCATCAGAGATCTTGTCGTGGTCGTGCTTCCTCCCAGCGATGAACAGCAATCCTGACATGTAGCCAAGCCCGCGCTGAACGTCACCGATATGGCTCAGGCTCGATGCGGCAAGCTGCTTCATCGACACCTGACTGTGATCACAGGTCCGTGTATCCGCCGTCGAAGACTTCTCTACTCTGATCATGGCATCACCTCTGCACCAACTATACCGAGTCAAGACACGTAATACAACAGGCGTTCCGAAAAATGAAAAATATCTGAGGGGTCTTAAATCTGAAAACAGAGGGATGAAAAGTAATGGGACTCCAAAGGGGTGGACCCACCGCAATGCAGTGGGCCCGGATAAGCAAGGTACCGAGTTGTATCTCTATCATAGGGATTTGTGGGGGGAAGTCAAGCACAATCGTCAATCTGAGCTTCAGCTTTGTCGTTCTGACGCTTATCTGCTAACGTCAGTCTGTCTTTTCCTTTGAACTTGTGTCTAGGATTGCCACACATCGCACACGAGCAAGGAACTCTAGTTCGTATAAGTGTCTTCTCATACCTAGATCCGACATACGAATGATAGTTGTCTTGTTGATAGGCGTCGTATATCTTGGCGAGCTTCCTGGCCTTGCGCTTGCCTTCTTGCAGATTCAGATAGTGCATTGCGTCACCCCAGAACTAGAATTGCGCCCCCACAATGGATTCCGCCACTGCTTTATCGGGCGGGCCACCCGAGCCATTTGTCTTCCTAAGACCTGCCACGGACTCGAACCGCATCCCTTCTCACCAGACCTCGGCTAACGAGCCGGAACTCGAACCGGCCTTTTGGCGACATCGGCAGGACTCGAACCTGCGACTTAGGGATACCCCGCAACGACCATTATCGATCTGCGCAAATCTAGGTCTTGGCACGCGGCATGGGCCATTGCTCTAACCACTGAGCTACGATGTCATGTATCGAACGACGGGCTGTGGATCTATTTCAGGCACGGTCACGGCTTTCGCTCGTCCACAATCCGATAGTGCCATCCTGCTTATTGTGCTCGGGCTTTCGCCCCGTCGTTCGAATGTTTTCAATGATCTGCAGTCACTATACCGAATCAAGTGGCTGATTACAACGGAACTGTGACGCCGACTTGCCCTTGGTAAATTCCGCCGCTCTCTTTCTCAGTGTAAGTCCGATCCGGCCTCTCGCCTCGGAAGAAGACTACCTGTGCAATCCCTTTCCCAACGTGTAAACGAATCGGATTCGGACTGACGTTCGCCAGCTCTAGCGTGAGGATTCCTTTCCATCCTGGCTCAAGTGGCGTTACGTTTACCAACAACCCGCAGCGAGCATAGGACGACTTGCCCCAGCACACCCCACAGACATCCTCAGGCATGTTAAACGTCTCCACCGACTCAGTGAGGACGTGATGCCCTGGATGCAAAATGAACTCGTCCTCGCGCTTGAGAACGCGGCAGAGATTCTTATCGTAGTCAATCGGATCGGCAATGATGTCGATGCGTGATGCCAGCAGGAAATTGCTGCCTAGTCTCAGGTCATAACCGAAGGAGCCCAAGCCGAACGATGGCTTACCAACTTGCATCTGAAGAAACGGCTGGATCATCGCGCATTCTTCTGGCATCCAGCATAGCTCCTTAATCTGCTTGTCGTTGAGAATCATCCCGTCACCTCAAGAAACTCTGGATATATCGACTGCTCAATTACTTCGTCGCAGAACTCTTGCCACTCGTTCAGCTTATGGGTCCTACGCTGCTGGATCATACGCTTCAACGCCATGTAATTCGCGCAGACGATCCGCCTCTGTAGGAATGACTCAGGTAGATTCGCCTTTGCACCATAGAACTCGCCATCACGAATCATCCGATTGATGTCAATAAGAGCCGGTGGGAAAAAAGGAACAGCAAAATCAGATTGTTCAAGCTCTTTGTTCATCAGCGTGTGCATCGTTGACTCGGATTGCTTCGTCACGCCAACACGATAGGTATCAAATTGCTGCCACCAATAGCGCGGCGCAGTTATGTCAAGCCACACGGCTATCGACTCCAGAAACTTCGAATGACTCCCGCCTCTCTTTACCAGCTTGTCAGCCACCACTTTCATATCCCCCCCGCTGTTGTAGCTCAGAGATATGCCAAGCAGTGCTTCTTCAAATCCAGCTTCACGCAGAATCTCTACTTTCATTAGTCCTCCTCTACGGCCTATCCGTTGACAGGCCCTTCATGAGATTGTGTATCGTGCTTGCCCCAACAGGCTGTACTGGCATTGCTGGCTCAGATGCCCTTATTGGTGCTTTCTTTCGCTGTTTCTCTGCCTCCTTTGTTTCTATCCCAGTGAGGCTTACTAGCTTTCTGATCACGTTGATACGTCGTTGGTCATTCCACTTCTTCCAGTTGACATATCTCCCTCTCCTATCCTTCTCTTCCAGCTTATTTAGCCACCTACGAAGAGAGCATCCAGACTTGTACGTGTTGCACCTCGGGCACGCAAGGCATAGATTTCTGATGTTATTAGACCCGTTATGACATCGAGGAATTATGTGATCAATGTGTGAACCGTGACTGAAAGAACCGCCGCAGTAGAAGCATTTCTTATTCTGTTTCTTCCTTAGCTCAGAACGAACCTCTCTCTTGTTTTTAATCACTTCTTTCCTCCTAACTCCTAGTTCAGGACGAACTTAGACTCCCCCCGAAAGTGGTGTTGTATTAGACTCTCCCACTGGTTACTGCTTTACGGTTGTGTGTTGGGTTAAGAGTCTGCTACATGAGAGAGTCCTAGAAGCTATCGTCGACAGCCTTGAATTCGCAAGGGCACATATCCGGTACAAGTAAAGACATCCATCAATTAAAGATCTGAAGGATGTGACTTGCCCTACCGATATTCCCGCCAAACCGTACTGAATCTTGTATTCCGGTGTACGTGTTGTTCCGGTGCGTTCATTTTGGTAGGTCGAACGTAGGAAAGAACCTGTTAAATCACCACTATTAGTCGTTCTACCGAAGAAGTTCTCTCTAACTCTGCTTCGGACGGCGGGGTCAATCCGCACCGCTAGGACCGCTGGGGATAAATCAGTGACGGCGCAGAGTGTCGTGAAGATTGGTCGGACGCTGATGGTCCTCTCTGCACCGTCAAATCTTAGTAAGTTCGAATCGTTTATTTTCTTCACGACACTACAACCATACAACGAATGCCACACCAAAGTCAATAGCCAGTTTCAAAAATGAAAAATATCTGGAGGTCGGGGAATTCGGAATCTGCAGGTCTCAAAGGTCAGGGACTCAAGGACAATCAGTAGATGGGCCTGTTCGATACTTCAATCGGCCCAACATGGTACAACCACATCTTCTCGTGACTGAACCTGAATACCTTGAACAAACAGCAACGATGGAAACAGATGTGGAAGAACAAACCCCATCCATCCCCAACGATCCACACATGATGTCGGTCCCATATCTTAATCTTCATGGGGAGAGTATACAGCAAGGAGAATGTGGGGGATGAAATGCAATTCAAAAACTGGGGGGAATCATACAGGGCTATTAGGATGTGGGGGAATGTGGGAGACGATTTGAAATTGATCTGCGCGGAGAAGCTGCTACGCAGGGCGGGGTGGGGGGGGTCTGTTGGAACGTAGGATTCCTTGACCCTGACCAGCTTTCAGACGTTCCACACGACCCCTAGAAGCATAGGACAAAGCGGTCCTCGGAAACGGTCAAAAGACTTGACTTGTTGACCGTTTCCGCAGTATAGTTGGGACACGAACCAAAGGAGAACAACCATGAACCGAGAAGAACTGGAACAACTAGCCCGAGTCTACGTACTAGCCGGAAAGCAAATGCGGAAAGAGATACTCCAGAAAGTTATCGAATCCGGTTCAGGCGGGTTCAGGTTTCTCACTCAGTTCGTCAACAAAGCGTAGTAAAGGGGAGACAATGAACACAAGCAGGTCGGAAGTCAGAAGGATGCTATCGGATGCAGTCAAACAATCAGGACCACGCGCTGTGTGGCTAGGGCTCAGACCTGCATGCATGCAGAAGTACTGGCCAAGGCTCATCCGTAAGTACGTTTTCGGGAACACAACACAGCTTGAAGGAGGACGGATAATATGAAGCGCCGAGAGTTCATGAAGTACGGGTATCGAACCTTCACAGGGAAGCGGGTGTCAGACCTTCACGCTCAAACATACAATGCTATCCAAGCTCGAATCAATTCCTTTCTTGACGCTGGAATACCTGTTCCCGAGCACCTGCTGAACTCATCGCACAAGCTGTTCTCACTAGTATCCGCATGATTCCAGCCCGTAGATGTTGAACGTCATTTGCGGGCTATCAGGATAGATCACACGCCATAAGAACGAGGAGGTGACGACCATGACAGCAAAGGAAACAATCATCAAGGCAATGCAGAACGCAGGATATGACACAATTACTGCTTGCGAGCATGCACGCGACATCATTACAGAGTTCATACAATCCGGCAAGCAGCAATGCAGTTACGCTTGCGGCGATGAGCTTATCACGATGGCGAGGGTATAGGGTACTGACTCACTATACCATCTATATAGACTAGGGAGGCCCACCACCTGAAGGGAGGCCTCCCAAGGTGGCCCACCTGGGCACGTGTACGAGGGAGGGGAGGGAGGGAGAGCAGGGCGAACTAGGCGAACAGGGCGAAAGCGAATCAAGCGAACTGAGCGAAAGGGGTGAATATGTATAGCTACACTTGGGACGGATTCGAGCTGGAAATCAAAGGACCGGGCGTTACCGTATGCCTAGAAGATGAGGAAGCAGGCGAGATTCTGAGCGAACTAGACGACTGTGAAGATGCCGGAGAAATTCAGGGCGTATTACAACATGCCGCGAGCGTGTGCTTTGTGTAGCGTCCTCGTGATGAACTCAGGGGCGTTGCCGTTGCCCGTGTTGGTTGTGCTGGCCATCATCGGACTGATCGTACTGGCTAAGAAGAAAGGGGAATGATGTACAACGTATACACGCGGAATTGGTGGAAGAATAACTCAGGCGGGAAGTGGCCGAACGGACTCGAACCGAACGCGGGCGGGCGGCGGCACTATCTGGCGCGGGGAATCCATACAGAATCAGAAGCGCGACAAATAGCGCAAGAGTACAACCGGACGCACGAACCCGGCAGACTGTCCCGTAAAGCTGAATTCGAGGAGAGTTAGGACCATGAGCACCAAACAAGAGAGAATGCTAAAGAGAATCGAGAAGCACGGAGAGAACCTTTCGATAATCTTTCCCGAGAGAACCGTCCACGACCCCATCGAGCTATGTAAGAAACTGCGAAGGCTAGAAGCTAAAGCCTCAAGGGTCGCGCTCGATCTCTGCAATGGCGACACGGACCAAGACAGCGCGGATGATGCCTTCGAGAAGCTAGGACACGCCGTGAACGCGGTCCTCGGATTCGCTCGCTCAGATGTTCCCGTCTTTATCAACAGGGACCCCCGAGGCTATGCTCTCAAGATCGAATCTGAATGGACCAAAGTGAACGCGCCGCGCCTTTATTGCGACTGGGGAGGATATGGCATAATCGCGCCAGACCTCACACCCGAAGGCAGTATCAATATCATCGAATGATTCTAGGGGGCATGATGGAGCTAACAGACACAATCAGCTTGACAGAGTGTAGAGACGGGTTCTGGCTATACGACAAAACACGAGGGATGAATCTTGCTATGAGGGCCAAAACAGAGCGGGCCGCATTCTTAGAAGCACTGGCCTATTATCAGAAGAGGCTAAAAGAGGTCGGAAGCGAGCTGGCCTCTCTACAATCCGCAGCCGATGTTTTCGCAGATCATGTACGGCAAGAACGAGATATTGAAACTGACCAATTATTGAGCGATTGCTATTAGGGGGCATGATGGAGAGTATGAAAGGATATTACGCGCAAGACTGCGGACCGGCTTCACACAATCAGGCAATGATTGCAGATGAAAACGACGATAAGGGACGAACAGTTGCCGTCGTATACGACCGAGAGAAGGCCCGGGCAATCGTCAAGGCTTGCAACAGTCACGAGGAGCTAGTCCACTCCGTTCAGAATCTACTTGACGACATAGACGCCCTTCAGCGGGTTGACGACTTGGCCTTATCTGTTGGCCGGTCGCGGTCGTGGTTCTCCGTGTTGCGGGCTAATTCGCTACTCGATGAAATCCGAGCATCATAGCACAACCCCGCCCTTAGGCGTGAGACTCGCGTGAGGGTGGCCAGCTTTGAGGAGGCTAGACAATGGACATGAAAGACATTCGCCGCTGTGTTATATGCGGAAAGAATCTGAAGCCGGACCGCAAGCACGTTGACACCTGCGGAGAGAAATGCTTCAAGACACTACTCAAGCAACAAAGGGGGCAAGGATGACAAACGCAGAGTTTGAAGCTGCAAAGAAAGCAAGCGGGCCGCTAGTGGTCACAACGATCCACGGAGGTGGCTGCACGTCAACGGAGACCCTTCACGAGTGCGAGCAATGCGGCGCACTGATGAATGCCGCCGCATGGTACTGCGGGCCGGTGTGCGGGAAGTGCTGCAGGAAGAACCACAAGCAGGTGACAAGATGACGCGCGACACATTCGCCGCACTTTGCGGAGAACGACTGATTCCCATTGGCATAGCACTTGAAAACGAGGCAGTCCGGGAAGCAATCAAGAAAGGACCGGCAGCAGTAGCCGACGCGCTCGATGAGGAATTCTAGGAGGCAACGATGAGAGACGCACACCACAGCCAAGAGAGTATCGAGTACCTGACACCCAGACAACACACCAAGCGGCATGGAGAGCGCCCTCAGTGGCTCGTGGGGGCTCATGGATCATGGAAGCGCGACAAGAAACGGCAACGACTCGCAACCTCTCGCCGCCTTCGATGGTGGGCCGGACTTCTGAGGCGGGCAAGATGAACAGGGCAAGCCGGGGGCCGACCATCCCCGGCACGCTCGACCGAGCAGATCGACCCGACCCCCGCCACGGTTATTACGAAAAGGGCGATTTTCCGAATAGGGCGAAAAAAGGGCGATTTTCTGACATCCGGCGATTCTGAGGCGATTTGCGTGAGGGCGAAATATGAGCGATAATGGCGT
>Ga0208904_1002549_pt1 | contig 11422 bp, 13 predicted proteins | sample AntAceMetag02UKB_FD_184774 | JGI IMG/M metagenome (GOLD analysis project Ga0208904, IMG submission 184774) | Saline lake microbial communities from Ace Lake, Antarctica - Antarctic Ace Lake Metagenome 02UKB (SPAdes) (version 2) | ecosystem: Environmental > Aquatic > Non-marine Saline and... | reverse complement strand
CAACGGATTTCACCCCTACACCGACAATTCCAGTAACCCCGACATTCTTCAATCCTAGCAGTATTATGCCCCTTTCCGAGGTTGAGCCCCGGGCTTTGAAACATAACTTACTAGGAAGCCTACGAACTCTTTACGCCCAATAAATCCGGACAACGCTTGCACCCTACGTATTACCGCAGCTGCTGGCACGTAGTTAGCGGGTGCTTATTCTCCAGTCGGTCTCCCTTCTGGCAAAAGAGGTTTACGACCCTAAGGCCTTCATCCCTCACGCGGCGTCGCGGCGTCAGACTTTCGTCCATTGCGCACGATTCCCGGTTGCTGCCACCCGTAGGTGTAAGGCCCGTGTCTCAGTGCCTTTCTGGGGGAACACGCTCTCACGCCCCCTACCCGTCGTAGCCTTGGTAGGCTATTACCCTACCAACAAGCTGATGGGCCGCAGGCTCCTCCCTCGGTGGACAGTTACGTCCTTTCATTTTTAAATCTTATGCGGTATTAACTACTCTTTCGAATAGGTATTCCCCGCCAAGGGGTAGATTCCTACGTGTTACTCAGCCGTTCGCGACTTACTATCCGAAGATAGTTCGTTCCACTTGCATGCCTAAGGCACGCCGCCAGCGTTCGTCCTGGGCCAGGATCAAACCCTCAAATAGTGACGAGTTTTTGAACCTATACATGTATAAACACGATAAGTATTCGTCTTTACACTTCCAGTCATATTTTGATTGTCAAAGAACGCACATTTTTGAGACTAAAAAACCGCCCAGATGGACGGCTTCACAAGGCTTTTTAAGCCATCTGGTATTTCGTCTTACATCATGTGCATAGGCATTATAACCCGATGGTTAATACTATTCAAGCTTTATTTTCTGAAGTTAAACATTTCTTTAGCCTTACTTAATACAGAGTCGAAATACTCATCTTCTCCATGTAAGAACCTATACTCATCTACGTCTTCCATAGTCTTTGCGTGCAACACTTCTCCACCCTCATCTTTACCCATAGCAACAATGCGAACTTCGCCTTCAGGAATATAGCCAAAGATACCCATTGCTTCCATCTGTTCTCCTGTTAATCTTTGAACATCTATTTTGACAATTCCTTTTTTAAATTCTTTTAGGATTTTGTCCAGACTTTTTAAATACGTTTCTTTCATTAACTATTTCTCTTCCATTACCTTGGACATCATAAACTCGAGAAGATCGCTCCTGAAGACTAAATACACGCCATATTTGCCTGCTAATTTAGTTGCACGAATCTTTTTCTCTCTAATCCAACGCCTAACCGTGTCGGGGTGTTTTTTGAGATATTTGGCAGTTTCTTTGACTGTCAGATAGTCCTTCACAGTGATTTAGTATATCATAATATATCAGAACTAGGGTGCACAATTAGGCCAAATGGAGGCATGTCCCAAAGAATAGGCATAGGCAGCTGTTTGAACTGCTTCCTCAGCATTAGCTCTTAAACCAACATCAACATCCTCCCCCATTAGCTCCCGATATTTAATCCATGTATTAGGAGAGAATTGGAAAAGACCAACATAGTTCAACTTTTCAGCCAATGGATTAAAACCAGATTCACAAACTGCTAAGTGTCGCAATACATTTGGATCAACACTGTATTGACCGGCAAACCTTTCAATAAATCCGTGAATTTCTTCTGGACTAAAAACTGGTTGCGGTATTGGTGTGGGGCTGGGTGTGGAAGAAGGTATTGGCTTTGGTGTTTCAGTTGGTTCTGGGATTGGAGATGGAGTAGGCGTACCAACAACAACAGAAGCATCATGAGTTAAACTACCATCACCAGCAATATAATATTCTTGAGAAAGAACTTCCCCTTTTAAAAAAACATTCTGCCCCCAAAAACGCATACCAAAATACCCAATTAAAAAGCCTACTAAAAGAGGGATGATAAAAAATATTTTCTTGAACATTTTCTTTGTCCCCCATTAAACCATAGTAAGTATAAATATGAAAGAGAGATTGGGGCACTAAAACAATGGCTGCGGGACAGGGATTTGAACCCCAATTTCCGCTTCCAAAGAGCGGCGTGCTACCATTACACCATCCCGCATTGAATATGTGAGCCCAAACACCCTAGTTTGGAACTCTTATTTGATAGTGTAATCGAAACTCATGAGAAGTTAAAGGCTTTAGGATTCACTTACTACGAAGGTCAGATTTCTGTAATAGATTTACCACAGGAGGAATATGGCAAGTAATTCATTTATTTCTCGTCTTTGTGACGAGAAATCGTTCTTTAAGAGTTTTCAGAAAGATTTAAGACAAGCCAGGAATGAAGTGATTATCGAGAGTCCATTCATCACTACTAGTCGGATGAATACATTAGCACCAACACTCCAGAAGCTAGTAGATCGTGGTGTAAAGGTGTATGTAGTTACTCGTGACCCCAAAGAGCATAAGTCACCTTACAGAGAACAATCTGAGTTGGAAATACGTCATTTTGAGCAGATCGGCGTTCAGGCATTGATTTGTAAGGGTAATCACCATCGCAAACTAGCAATTATTGATCGAGAGATCCTTTGGGAAGGAAGTCTCAACATTCTCTCTCAATCAAAAAGTAGAGAGATTATGAGAAGAATCGAGGGAAAACAGCACGCAATGGAGATGTTTAATTATTTGAAATTGGGGAGGTTCTTATGAAAATGATATACTCGGGACATATGACAAAGAAATTTCAAGGTTATGAGATCACCGAAAAAGATATTACTAGCACTCTCAAGTATCTACAAACTCATGGTAGACCAAATGCTTCTAAGGAAGATGCGATTATTTATCTTGAAGAAAAACAAACTACAGCTCATGTGGTAGCACATAAGCTAGTTAAAGATGAAAAGACTAACGAGATTAGTGAGTAGGGTTTAAAAATCTATTATTTTGGATGACTTTACCTTTAGGGCTTTTACAATATCTTCAAAAACATCAATAGAAGGATTAACTTCTCCTCTTTCAATTCGAGCATAGTAATTTGTACTAATTTCAGCTTTCACAGCAACATCAGCTTGAGTCATTTCTTGATCAAGTCTAGCTTTTTTTAGTTTTCTTCCAATTTTCTTTTGCGATCCCATATTTATTCCTTAAACCAATTATACAGATTAATTATTTAGGGTACTATATCCAACCCTGATCTTTCGAGTAAATAATTAGCGAAATCATTCGAGCAAATACTTCATTGGAGGTTTGAAAAAATACATGATCTCTTACATCGAGATTATGTCCAGCGAAGTTTCTTAGACAACCCATGATGCGTGCATTTGTTAATAACAAACTGTCATTTGTGCTTGTCGCATCAGTAATTTTTGCATGTAGTTCATCTAAATTTGTTGATTTGGTATACCGCCCGCCATTGCCATTAGGATTTAATTGACCTACCCTCTGATTAAGTATTTGTATTAAAGTTTTTCCAGATAAACTAGAATCATTTCTTTTCATTTCGTCTTCAAGCCACAATGCTAACTCTGCTAAAGATCTAATAATCTCACTTCTTGATATGACAGTTGTTAACTTTTCATTCAACGATATGGAAAATGAAAGTCGATATAGAGTCATATAGAAAAGAAGTTTTTTATCAGATTGCAAGCTTGACACAAAGGACAATAAATCTTCTTTAGTTAAAGTTGTATGAAAGACCTCAGAGTAATTTGATGTAATAAGTGTAAATAAGTTAGCGGTTAACCTCTCTTCAAATTGAGTGAATAAAGTGCTGTTTGCCATATCCTTTTCGGGATCAATATTAATATCGGGTAAATGCTCTAAGCATTCTTTGTCATCTTGATAACCTCTATAGATATTAAAAAGCCCCTCGATAGTTTTCCCCTGGGCAATCTGAGCAACTCCAGTATTAGCAAGAGGAATGCCACGATTTACTCGTCTGCCAGTTTGGTTATTAAATTCTTGAATCTCTTCATCAATTTGTTTCCAATACTCTTCAACCAATGGATATAAGTGCCTATTCAATAACCACATGCCCATATGTTGAATTGGCGAAAAAATAGGCTTGTTTTTATCTTGATAGTTGTTGATTACAAAATCAGAATCTTTCAGATTTTGAAGATGACCTTTCAATACCACTCGCCCGAACTCTGTTAGGTATGCAATATCCCTGTGAATCTTATCTACTAAATCAGCTCCATTACCAGGAGTTGTGGCTAATAAATCATGCCGTGAATCAAAGTTGGGATCTACTGAAGTAGCTGAGTCATTCAACTCCAATAGTATTGATTTGGCATTCATTGCAATTTCTTCAATCTGTCTCTTATTATTTTCAAATTCTACTTCTAAATCATTCGTACTAAAGATTAATGGAATTATAAATGTAAGATCAAAGCTACCCAATATTCCACTTGGATTAATAGTAAATAAGAAGTCGTTTTGTAAAGACGATTGGCTTGGTTTACTTCCATATAAGAAATAATATGCCAAAATTGCAAAAGGGATAGGTTCTTTGTTTTCGATGAGATTGCGACATCTTTTTGCAATAAATAGGAACTGTTCTCTGAGAAGGTCTGACTTTCTCAATCCTTCTTTAATCCAGTTTTTATATTGATCTGAAGTCTTATCAGTAAAACCACTGTTCGGAATTCCAAATCTAAATCTATATTCGCGGACGAGTTCCTGGAATTCAGGGTGCTTAATTAAGCTATCAAATGCTACCTTTATGTTGTTTGACATACTCGTATTTTTATTGTCCTATTTCTGAAAATTTTTGATTTCTTTGGCAAAATAACAACCTCAACGATTAATGATTGAGCTATTTTGTTAGTATGTGCAAAATCCTTTTTTATTTTTTTTATCAACGTTTTTTTATCTTTTTCATCTGTATGATATACCAAATGATTGCGATGAGTTGATCCCCACATAGATATTTCATAAATCTTAGTGAAATCACCCTCTTGAGGACCATCTTTTCTATCAGAAGGTTCATCAATATCAATTATGAAAACTCCTTTAATATACCTGTAATACTTGAGAATGATACTTGGAGCAATATTATCGAAACTAAAAGCAGAATATCTGGCGTTACTAGGTATTGGAAATTGATTGGGGTATCTTTCAACTTCATCAAACGATGACGGATGAGCGATATCTCCATATGTAGATCTTTGATCCCAAAATTTTTCAATGTGTGCTCTCTCATCTTCAGTTATTTCAATTAACCCTGTCACTTCTGATAATCTTTGCTTAAATTCTCGTTTTTTTGATAAAGAATTAATGATAATTTCGATTGATTTAAAGTGATCAAGTGCTATTTTTTCATGGCTATCTAATAGAAAATGACCAATTGACGATCTGTATAAATATTTTAAAGATCTTTCCATAATATCATCATGAAGATTATAGGCGTCTTCGAGGAATTGGTTCGTTTCAGAATTTACCCATTCGGTTTTCTCAGGACGATCTGGTAAATACATGTGACCACTTTCGTGCTCGTATTTGATTTCAGATTCAACGTCATTTTCATCTAGTGAATATATTTTATTTACTTGATAAACATAGGGTTCAAAACTACCTCTATTTCTGCCATGAGTTAGCTTTACATCTTCGAGGTTTGCTAGAGATAGAAATCTTGTAATTTTTTCTATAGTTTTTATAGCACCACCTAAAGCAGCACCAGGTTTACTCTCTTCAAGATCACAAATAATTACATGTTCTGATTTTATCTTTATCGGGTCGACATAAAGTAAAGAAGTGACATATGTTTTGTGATAATCAGTCATTTCTCCTTCGGAAAAGACACTTTGGATAGGAGCAAATGATCTCTCAGTTTGTTCTTCAAAGCTCATTTTTTTTATTTCGCAACCAAAGATATTTCCTTCGCGGAGAACTTGGCCATGTATGAGTGCGTATATACGATATTTTTTCCTGTTATCCATAATTTTAATGATACCAATTTTAATTTAAGAACACTCTCGGATTCACCGGTATCCCATACACCCTAGATTCAAAGTGTAGATGTGGACCTGTAGACCAGCCAGTAGAACCCATTCTGCCAATCTCATCTCCAATATTCACCTTCTGCCCTTTAAAGACAAATATTTTGTCCAAGTGCGCATATATTGATCTGATGTTGTCTCCATGATCAATGATGATGTGCTTGCCATATCCCCAGAAGATCTCTCCGGCATAGATTACCTCTCCCTGCATAAACGGAGTGATTGGCGTGCCTAGGGTGTTAGCAATATCAATCCCAGTATGAAAAACTTGATAACCACTCGATTGCGCAAACTCAAGTGTAATTACTCCCTGTACCGGCCAAGCAATTGTTTTATCAATCTCATTAACCACTTCACCAGTAGCAGGATCTAGAATCTGGATATTTTTGGTCTCACTATCTACTCCCACCAAAGCATCTGACACTACATTGATACCAGTGTGAGCTAGGATAAAGACGGCAATCACTGGCAACATAATCACCACTAGAAAGGCTAGTAAGACGATTTTGAGCTCTCTTCTAAAAGAAAATATTGTAGCTACTTGGGCGTAGATGTTCATGAGCTATTGATAGATCTCTCTGGGATCAGTAGTCAGCAAGGGGTGTTCTTTTTCGCTAGCTACCACCTTGAGTGCTACATGGTTTTGATCAGCAATAATTAACCCCTCTCCCTTGTCACAAGTTAGTAAGTAGCGTTGCTCATACTCACTCAAGTTAAACTCTTGAGCCACCTTCTTGATCGTAGTAGTGTCCTGTCTCATCAGGATGCGAAGCGATGACTGAGAGGCAATCGCTCGACCATATTCTTGGTTCAAGAAGTCATTAGCCTGTTGTGAGATGAGTGTCACTCCAAGATAGTGCTTGCGGGCTCGTCTAGTCAGTCCTGCTAGAAATCGCGCACTCTCTTCATGTTGGAGCAGTATCCAAGCTTCATCAATCACTAGAATCCGTTTCTGTGGGTCAGCCTTAACCTGTGAGTGGACAAAGTTGGCCGTTACTAAGATCATAATTTGCCTGAGTGACTCATCAAGATCCTTGATATCAAACACCACCAAGCGATTATCCAAGTTCACATTAGTCTGCCCGTCAAACACGGTTGAGAGTGAACCAGTCACAAATCTCTCCAATCTGTCACATAGATCTTTTTGCCTCATCTTCTTGAGAGTTTTGTAGAAGTCCTTTAGAAGTGGAAATTTTTGATCTTTGGCAAATCTTTTCTTGCGCATGGTTAAACCAATATTTTTGTAGGTAGTGATCAGAGCTTTGTCCACTACCGCTCTCTCCTCAGAGTTAAGTGATCCCACCAGCAGTGACACAATCTCAGTTAGATCCTGGATATGCTCAGCTAGGTTATTCTTGCCGTTATATGACTTAAGGGAAAAATCAAAGGGATTAATCTTTTCTTTAGAGGTGGCAGAGAGTCTGATGTAAGTACCCTTAACTGATTTGGTTAGTTGTTTGTACTCTCGCTCTGGGTCAATCACAATTACGCGGGTACCTTGCATGAGTTGTCGCAGGATCTCGACCTTGGCGGTATAACTTTTACCACTTCCAGATTGGGCAAAAATGATGGCGTTAGCGTTGTTAAGTGAAAACCTATCTACAATCACTAGTGAGTTATTGGATTTGTTAATCCCGTACAAAATCCCTGATTCTTGCACCAGTTCAGATGAGACAAAGGGGAAGGTTAGTGCTGCACTAGAACTGTCCAAGTTCCTATTTTGTCCCAGCTTATTCTCACCTCGTGGCAAAGTAGTTTGCAACCCTTCTAGTTGACGGAAGGTGGCAATCTTGATGTAAAAGAGTCTGGTGGACATGACAGTTTCAAGAATAGTGGTGATTTTGTTTAAGTTAGCCACAGTGTCCGCGGTGATAGTCATATAGATTGAGACTTGAAATAACTTCTCTTGCCCTCGTTGAATCTTGTCTTTAAGCTCAATTGCTGACTCCAAAGGGTCAGTAATCTCAGAACCAATTACTTTGCCTTGTTTTTGCATGGTGCGCTTGGTGGATTCCAGCTCCGTAATCTTGCGGTTGAGCTTGGGTAGAGCCAAAAGTGGGTTAATCTGCTCAATGTGATGAGAGATATCAATGTTGTGATTGAAGTTGATGAGCATATTGAGCCAGCCAACACTAGCTACATATGGATAGCCGGAAATAAATAAAGTGCGTACATATCTGTCACCAATCTGTAAGTAAGCTGATTCTTCTATCAGTCCTGAATATGAGATTAGGTCAACTTGATCTTGCTGGCCAAAATTAAACTGGACGGCTTTTCTCTCAAGTAGCTTTTGAGCCTTTTTCTTCTTAATTCGCCTGACTCTTTTAGCATGTTCTTTTTTGATGGCTTTGATTTTGTTTTTAAACATAGTTGTTCCTTAGTAGTGCTTTGATAGTTTCACTTTTTAGTTCCTGGGTCTTAACTTGTGAGGAGTTGTAGAAGCTATAAAACATGTCTAGTAACTCTAAGCTATCTAATGTCTTAGCCTTGATCCCCATTTTCTCTAGTCCCTTCATGATCAAGTCACCGGTGATACTCAGTTGCTCCTTAACTAGCTCAAAGTCCTTACCTCTACCTTCATGGTGATACGGCACGATGATATAAAAGTGGCGGGAGAGTATTTTGTTGCCTGAGACCAGGTTTTTGATAAATTGGCAGTAGTTAGTGATCTGATTTTTGTATACCTTTTGCTTTTCTTCATCTTTGGATCTCATCATCTTTTTTAAGTACTGATCAATATCTACTTCTCGCACTCTAACTAAGATCTGCAAGTTGCAAGGCAAGGAGTTAAGGAAGTTTTGGTAGCTATCGATAATCACGTCCTGCTCTTCTTCACTCTTAAGCTCAAAGTTAATCGAAGAGGTTTTGATTGCTAAGCGATACTCATTATTTGGTAGTACCAAGATGCCGTCTCTGACTTCCTTGATCTCGATTTGTTTACGAGAATTAGCCTTACTTTTTGATTTGTTCAAAAGCCACATTCAAGCCTCCTTTCTTATTAACCCGGTAGCGAAACTCTACTTCCTGACTTCCTACAATATTCTCAAGAGTCACTAGGTTTTTAACTCGCTGTGTAATAGGGATAGTTGGAGTAATCTGATTGGTTTTAGCGAGAGCTTTTTTAACAGCTTTTTCTTTTTCCAAGGTAGGTAGATAGAGATCGCGTAAGTAGGCTTCATTTTTGTTGTAGATGTAGTACTTAGCTCTTAAGTTATAGCGCAGTAAAATCGAGAGCCAGTTAACTACCACTTTGCCTTTGATTCTCAGTGACAAAATAAGACAGATCATAAAACTGACAGCAGACAGAGTGAGCTTGTAAGCCACAAAACTCATCGAGGGTGGTAGAACAGCATAAATTAATGTGGTGAAAAACACTGGTGTCATCAAGATCATTATCTGCATCAGGTTAAGACTTCCCACAATCTTATCCTCAACCGTAGTGATTTGAGCTGGGATTACTCTAGTTCTCATCCGTTGATTACCTTTCTGGGTAGTTTTGCTTTGCCAGCGGCGGCTCGAGTGGTAGAAGCTGAGCTATCTGAGCTCACAACATTGACTATTTGATTGCCCATTTTTTTAAGAGCCGAGCTTTTGGCGGTATAGAAAACCATCTGCATCATGAGTGACGGAGTTTTGAGTAGAGTAAAAAAGAGGCCAATCGCAACAGCAACTGAAATCAGTGAGTTCTCAGTGTGATCTGGTAGAGCCAGGAAGGCTCCCGCCAGTTGAATAATCACTACATGCACAAACACCATAAATACATTCACAAAGTAGGTCTTAATTGCGATGGTGGCAAAGTCAGAAAACTTGGGCAGTGCCCAAAGCATAAATACGAATGGTGCTAGCACAGCTCCCAGGGCAATCATAATTAGCCGGCTAATGTACATGAGTAGTAGCACGATCGAGACAATTAAGAACAAGACAAGAAAGATGAGAATAATTAGTGGGGCGGTACCAGTAATGAGAGTAGTAGGATTGATCGCATCTACTACCCAAGCGTGATTGAGTCCACCAGTGGATTCCAGCATCGCATTTACCAGTGCGTTACTAGTAATGACCAGATAATTAGCTAAGAAAAGCGAAACATTAGCTCCCAGAAAAGCCAAGCCAATTCGGGGCAGAAGTTGCCCTAGCTCCACTTCCTCAAAACCAAAGGTACTCGCACTCATTACTTGTAAACCTAGTAGGGCTACAACTAGTACAAACAGCACATCCACTATCCCCACACTCACTAGCCAGTAGTCACGAATAACTGAATTCTCTAGTAAGCTCGGAGTTGTAGTTAGATACCCCAGGACTCCGTTGACAATCGGCTCAGTCGAACTCTCGACAATGTTTTGAATGAATCCTGAGACAGCATCAATTAGCACTTGGGTTAGTCCGTCACTAGGCTCCACTGTTTCAATCGCCACAATATCAAGACTGCTATTCCCATTGGAGCTCGAGGGTGTGTTAAGTGAGCTATTAAAGATCGAGACAATTACATTAGCTGATAAGACCATCACGAGGCCAATCAGAGTATTTATAATCGTGCGTTTAGCGGATTCCAGTGCCTTGGGTTTACCGGTCGAGGTAATGTAAGTGTAGCCCCCTTTGATTAAAAAAAAGACCGCAGCTGCGGTCGAGATCAAAGTTATCATTCCCAAAGTATTATTGGTGTAGTCAATTATCCCCGGACTAACAGATTGAGCAAACACGGAACGAGTAAAAAGAGATAGGAGTATGAGGTTGACAAAGATAGCGTTAATCAGTTTCTTCATTTAATACTTCTGTTGGGCAGAAAGTTAATTTACTGACCAGAGCCAAAAGCAGTGCCAGCCAAGTCACCAATCACGTTTGAGAGGACGAATGCTGCAAGGACTAAGGTTAGTCCGATTGCGGAGTATAGAATAGTTTTCTTGGATTTTTCTAGAGCTTCGGGATTACCTGAGCTAGTAATATAACCAACTCCACCCCAGACGATGAAACCAGCGGCAACTAAACCAGAAAGGGTAACGAGAACTTGAATCACACTTTGAATGAAAGTTTGGATCTTGCCCACGTCATTTGCCTGGGCCATTACGGGCGATGCAACCATCAGCCATGTCAGCATTAATGCTGGGATGATAACTTTTTTCTTCATACATACCCCTTCTTTATCAGTGTGCAGAACTGAAAACTTGTTAACAAAAAAGCCACCTTGTTCGGGGCAGCTTTTTACTTATTCAATCAGTTTAATTAATTGAATCTGTATCAGATTATATCAAGAGAAAGGGGAAAGTCAAATTTTGTAAAACCAACTATTCATATCTTAGCGCATTTAGAGCGGAAATTTTAGTTGCCCGCTTTGCTGGGAAGTAACCAGTCGCGATTCCAACCAGTAGCGACAAGAGCAAGACAACAATCACAAATACTGGTGGTACATAAGAGATGTCAACAAAACCAACCCCTTTGACAATTGAGAGCGCAGATAGGACGATACTCACTACTTTG
>Ga0208904_1002545_pt1 | contig 11432 bp, 15 predicted proteins | sample AntAceMetag02UKB_FD_184774 | JGI IMG/M metagenome (GOLD analysis project Ga0208904, IMG submission 184774) | Saline lake microbial communities from Ace Lake, Antarctica - Antarctic Ace Lake Metagenome 02UKB (SPAdes) (version 2) | ecosystem: Environmental > Aquatic > Non-marine Saline and... | reverse complement strand
ACCCTCGACCTAAGTTTATGCAGGCCCTTAGAGACAATTTGGGCGAAGCTGGAAGCATATTGGTTTATAACCAAGCATTTGAGAAAGGAGTTATGAATGAGAGTTCAGATGCTTTGCCTGAGTTTAAAGAATGGTATCTAAAGAATATTTTTCCGAGGATAAAAGATTTGTGGGATGTGTTTAAGGATTTTTTATATTATGACTCTAAACAGAAAGGATCTACTTCGATTAAATATGTCTTGCCTGTTTTAAGTGACTTGAGTTATAGTGAGTTAGACATTGGAAATGGAATGTTAGCAAGTTTGGAGTATGAAAGGGTTACTTATGGAGATGTTGATGAAAATGAAGGAGAGAGTGTTAGGAAGGCGTTAGAGAAGTATTGTGAGAGGGACACGATAGCAGAAGTTGAGATAGTGAATTCTTTGAAGGAGATCGTTGAAGTTTCTCAGTCAAATTTGAGTAAGAAAAAAGAGGGTAAAAATGATTAAAGAGAATATAACTCTTAAAGAACCAACTGAAGGTTTAGTTAGAGAATATATGGCTAAATTTGAAAATAGTTCAGAAGAACAATTTAGGCATTATTCTTCACAAGAAGAAGCAGTTATGAAAGTTAGAGAAAAATTTTCAAAAAATGACAATTTAATTGAGATATTGTTAAAAGTAGGTGTCTTAAATTCATTTTATAGCACAAATATTTTTAAGCCATTCGCAGTAGCTGAAAGAATTTTGGCTTTAAATATAGATGAAAAGTTAGCGAAAGGAGATCCCTCTTTAGTTCAAGAAATTTCTAAAAATAAAATCTCTGGAAAAAATAAGAATTTTTATTCATTTGCCACAAAATATTGTAGCATGCATAACCCTGATGCATATCCTATTTATGATAGTTATATTGGATGGATTTTAAAGAAATATAAAAAACAATATCACTTTTGTGATTTTAGAGAAAAGGATTTAAGAGAATATACAATGTTTATTTGGGTTTTAAAATCCTTTCAAAATTATTTTAACTTAATGCAATTTTCCTTTAAAGAAATAGATAAATTTCTTTGGAGGTATGCTAAAGAAATAAAACCTAATATTTATTTGAAGAAAAAAGTATTATTTGATAAAACTAAAATAGAAAGTAATTAAAATGATAAAAGTTAATCATAGTTATGGTAAAAAGTTTTAACCAAAAACTGACAGGATTGCTAAAAAAAGACATTCGTTTTGTAGATGAAGAAACAGGGGAGTTGATTCCTAATGAAATTGTAAATGAAGCATTGAAGATTGATAAAGAACTGATTTCTATTCTCCTTGAAGATAAGAATATTAAGTTAAAATTTTTTAATGAGATTAAAGGACATTGGGTCTTTAACATAAATGATTTTATTGCTTTTATTCAGGATAAGAATTTTTTAAGTAATTCTTATACTAAATTTAAAAATAAAATTGGACTTAATATTAATGGTAAATTTCTGAATGAAAGAAAAGAGGTTTCTCTTGTTTGGCCATTTAAAGATTGTATTTTAGAGGCTGGAATGTCCAGAGAAGACCAGGCAAGAAATGAAGTCTTTTTTAATGAGGTATTGGCACAGGACGAAATTGATAGGTTATTAGACCCAAAAGTCTTAACTGGATTTAAAAAATTTAGTATAAAAGGAGAAGAAAAAGTAAATGACTTTAAAAGAGATAAGGAAGGGACAATTAAAGAAAACTTAATTATAAAAGGAAATAATTTGCTTGCACTCCATTCTCTTAAAAAAGAGTTTGCTGGAAAAATTAAAGTGATTTATATTGATCCTCCTTATAATACTGGAGGAGATTCTTTTAATTATAATGATAATTTTAATCATTCTACCTGGCTTACATTTATGAAAAATAGGTTGGAAGTTGCTAAAAGGTTATTAAAAGAGGACGGGGTTATTTTTGTACATTGCGATGATAATGAACAAGCATATCTTAAAATTTTGATGGATGAAATTTTTAAGAGAGAGAACTTTATTACTAATCTGATATGGAAAAAAAAAGCAGGCGGGGCCAATGATTCTAAATATTTTGCAGTTGATCATGAAAATATTCTTGTTTTTTGTAAGGATGAAAAGTTATTGGAAAAATTTTGGTGTAAAGTGGATGAGGATTATAAAAAGCAATATAAATTACAAGATAGTAGGGGTTATTATGTCTTAAAAAATTTATATCAGGGTTCTATTGCAGAAGATAGACCAAATTTAAAGTACCCCATAAAATGTCCTGATGGAACTGTTTTGCATGAAAAAGAAAATGGAACTATATATAGATGGAGATGGGAAAAAAAGAAATTTTTAGAAGCAGAAAAAAATAAAGAAGTTGTTTTTAGAAAGATTAAAGGAAAATGGCAAATTTTTACCAAACAATATCTTCTTAATGAAAATGGAGAAGAAAGAAAGATTAAACCAAGAAGTATTTTAATGGATAAAGGAATGACAAGGGATGGTAAAGAGGATTTAAAAAAATTGTTTGGGATATCAGTTTTTGATTATCCTAAGCCAGTAAAATTAGTTAAATATCTTATTGGGATTATTGCTAAAAAAGATGAGATAATCCTCGATTTCCATGCTGGGAGCGGAACTGTGGGTCATGCAGTCTTAGAATTAAATAAAGAAGGTGCTAATAGAAATTTTATTTTAATTGAACAGTTAGAAGAACATATAAAAATTTGCACTGATAGGGTACAAAAAGTTATTAAGAACGATAAATTAGATGAATACTTTATTTATTGTGAACTTTTAAAGTTCAATCAAGAAGCAATAGAAAAAATTCAATCCACAAAGGATACAAAAGTACTGCTTAAAATATGGGAAGAAATGTGTGATCAATATTTTTTGAATTATGATGTTAGTATTAAAAATTTTAATGAGAATAAAAAAGATTTTGAAAAATTGAGTTTAGTACAACAAAAGAAACTTCTTTGTGAAATGCTCAATAAAAACCAATTATATGTCAATCTTTCCGAAATAGATGACTCCCAATTTAAAATTTCTAAAGAAGATAAAGAACTCAATAAAAAGTTCTATAAATGAATATGGTACAAAAAACATTGAATAATGAATATTTATCTAAAAAATTAGATAGTGTTTCTAATTTAGGTTTTCTTAATCAATATAAAAAAATCCCTTTATTTATCAAAGAGAATTTAAATCCTGATTTTCCTTTAAGACCTTATCAAGTAGAATCATTTGCACGATTTTTTTATTATTTTGAATCTTATCCAGAAAAGCAAATGCCAATTCACCTTCTGTTTAATATGGCAACTGGGAGTGGTAAAACTTTAATAATGGCAGGATTAATCCTTTATCTTTATGAAAAAGGTTATAGAAATTTTTTGTTTTTTGTGAACTCTACGAATATAATCGAAAAAACAAAAGATAATTTCTTGAATAGTTTATCAAATAAATATTTATTTAACAATAAAATAATTTTTAATAATAAAGAAGTGAAAATAAACACTGTAGATAATTTTGAAGATTCTAATGCTCAAGAGATAAATATTTGTTTTACAACAATTCAAAAACTTCATAGTGACCTATATATTCAAAAAGAAAATTCATTGACTTTTGAAGATTTTAAGGACAAAAAGATAGTTTTGATTTCTGATGAATCGCACCATGGACAAGTTCAAACCAAACAAAGAACTTTAGATCTTAAAGACGAGAAACCAAATTGGGAAAACACAGTTCTAAATGTATTCAATAAAAATAAAGAAAATCTTTTATTAGAATTCACTGCAACTATAGATTTAAATCACAAAGAGATAGAACAAAAATATCGCGATAAAATAATTTACAAATACGATTTAAAAGAATTTAGGAAAGATAAATATTCTAAAGATATTGAAATTTTAAGATCAGATACAGATAAGAAAGGCAGAATTCTTTTAGCATTAATTTTGAATCAATACAGACAAGATGTTGCAAGTAAACATGGGATTGATTTAAAACCAGTAATATTATTCAAGGCCCAAAGGACAATAGAACAGTCAAAAGAAAACAAAAGATTATTTCAAGAGATAATAGAGAATTTATTAAAAAAAGAATTAGAAGAAATAAAACACAAGACGAATGTTGATGAAATAAAAAGAGCATTTGAATTTTATGAAAAAGAAAATATAAAGATTGAGATGTTAGTTCAAAGATTAAAAATCAATTTTGCTGAAAATAAATGTTTAAGTGTGAATGAAGAATCTGAGAAAGAAAATTATCAATTATTATTAAATTCATTAGAAGATAAAAATAATAAAATTAGGGCAATCTTTGCAGTTCAAAAATTGAATGAAGGATGGGATGTTCTTAATTTATATGATATTGTGAGGGTTTATGAAAGCCAAGCAGCAGGAGGAAGTACAAAAGGAGGAATTTCTCCTTCCACAATTTCTGAAGCACAATTAATCGGGAGAGGTGCGAGGTATTGCCCCTTTAAACTAAGAACTCAAAGTTATGAGCGATATAAAAGGAAATTTGACGAAGATTTGGATCATGAACTTAGGATTTTAGAAGAACTACATTTCCATAGTTTTAATGAATCACGGTACATAGCAGAATTAAACAATGCTCTTGTAAATGAAGGATTAATTGATGATAAAACCGAAGAAAAAGAACTAAAATTAAAAGATTCTTTTAAAAAAACAAAATTCTATAAAGAAGGAATAATATATTTAAATCATCAAATAAAAAATAATTATTCTTATGTTAAATCTTTAAGTGATTTAGGGGTTAAAGAGAAGGATTTTAGGTATGATATATTTTCATTTCAGGGAAAAGTTTCTCATGCACTTACAGAAGAAAAATATGATAATTTAAACCTAAAAAAAGAACCCAAAACTTATGCAATAAATGAGATCGAGAAACATATAATTTTGAATGTATTAGCAAAAAAAGAATTTTTTAAATTTGAAAACTTAAAAACCTATTTTCCAGAATTGAAATCAATTAAAGATTTTATAGAAAAAAAGGAATATTTATCTGATATAAAAATTACTTTTTGGGGTGCAAAACAAGATATTTTGAATTTAAAAAATAAAGATAAATTTTTTGGTGCCCTAAAAGTATTGGATGAAATAGAATTAAAATTAAAAGGGAATTTAATTGATTATAGGGGTTCTGAAATTTTTGCCTCTAATAAAATATCCGAAATTTTCCAGAATAAAAAAATAAGGGTGGAGATTAATTCTCCGAGATCTGAGGGGCAAGAAGAATTTCTTAAAAATAAAGAATGGTATGTTTTTAATGCAAATTATGGGACCAGTGAAGAAAAAGCTTGTGTTGAATTAATAAATAGATTAGTTGAGGAGAATTTTAAAGAAAAATATGAAGAAATATATTTGATAAGAAATGAACTGCATTTCAAAATTTATGATTTTAATACAGGCCAACCATTTTCTCCAGACTTTGTTTTATTTATGAAAGAGATTGGAGGGAAATATTTGACCTACCAATTGTTTATAGAACCAAAAGGAAAACATTTAGAAAAAACAGATGAATGGAAGGAACAATTTTTGTTAAAAATTAAAGAAAGTCATAAATTGAAAGAATCTGTCAAACTTGTTGAAACTCCAAAATACAGGGTTATTGGTTTACCTTTTTATAATCAAAGTGATGAAAATAATTTTAAAGAAAACTTGTTAGGGAACTTAAATGTTTTGTGAGTGGTGTGATGGCAAGTAAGGTCAAAGATATAACTATTGCAAATTGTCCAAAATGTGGGAATGGAATGATAGAATTAGAACAAGACTTCCCTAATATGACTGAAGGACAACAAGCAGATTATGATGCAGGTTTTAATAGACCCCATGAATGCCAAGAGTGTGGTTATGAAGGATTATTTGATGTAGAATCGATATATGAAACAGAAGATATGGGGTGGGAGGACCCCGAAGTAGATGAACTTGTAGAAATAATAAGAATCGATCCAAATAGTTTTGAGGAGGTAATAGAACATGCTTTGAGGAGTAAATGTTTTATCGAAGCAATTTCTCTCTTACACAATACAATTGAAGCCTCTCTTAAGAAAAAGATAGAAGATTTGGCAATTCAAGATAAAGAAAGATTGAATTTATTAAAAAAGAAGTTTAAGCTAAAATATCTTAGAGACTACAATACTATTGCTTATTTATTAGGACTTATTGATAATGAATTATATAAATCAATCTTAAATTTTAATGAAAAAAGGAACAAAGTTATACACGAATTATTGATAAATCCAAAAGAAATGATTCAAATAAAAAGAATAGCAAGAGCAGGTAAGAAGCTCCAAATGAAATTAAGCCCTTTAAATTATTCGGAGACCGATATTCAAACTATCATGGATAATTTTGATAATATAACACAATAAATGTAAACTAAACTAAAATGAATAATGAAGATTATTTTTATATCATAATTGGAGCATTGATTGGTTTAGTAGTTGGATTTCTTTTTTGGCACCCTTCTCAAAATGATTATGTTTTTCAATTTGATTATGATGCATTAGAAAGAGATTATCAGGAACTACAAGGAAAATATGGGGCTCTAAAAAAGGATACGGCAAATTTAGTTTTAGAATATTACGGAAAGAATACTGTTCTTAATTTTTTAGGATTGAAGAAACATAAAATAGTTGTTTGTGCATTACAAGAGCACCTTTTGGGAGAGATACCGTTAATAAAAGAATTTTGTTGAAAATGGATAAAAATAGATACTCTAAATGGATTGATAATTCTCAGAATTTGAAATGGATTGATATTATTTTGATTGGAGAGGCTCAAGGTTTAGGAAAATTAGATGTAGAATTAATTGAAGAATTTTCAAAACTAAAAATAAATTCACGCATAGATAAAGAAAGAATCGCCAAAAATAGACATATGGTTCTTTCTCAATTATGGGTGATGGGGGCTTATGAATTAATTAGATTAATTAATGAAATTATCAAAATGCAAAATAAGATTAATTGTGAGGCAAAATTAAAACTTAAGGAAGTTTTAACTATTTTTACAGAAATTAGAATTCCATTAACTAAATTTAAAAAAAGTGGGAAAACAAAATTATATTCTCAAGTGACTTGGCCTTATTATGATTCAAAAAAAGGTATTGGATGGAAACTTATTGATGGAAAAAGCAAGACTAAAATTATTTATCGCAAAGATTTAGGAGATTCTTTATTGGAGTTGCTTAAACAATTAAAATTTTCTTAAAAATTGGTTAAATTTCTCTGCACCCGTTAAGTAGTCGCGTCATTTTAAGAACCATTTATTTATGTTGTTGTGTTGATGACAATAATAATGTGTCTCCCGAAAGAACTTTTTGATACAATTGAAGAAATTAAAGTGGATTGTGAAAAATTAAAAAAAGAAAAAGACCTTAATTCATTTGGAGAAGGACAATTACATCTGGCGAATATTCTGACAGATATTATAGTGAAATGGAGAAAAGAAAATTAATACAGATTTCTAAAAAAGCATAATTTTATATATTATACTATACTAAATAAAGTATTGAAAAAGTATAGTTAAAATGGTAATAAAACAACCAATTATTCAAAGAAGTGTTAAAATTCAAAATTTAAATAGAGTAGTATTAAATCCTGAACTTCTTGAAAATCTTAAACTTAAACAAGGCGATAAAGTAAATATTTTTCTTGATACAGAAAAAGAAGAAATAATTATTAGGAGGGAAAAATGAATTTAGGATTGAAATATTTAATAAAAAATGAAATAGATACAGAGTTAGATAATTTATTCCTATTATCTCTTATTAAATTTAAACAAACAGATGGGATGGTTTGCTCTAAGTGTGGGGTTATTCAAGGATCTTCATTTAAGGGTTGGAAGAAATACTACTGCAAACATACGGAAAAAGTAATAAACAAAGAATTAGAAAAAAAAGAAGAAAAAATAAAAAATAAATTTTTGATCTTTAATCTTGCTTGTCAAGATGATCAAATAGTCGCTTGAGTTTTTTCCTATTTGCTATTTCAGATTTGGAAGTTTTTATTTTGTTTAAATTTTCAAAATCTTTTAATCTCTTACTATAATAATCTCCTTTATTCTGTTTTCCCCAAGAATAAGATACCAAATTAAATTTATCTAATTCAGTTTGAGGAAATTTATTGTTCTTCTTCGGAAATCTGTAATTCATACAGCACCGAGAAAAACCAAAGTAACCTTTTAGAATAGCAGATACAGAAAGTTCCCAAAAGTTTCTCATCCCACATCTTTTTCCACATTCTGAAGCATAGAAAGGAATCTTAAGATTGTCTAAACTTTTGGAAATGAATCTATATTTTTTCAAATTCCCTCTACTATCAATCTTCCTATATTTTATAGTAACTGCATCTGGAGAGAATTCTAAAAAATACTGCATTAACTCTACCAACATCGGATCTCTTAACCCAATATCAATAAAAGCAATTACAGGTTTTTTAGATTTACTTTTAGCATACTCAAGAACTATCTTAAAAGTTTCAAAATCTTCTTGAATTTGTTTGACAACAATTTCATCACAGCAACGAATTTGAAAATCAATAACCTTCTTCTGAATTTCTAAAGTTGGTTTATGGTCTCCAAATTTAAAATTGCAGAATATATTTTCAAAATTTAATTTATGTTTAGTATCAATTAGTCCATCTTCATAAATCTGCATATTATCTAAAAAAGATTTTATCTCTTTTTCATTCCTCAAGAAAAAAGTATTTTCTAAATTTCTATCTGAAAAATCTTGAATCACTGCACCGCTTGAAGATTTGAAATCTCTTAAATGTCCATTATTTGCATTTTCCATTAAATTTTTACACCTCCGTTAACTATATGTTTCACAGGCGACATCTTTAAAAACAACTTTTCACACATAGTTTTAGGTAAAAAACTTGGCGAGGTTATTTTTAATTTAATCCATGTGGCGTTAGCTATGCTAATATGATTATGATTTTCTTTTACAAAGTAGTGTTTTCTATATTTATCTTCCACTTTTTGCACCTCTGTGCAATTTTATAACAGATAAGAATTAATCTTTCTGTTGAAAATGCATAATTATAAAGAAATTTTGCTTTTTAAAGATTATTGTGTGAAAAATATATTCAAGAAATATGAAAAAGAGGCAAAGGTATGATTAAACCAAGCATTTTCAACAACAGACAACAATAGACACACTCACAGGAGGGTTTATTATTATAAGTAATCTTTTTTATTTGCCTCTTAAATTATATAAGTATAATTCATATTTAAATATTTCTAAGATCTTGAGAAGATGAGATTAGATCCCTTTAAAGTTCCAATACAGGTAGCAACTCCATTTTAAAAGTTAAGTTTTCTTGGTAAATTATAAATTATTTTTCTTTAATCTTCACACCATGACATCTAACAAATTCAATTCTTCCTTCTTTTTTGAAATCATAAAGGAGTGCCAAACAGCATTTTTTATTAATACTAAAATTAGTACAGATCTTTGTCCAGATTTTTTTAAAAGAAATAATTTCTTTATTTCTCGGTTTTAATGATTTTAGTTTTTGAAACGCCAGTTCGTTTAGATCCATCTTTCTTTTTATCTTCTTCATTATTTTTTTCAATAAATTTTTTCCAGTAATCTATTATTTCTTCATATCTAATCCAAATTTCTGGAAATTTCTTTTTAATCAATTTTTCAAGATCTACCAAAGCATTCTTATTTTTTGAACAACCTTTCATAAAACCAAAGATGAACCACACTTTTGCACAATCTGTTATAAGATTATCAAGGTCATGAGAAGCTTCTTTTATTTTTTCACCACAGTTGGGACAATATTTATCCTCTTCTTTTATTTCAAGCGAGCATTTAGAGCATTTCATGAAAATCTTTTATAGAATCATCCTTAAAAGGATTATCGTAATAAATTAGATATTATCTTGGATTCTCTTTGATAATGATTTCTTTTTTCTCCTCTTTGTCTTTGAGATGATCCTTAGCTAACTTCATTAATCTTATTTTGTTTTGATACTCAATATCAGAGAGTTCTCCTCTTGCGAATCTATCTTCAAGAATCTCAATTGGAGTTTTTTCACGTTTTGCAACTTCGGGAATTGAATAGTTAATTGCAGCCATAGGATTTTTCTCAAATAGTTGAGTCTTAATTGGCATATTAAATGCGAAATCAACACTTTCCTTCATTTGCTTATCTGAAACTTTTGCATAGATTTGAGTAGTTGTAACTTGGTTATGGCCCAGGAGATTAGCAACAGCATACAGGTCTCTTGTTTTATCATAGACATAACTTGCATAAAAATGTCTTAGATGGTGGAATCTAAATTTATAGACATTAGTATGTTCTCTGTATTTTGTCCTCTTTTTGTATTGTATTTGATAGTCTACTTCATCCAGTTTAGCTCTTTCCCTTGCTTCTGAAAACCAGATATGGAGTGTTTTAGTTCTTAGTTGGATGTCAGGAGACTTTGCAGAAGGTAAGAACCATTTACCCCCGTCTACGATATCTATCCATTTTATTATTGGAGATATTGCCATAGCAGGGATTGGGACAATTCTATCTTTTCCATAACCTTGTTTTTTTCGATTAGGATTTTTACTATCTCTAATTTTGATTATTCTCCTTTCAAGATTAATATCTGAAATCTGGAGATTGCATACTTCTCTGACTCTTAAGCCACACATTAATGCAACAAAACATGCAATGACACATTTTGGTCTAAACATAGATTCAAACAATTTCATTAATTCCGTTTTGGTAAGAATATCAGGCAATTTATTTTTATTTCCCATTATAAGCTCCTAACAAGGTTATTTATTTCTTCAACCATTAGTAGTCCAGTGTTGCTCTCCCTAACCCTTTTCCTGTTAGCAGATATCTGCATAGCTTTTCTGAAAGAGATTTGGCCTTTGGCAAGTTTTTCTTTGATATCTGTAGGAACCCTACATGCAATCATCCAACGATAAGTGGTTGAAGGATTAAGATTATTTTTTAACATATAATCAAAGAGAATTGTTTCTGCTTTGGTGAGTTTTCTTTTCCTTCTCTTATTTTCTGGAACTTCACGTCTACCATAGTATAAGGTTCCATAAAAGAAAACTCGAATATGCGAAAACATCGGTATGATTTTATCTTCTTCTATCTCAGGTAAAAGGGTTTTTAGATCATTTTTAATTTGATTTACTTTGTCGAAGATGTTGATCTTTTTTCCCTTTTCACGAATGTTTGTGTTGATAAATATTTTATCTTTATTTTTTGCCATGTACATTTTATGTTTTTTCCTTTTTTATATTCGGTATACCCTTTGTATACCAAAACAAAGAAATAGCTATTTTTGCTCGGTGTCGACGGGTGAGAGGCCTGTGAAAGTTCCAGCGAAGATTCCTAACAAAAGAAAAGAGATTATTTGGATTAGCATTTATTGGAAACATTTAATAATTAATAATTATTTGTGTGTTGATAAAAGGAGATAAGAATCGCTTCGC
>Ga0208904_1002544_pt1 | contig 11435 bp, 24 predicted proteins | sample AntAceMetag02UKB_FD_184774 | JGI IMG/M metagenome (GOLD analysis project Ga0208904, IMG submission 184774) | Saline lake microbial communities from Ace Lake, Antarctica - Antarctic Ace Lake Metagenome 02UKB (SPAdes) (version 2) | ecosystem: Environmental > Aquatic > Non-marine Saline and... | reverse complement strand
AAAAGTCTGACATTAAATAATATGTAGTCTGATCTAATGTTTCTATAAAACTATCTATTACTTTTCTATTTAAATTTCTTCTCCTCATTTCTTTTATTCTTCCATTATGAATAATGTTTAGGAAATTGTCAATTCTCATAGAATTAATTCCTCCACCTAATGAAATGTTTATAGGAAAGTCCTCCATATATTTATCTAACCATTCTGTTTTACTAATGTGTATTTTTATATCATCTATTAATCTTGGTTGTTTAACGTTGTTAAGCATTCTATAAATCTTTATCATATCATCTTCATCTAGATTATCATGAATACAAAAATCCATTTCAATATCAACACCAGCTCTAGATATTGCTTCTATCTTGTGTTGTCCATCAAGTAAAACTGATTTACCTTGGTTATCTTTTGCAACAGTAATCAAAGATTTTTCAAAAGTTTTGTTTCTTATGTGATTAATAAAATGATTTACTCTGGCTATATACAAATTTCTCTGCCATCCAGGTTTTACAATATTTTTATCAATCCATCCCTTATTAACTTTTATTGTTTCATATCTGTTCATATTTTCAACCTCCTTTTGAGTTGTATCATGATCTTTTTTTCCATAAAATATACAGGGTAGGGTAGTATATAAATGTATCGTAAATTGCGAACTTTAAAATTAACTTATACACATAGAATTCGTAAAGTGTTTGAAAAGCGTAGTGTTTAGAATTAGATTATAGCTTACGCTATTGTAAATATTGTTTGAAATAAAATTATAAATTCTCGTTTAACCTTTTAGCTTTTTTAACAGCACTTGACTTCTTCTTATAATAAGTCCTATGCGACAAACTAGCATTACCACCTCTTAATAGAAAATACCTCTTTCCATCAGTTGTGTTAATATCTGTTACAGAATATTTTGACATTATATCTTTCCTCCCTTTTGATTATATGTTACCATGTTAAACCAATGAAATTGAAATTTAAATACTTTTCGTTTTTCTTATTCTTTCATAATTTAAACTATACCTTTTAGTTTTTCCCCTAGTCTTCTTTTCTTCCTTAAATAAAAAATCTAACTCCTCTACTAATCCGTTATAAACTTTTCCAGATATAAAAGTGCAAAAACGATACTGTTCTAACTTTTTCTTAAATAACTTGATTTTTGCTCTAGTTTCTTTTTCCATTGCGTTTTATTGTTCTAAGGCGAACTACTCTCTTAGCTTTTCTGATTCCCAAGTTGAAACATCTGTCAAAATTCTGTCAATAGTAATTACTTTTGAATCTTTTTGAATCTCTTGAATTATGTCTGCTATTTTTGAAACTTGTTGTCTATACCATTTTTCTGATTGTACCATTATTCTTTACCTCCTTTCATCTCTATAATTTAATATAATAACTGTCAGCGATAAGATACCATAGATATTCCAAAATACTACTTGCTGTGTATTTGTAAAAAACCATGGACCTCTAATTAAATCATTAATATTGCAAGACCATACTTAAATTAAGAATACCCATGGTAACATCATATCTCTCATTTGTTCGCTTCTCCATGAAAAGTCGCAGTCATCTTTCAAACGCCCAACCGTCACTACATTCTGATTTATTTACTATATTAAGTTGAAAATTGGTTGCCCAACCTGACACATTATATTTTTCTTCATTATTTTTAATTTCTTTTTCCAATTCATCTGCTATACTTCTTAGCTCTTCTATTGTTGTTATTAATCCTTGTTTTTTCATTTTGATGACTCATTATTTAGATTATGCGAAGTTTCTTGCTCTGCGTGTTTTTTAAAAAACTCTAAATCTTCTGTGGACACAAACCCATCTTGTTTTTCTGATAATTTTATTAATCCGTCAAACAAATCCACCATAAGACTACTCATTCTAAATCCTCCTCCTGCGTTTTCTGGACATAACACGCATCACAAATAAATTTAGAAAAATAACATTTAGAAAAATTTCTTCCCATTCCTGTTTCAAATATAACTTTATTTGGTTCTCTCTTTTCACATTCTTCACATTTATCTGGTATAGTTAAATCATTCATCGCTTCGCCTCCTCTGCAGTTTGCGAAATATCTATTAATTCATCTATCCAATTCCTAATATCAGATTTATACCAACTTTCAAAATCATCGTCTAAACAGTTTTCAACTGAATCTATAAAGTCTCTAACCATACTTTTTATTCTATTAATTTCCATTTTTCACCTCACTATGCACTTTATCGTTACAAGACGCTTTTAAATCATAATATTTCTTTTTAAATTTCTCTTTTGATTCATATGTTCTTTTATATTTTTCAGACATTTTAAAGAATAAATCTGTTAATCTTTCAAATGCAGTTATTCCTAATGTATTTTTTATTTCATTCAATTCTTTTATTACTTCTTTTGTGTATGTGTTTTCCATTTGTTTTGTTTGAGTATGAACATGGGCTTAGGTTCGCCTGTTTATTTTATGGAAAAACATACCAAGTGTTCCATTGCCCATGAGTATGAAAAGGGAGAGCGCATACAGGTTTTAGCCTACTCTCCCAATACCTATCCCATCTGGCTTTACTTTAACAACTGTAAACGTTTATAGTGAGTTTGTTGTCTAAACTCACATCGCAGGGATTATGAAAAGGGAGAGAGGTTTAGCTTTTACTAATGTATCTCTCCCAATCCTTAACTGTTTAACTCACGGTTAAGTATGATTGGGTGGGTAGACTAAAAGAGGTGATTAAAGAAAGTTTCCTTTCAAAAATTGTTTTTCAAATTTTTAAGTCGCCACCCGCATTTGAATATGAAATGCCCTCTTTCGAGGGCGAATTTAAGTCATTATCTTTTTTGGTGTTCATTATATCACGAGTGATTAGGGTTTATTCTACAATTGTATATCTAGTATTTTTTTGTGTTCCTATTTGTAATACTTTAAAGCTATTTATACCAACTTCTCCTTTTTGTAGAATTTGTGAATAAATTGGATTTTTTACATTAACCCACCAAACAAACTTTTCACCTTTTACGGTTACTGGAACAATCTTTTTAACAACACCATCTTCTGCAGTCCACTTATCAAAGGGTTTACTGAAATCTATTTCAATATCTGTAATCTTATTCTCTTCAAGTTTTAATGCTGGTAATTTCTCACCATCAAATGCTTGACCTTTGTTTTCTTCGATTTCTTTTGATAACCAATTTTCAGTTGTTTTTACTTCTTCAGTTTTTTGTTCTTCAGTTATTGTTTCTTCATTGTTTTTTTGTTCTTCCATTTTTTAGTTCCTCCTTGTATATTATATTTTGAGTTTTAATTTCTTCTTCCCGTTCTTCATCTAATTCATCACATTCTAAATCTTCTAGTTCGTCAATAAAATCTGCATCTGCTTGATATTCATATTCAGTTGGCATTTTTATTCACCTTATATAATTTAATTCTTCCTTTCTTTATACAAACTATTCTTTTTTCAATTTGTAATTCTTGTATGAATGCTCTTGCTGATCCAATTCCTAATTCATTGTTATCAAACATTTCTATTATTTCACACTCCAATAAACCATCTTCCGAATTTGCTTTTATTAATTTAAAAACTTCTTCCTTCATATCTATTCTTTTTTCTTTTCTTGTTTTCATTTTATATTTTAACTAATTAATTAAAGTATATAAATGTTTCCTACCCTTTTTCTATAGTAACACTTCATCTCCTTTAATTAAATTATAATCACCACTTGAACAAAATTGTTTAAAGTATCTTTTAGCAGACATTAATATTCTAAATGTTTCTTCAACCTTTCCAGTTTTAATGTTTATTATTTTATATTTATCCAAAGTGTTTAATCTTGGTAATCCTTTCTTACCTACCATCTTAATCTATAATACCTCTTATATTCATTTTAAAGCTCTGTGAAGTGTTTTTGTTTAAAATGTGTATATTATTACGTATGTGTGTTATGTGTGTGTAAAATTTGGTATATCTGTGAAAAAACACACAACCCACATACGTATCATAAAATAAACAATGATGAGAAAAAAACTTCTTTCCAGAGTTATTAACTAATGTATTTATTTTATGATTGATACCAGGAGATGGATTTGCACCACCGACCTTTGGCTCATGAGTCCAACGAACTACTACTGTTCTATCCTGGTATGAGTTTATTTTTTCCATCTACCTTTCTCCTTTAAATATTTAATGTTTTCTTTTGTTGGAAATGTGTTTAAATGTGTTCTTCTAAATACTAGACACTTCTGACAATATCTTTTAGCACCTAAGTATCCAGGTGAGTCTGTAAAACCTTTACAATTATTACATTTGTATTTCTTAGTGTAAGGGCGTTTTTGTAGTTCGTTTTGTGTTTTTGTTGTCATTTTATGTGTAAAAAATTAAATTATGCAGGGTTTATATGGTTTTCAGATACGTATAGGAGGTACGTACTTCTCTAGGGTATTGAAAAACCATGCTTTCCCTACTAAATTATTTAAATTTAATACCCTCCCATATGTATTCAGAAGTATTATCAATAAATTTTGAACCACTATAAGCACCATATCTATCCTCAAGTATAGCTTTAATTCCCTTATCACCAGCACCTTTTACTTTATGACGTTTGCAATATTTACTAAACATACTTCTAATTTGCTTTTTAGGAATATAGGATTGATAATCTTCTTCAATATTATCTATACAAAAAGCTACAAAACTATCTGAGTTTCTAATCCAGTAATCCTTTATTTCAGTTGAACCCTCTGTTTGACTAAAGTTATGTTGTTTTAATAATCTATCTAGTCCATTAAGTGCTTTATTTAAAAAACCACTAAGTTCTTCTGGGGTTGAAATTTTATTTACAATTTCTGGGTCTTTTATTTTAATATTAATTTTTTCTAGCTCTGGAAGCTTATCTTTTTCTTCTTGTGTAACAAACTTATATGGAAATTTTAACAATACCCATTTGTCCCAGAAACCATCAGTAGTATCAAATACTCTTGGTAGTTCATTACATGCGAAAAGATGTTTTGCATAATTAACAAATTTTAAATCTCTAAGAAATTTTCTATGTGCTTGTATAATATCTCTACCAACTGTTTGTTTAAACATACCAGTATCTTTTAAATCTCCACCAGACAAATCTCCAGCCAAATTAAATAATTTACCATGTAATTCGCATAGTGATGAGTTATCTTCCTTCATAGAACGTATTGGAACTGAACATGTATTTTCAATATTACAAAGTCTTTTTATTAATTCTAAAAATTTACTTTTACCATTTCTTCCACTTCCAACAAGCATAGCTGCTTTTTCTGTAAAATATTCTTTTAATAATCCAGACCCAACTATTTCGTATGCAACAATAACATCTTCTTCTTTTGTTAGAATATCTTTTAAGAATTTATCAATACTTTCGCATGTGGCTTCTTTATCATATTCAACTGGTAGCTTATTGAAGAATATTTTTTTAGGATCAAACTCTAACAGCTCTCTTGTCTTAACATTTAATATTCCATTTTCAACTGGAAGCTCATCAATATTATCATTAATAAAAAACTTTTCTTCTTCTATATAAGTATCAGTCTCTATCTTTGATATAATTATATTTGCAATAAATGAAGTATATGTTGCATCTAATATATTTCTTGAGAACTCTTTAATATATGTTTTACCATTTGGTTTATATACACCTTCAGCATAAATCCACATTTCAGATTTAATATCGTTCTTAGTTGTGTATATAAAATTTTCTTTCTCAATTTCTTTAACTATTAATTCACTAGCTTCATCATAATTTTTTAATGACATTTGTATAAGAACATCTTTTTGAAGTTCAGAATAATCTTTATTTTCTTTTATTATTTCTTTATTTTCTTTCTCTCTCTTTGTTTTTGAATTTGATTCCCAATTCATACAATGGTCGTTTGGATTAATATTTCCACCTTTTAATTTACAAGTATAATGAAATTTGGAATTACCATCTTTCAATTCATCTAGTACCTTTTTGTAGTGTTTGCAGTTTTTACAAATTGCTGTGTCAATAAAAGTATCTTCTTCTTTTATATTTATTTTATTTGATTCAATTGCATTCTCTTTAAATCCTAACTTTTCTTTTATTATAGGAATAATTTCATTAATAAAATCATCACATTGGTTTGTTTTATCTCTATCTTCATCATTCCCTATTCTTGTAAAGTCAAATTTAAATAACATAACTAAATCAATATCATGCTTATCATATGATGAAAAGCTTTCGGAAATGTATTCGCTATCTGTACCATTAAACTTAATAGTAAAATCATTACTTTTACTATTATGAATCAATTTAAGCAATTCTTCATTCCCATCTTTAACTGGTAAAAATGTTTTAGTGTGTAATATTAACTCTGTCATCTTCTCTTTTTTTTATAAATTTAATTAATTCTTGATAATTACCATTATTTTTTTTAAAATCACTTGGCAGTGAGCTAAACACATTATATTCTCGATTTATATATTTCCAATCAGTTTTGGCAGCATCTTTAGGGTAAAGACATATATCTTTATTCTTGGAAAATCTAGACCCCCATAGAATTATTATAGGATTACTTTCATCATTTCTTTTACATCTATAACATGCTTGTTGAATTTTTTGTATTGGGTCATTCAAATATACATGGTTTAGTATTTTTTGTTCATTGCTAAACTTATCTATATATAATTTTTCTCTAGCCTTTATCAGTTCATTTGCTGGAGGTAATGGAAAACCATAGATTATAACATTACTTACTTGTGGTATACTATCATCATCTGTAAAGTTATGACCCTCAACTCGTCCATTTATATTTATTATTCCAACACACTTTTCCTTATAGTTACTAAATTCTTTTTTTAGTTTCTCAAATTCTTCAGAAGAAACTTCTTCTTCATTATTTTCTTTAGTGCAGAAATTTACTACCTTAAACTTTTTTGATATAATATTTTCTAATTTTAAAGAATTATATTTTGCTTGTATAAATATTATAGTCTTTCCTGATAAATCATCTAATACTTCTAATATTTTTTTACAGTTCTTCTCATAAGTACTCATACGTTTTGATTTTGCAAAATCATCTTCTGGCAAAATAAATGTATAAGGTGATAAATTATAAGACTTTATTAGTTCCTCATAATTATAATTTAATTTATCTATTCCTATTTCAGATAATACAATATCTTTTTCTTTTGAAAGAGTTCCAGTATTTATTATAATTTTATCCCAGTGTTTAAAAATATCTTTTAAATGTTTTGATGGATCAATACAAGCACATTCTAATTTTATATCATCTTTATTATAATATTTTTTTAATTCAATAGAACAAAAATAATCGTTTTGTTTACTATATTTTTTTAAAGAAGATAAATAATCAAATATTTTATTGGTAGAATTTTTTTGCCCCTCATCATCCTCATTAGAATACATTATTTCTTTAAGTTTATCCAGTGATAATAATATTTTGTCAATATGATTATCTTCTTTTATAAAATCTTTTTTAAAGTCATCATATTTATATCCGTATACTGCTCCTTTAATAAATTTTAATTCTATATTTTTTATAAACTTTTTTAAACGTTCTATTAAAATTATTATATATGTATGATATATTGTATCAAGTTTAGATTTATATTTTTCAAATTCATTTTCTAAGTTTTGTAGATCTCTTTTTACATATATGGATTTAGAATAATGTCCTCTAGCTCTAATATTTATTAAATGTCCTTCATCTATTATTAATAGGGAATCAAGTAAGTATGGTTTTATTGTTGTCACATTTATAAACATTTCTTGCATTAGAAATCCATTATAATCACCAACTATTATTTTTCTTGTATTTTTTATATACAAATCTCTCAAACCCATTCTAGTCGGAGCATATAAACAATTAAACGGTAGTGGTCTTTCTTTGTTTTTTAGATAAGCAGTACTGTTAAAAATATCTTTTATATTTTTTGAACTTATTTTATATTGTTTTAATAATTTTTCATAATAATTTAATGGGTTTGCATTTTCACCCATATTCATATATCTTTCATAATCTTCCCGACATTCATTAGTATATTGTTTATCATTTTTGCATTGGGCTTGAAAAACACAATCATCATTACATTTAGATAGTGGGAATTTTTTATCTTTAAATATTTGTTTATATATACAAACATCTCTTTTAGATGGCCACATAGAAGTTTTATTCCATAGCCCAACATCATGTATATTTTTTGCCCATATATATTTTAAGGGTGATGTTGGATTAGCAACAAATATTAAATCATATTTATCCATAAATTCTTCGATTAGCATTGTTGTCGGAATTGTTTTCCCTAGACCCATACCAGCTGGATTTATTAAAAACTTTTTACCACCTTTCATAAACTCTTTAGTTCTAGCATAAAAATCATATTGACCAGGTCTTTCTTTAAAGTTAAGTTCGTTCATTTTTATATTAAATATATCTTTTTTTTCACTCATTCTTCAACCCCACAATTTCCTTTGCAACTTTAACAAACATCTTCTCCAAATCATTATGTACCTTAACAGCAGCTTTCATTAATCCATCAATCAAATTTTCTTCCCCAGAAACAACGCGAACTTCCCAACCAACTCCACGACTATTCTTAATTAACTTAACAGAGCTTTTTATTTTATCAGTAAACGGATCTAACTCTGCATGTTCTATAACTTTAGTATCCATCAGTCCGAAACCTCCATATATTCTTCTACTTTAACAATATCAGACCAATACTTTGTAACAATCTTACCAGCGTCATTTCCCTTAAATGGTTTAAAAGATATTTTGTTTTCACCAACAACTATAATATCACAAAAAAAATATGAGTTATTTATATCAATTATAAATGCTCTAGAATCTTCACTTAATAACATCTCTGCTTTAAGTCGTAATCGTTCTATCGTGTTTCGTATTTCGTCTGTCATATTATATTATTAATTTATTTAGTATTTAAATTAGTGTAACCACTCAATGTTTAGACACTATAAAGGCAGCATTACCCCTTTTATTTTTTCAGTTTTCTTTTCACTAAACAATCTTCTAAATCTTGAATGTAATTTACAATAACCATCTCCATTAACATTGTTATGAAACTTATTACAACCAGGATATTTACACATACAACTAAATCCATCAGTCAGAGGCATCTTTCATCTCCATTAATTTTTTAATTTCTTTTAATTTAATATATCCACCATAAGTAATTAATAATGTAGCAATTAATATAATAATAAGCCAAGCACCCCTTTCTTCTATCATTCTTCTTTATTCTCCTTTATATATTTATATAATTCACTCTTGCCAATAATCCTATGTAGTACAATTTTTTTAGCACCTATTAAATAACATACAATATTTGTAATTAATATTAAAGGAAACATTAATTCTTTACTTATGTCTGCAATAGATACATCTGGATTTTTTTTAATATATTTTAATATTTGTTCAATTTCTAACTCTTTTCTTTCAATCATTGGTTCATCCTCATTTTTCTTTTAGTTTTAAAGTGCCATTTTAATTTTCTAAGTAATATGGTATAATCTATTCCAGCATTTACTATTAAACCAAGTCCAGTCCATATAGCAAATATACTTCCAGTTGGTAAAAGAATAGTTACAGATCCATAAATTATTAAAGTAACACCAGCTATAGTTTTTAATATGATTTTAACTTTACTATTTTTAATATCTTCTTTAATAAATTCATAACCATTACTTTCTAAATATATAATATTTGCTTCTACTTTTATTAGTTTATCTTTATTAGCAATATATTCTTCATAGTATGCGTAATCTGAATCTTTTAGTTTTTTTGTTTTCATCTTCATATAATATATCATATAATATACTATATAAATGTATGTATTTTATTTCGCTTTTCTATCCTTATTCTTATTTCTTTTCTTCCATAAGTAATATTTATAATCTCTAAAACCATCTTTCCAACTTAACCATTCATCATATTCATTTTTAGGTTCTAACGCTTCAATTTTAATATCATCCCACTTCATTGTTGGGTTTAGAATTTTTGGAGTATATCTCCCAGAATGTTTTTTAGCTTTGTTTGATTTATGCTTACTTGTCATTTACAATATACCTATTTTCTATTTTAAGCCATTCTGATAAGCTTTCTTATTTAAATTGATAATATATCCATGTGTATCTTTTTTGTGTGCTTTTAGTAGTGCCAAGTTTTAGAGTGGTTTGCTTTTTCGCACACAAAATTTAAGAATCTAAACTTTAAATATTTTGTTATTTTGGTTCAATACTATTTTTACACCATGAATATGTACTATCCTTTTTACATAATTCATCTTTTAATAATGTATTTTCTTCTTCTAATAATCCTATACTTGTATCTTGTTCTGTATTAAAACTAAATAAATTATCAATTTTAATTATTAGTTCTCTTATTGTGGCAACTAACCATGAAGAACTTTCTTCATAATCACTAGAAATAAATGTTTCATTGCCAACATTTATTTCTTGAGTTTCATCTGGATTATTTATATCAAATTCTTTATCTGTAATATATCTATTCAAATCTTTATCGACATAAGCTTGCCATTCTGTTTTACTACAATTCAATTTACAATAATCATAATGACTTTGAAATTTATAAGTTTCATTTTCTCCATTTGAAAAAGTGTGTTCAAATTCTACATATCTTTCACCAGTATAAACAATCTCTCCAGTTTCATTTGTTCCAGCATCTGTATCAATTTCTCCAGCACTTACTAAACTAATCAAAAGTATCATACTTAACATAGTTATTATTATTTTCATTTTATCCATTTTGCCACTCCATATGACAAGTTAATCCTGTCACCGCACCTGTCTCTGTTTTAGTATAACATCCTACTCTATCTCCTGCACTATAAGTTACACTACAATCTACTATACTATAAACTCCTGCTGCTGTAGTTCCTGTAAGTTGTGCAGTATCACAAGTTTGTGAAACTCCATTGATTCTTAACTCCATTGCTATCTCATTTGTACCAGATGCACAATTCTCACATGTTCCAGAAATTACTGTAACCACTCCTGCACATGGCATAACTATTCCTTGTAATGCATCCCCATTACCTAATGCTAAAGCTTGATTACTTCCAGCAGCACCTCTTTCCCATGTATCATCACCGAATTTATTATATGGACAAACATTACCAGTAACATCTCCAGGTATTTTTATTCTTCCAGCAGTTGTAATTGCAAGCATATCATTGCTAGCAAAAGCTCCGTATCCATTATCAATATGAAAACTATTATCAGTTGCATCATTTCCAATACTCCATTTTGTTGAACCTCCTTTTTTAAAAGATAGTTGAGAATCATTATTAGTAGGAGCATCTACTGATATTCTACTTAATGTTCCATGAGTTCCATCGCCTACAAAATCTGCAATCTGTCCATAAAGAGCTTCCCCTACTACGCTTAATTTTGCTACAGGA
>Ga0208904_1002542_pt1 | contig 11444 bp, 16 predicted proteins | sample AntAceMetag02UKB_FD_184774 | JGI IMG/M metagenome (GOLD analysis project Ga0208904, IMG submission 184774) | Saline lake microbial communities from Ace Lake, Antarctica - Antarctic Ace Lake Metagenome 02UKB (SPAdes) (version 2) | ecosystem: Environmental > Aquatic > Non-marine Saline and... | reverse complement strand
CAACATGATAACGCTCTGCGTTACGTGTCATCAGCTAAAGGACATGCACGCGGGGGCGCACACTCACGAAGCAAGATCACGACACGTCGCATACTTGATCGAGAAATATGGCTATGACTATTCTGACATGGGGGCGCTATGGCGGGGACTCTCGAATATGTGCCACTAACGACGCTGGCCCACTGGCCGCGCAATCCAAAGGAACATGACCTCGGCGCTATCCATGAGAGCATCGAGCGTTTTGGCTTTCAAGGGGCGCTGATCCTCAACGGGGATCGTGTCGTATCGGGCAACGGGCGATTGACCGCGCTGATGCAACGCAGGACTCTGGGCAACAAAGCGCCCAAGGGTATCCGTGTTGAGGGCGATAGCTGGTTAGTGCCGGTGATACGGGGAGAGTTTGGTAGCGAGCGCGAAGCTGAGGCATTCGTTATAGCCGCCAATCAGACGACGATACTGGGCGGATGGGACGCCACGGAGCTGGCCGACATGCTGGGCGACTTTGCGGTCAACGATGATCTATCGGGCATTGGCTTTGACGGAGACGACGTTGACCGACTGGTCAAGCAGGTTGCAGAGGACTTGCGGCTGGATTATGATTTTCTAGGCGACGAAGGCCAAGAGGACGCCAGGGCTGAAGAGCAGCGCGGTTTTCCATTGGCCATTGTGTTAGCTAGGGCTGAATACGACGAATGGCAAGCGTACAAGGCCGAGACGAAAGCGCGAGACGACAAGACGGCTTTCATGGCGATGTGGAGGGCAGATGGCAGCTAGAGGTGCTCATTGGACAAGGAGCGCGGGGGGGGCTGCGTCATTCATGGGCGACGCAACTGGCTTGCGATCTGAGGCTAGGGATAGAAAGTGGCGCCTGCGCGACTATGGCGAAAACTCTCCAAGAGGGGAAAGGTTCAATATACGCAAGGGGGGCGACAGCCTTTGGGCGAGTAGCATCACAGAAGCGCGGTCTATGATGCAACGAATGGACTTGCTTTTGCGAGAAGAGGCGCGCTATCGAGCGTCACGCAGGCGATAGTGCTTGACGTTTACTGGGGCGAACTACTCATATCGCCTAACCCGCTGGAACTGAGCCTGAACAGTTGCTCGCATATGTGCAGCTACTGTTTCGCCAATCTCAACAAGGGCAAGCATACGGAGAACCCAGCCAGTGCGATGCGCCTACTTGCTGATTATGGCAACAGATCAACACTAACGGCGCAGTTGCTACAGGGCGGCTATCCGGTGGTGGTGTCGAATCGAATGGACCCGTTCTCACGGACCAACTATGAGCAGATTATCCCTATGCTCAGAGTGATGGTCGAGATGGGCATACCGATAGAGATCCAAACCAAGGGCGGTACAGGGATTGATGACGTTCTCTCGTTCCTACCGCCGAGCCTATGGTATATCTCGCTTTCGATGATAGACGATGGCATACGCAAGAAGATTGAGCCAGGCGCAACTAGTGTGCATGATCGGTTAGACCTGGTGCAAAAGTTGACCGACGCGGGCCATACGGTGGTATGGGGGTTGAACCCATACGTTCCTGAATGGTTGCCAGAGCCAGAGCGATTATTCGAGGCAATGGCAGAGCGCGGGTGCCAGGGCGTATGGCTTGAGACTCTACACCTCAACTATCGCCAGTGTAACGCAATGACCAATCGGCAAAAGGACGCGCTGACAGAGCCGATTATGAAGCGGGCGCGCAAGCGGAAAATCGAGCCTGATCTGTGGGACGCGATTATGTGGGCCTATGTGCTGGCGGATGTTTACGAGACGCCCTATTTCAGCAAAGGGCTACCATATCCGACCGACTTTGTGGACGTGATGCGCAAGCCGTATGACAAGAGCTTCCCGACGCTGCAAGATTGGGTAAATTGGTGCTATGCCAACAAGCAGGACGGCGACGCGGTGACATGCGATGAGTTTGTTTCCGTCGTGACGCAAGGCATACCACAGCGCCAGCTAAAGTTACACCACTATCTAGGCGCAACAGCGCATGACCTATGGCGGACGCACAAGATACCGCTGGACATGACATACAGCGACCTATACCGGATCATGTGGGCAGAGCCTAGAACGTCACAGTGCCCAGGCAACATGCGCTGCTTTGCGTATCAGGGCACGAAGGAACAGCCCAGGCTAGACGCTAAGGGCTTGCCGCTGATGGTGTTCGATTCGAGATGGTTTGAGACTCAGTACGCGTAGCTAGTCCGATTTTATCAAGTAGGAAGACATGGGCGCCAGCGATCATTTTAAAGCCACACAATTCATAGAGGCCATACCGGGCACCGGCGGGATCAAGAGCGCCATCGCCCGCAAAGTGGGCTGCGACTGGCATACCGTGGACAAGTACGTCAAGACGTACCCGACGGTCAAGCAGGCCTATGACGACGAATGCGAGGGCGTGCTTGACTTGGCAGAGGTCAAGTTGATCGAGCAGGTCAAGAATGGCGAGCAGTGGGCGGTCAAATATATGCTATCGACCAAGGGCAAGAATCGCGGGTTTACTGAGCGCACAGAGATAAGCGGCGCCGACGGGAAGGACATCACGATTAACGTAAAGTACGGGAGGGAGTAATAATGGCAGCACGCGGTGGACATTGGATGAAAGGTGGGGCAGGCGGGGGCAGGGCGTTTGTGGCCGCCGCAAAGCAACAGGACATGTGGGCCATGTTCCCGGAAATGTCCGATGCCGAACGAGCGGCCGCGGCAAAGGGGAATTGGGCAATACCTGACTGGTCCGCTACGCCTGCGGGGCAGCGGATTGTAGCGAGCGGAGGCAGCCTTTCTTCTGAAGGTCGGGCAATGAGCGAGGTTCAGAGAATTGCGGGAGCGAGAATAGCGCAGGTTAGGCAAACGGCTGCTCAGATACCACGGCTTGAAAGCAGCGCCCGTCGCAACGCAGCCCGCAGGCTGGCGGCTGCTCGTAACAATATAGAGCGTATCCGCCAGTCTGTTGGGGGATCGTCTGTGCAAGAAGCTGCTTTAGTTCGGGCGATTCGTCAACGATACATCACGGAAACAAGGTAACAATGATCTTGGGATTATGCTGGCGGTGCTTCGGGTCTAAACGCATATCGGACTTGATCATAGGCGCGCTTGCGATCAGAGGGAAGCGAGAATTGACAGGTGCCACGAGTTTGTTTCCACTCGTAGAACGGACGCCCATCGGGATACCAGGCTGTAGTAGAGCGGACATACTGCCAGAGGCCACAGCCATCGCGACCTGTCTGATACCGGCGGGCAACGGGGTTATCCTCGAACATGCTCTGGGACGTAACAGAGAACTCCCAGCCATCGTGGTAGCGTTCCATTTTGATTTTCATTATCGGCAACCATCGCAGACGGGGGCGTTGTAGAAATCATGGCTAGTAGCAGGCTGACCGCAATAGTGGCAATACTCGACTGGTCTGCGCGATTTGTGTGTGGCTGCCGGTCGTGTTGCTGTGGAGAGCATGTCTCGGATCGCTCCGGCGGTGCTGGCTTTCTCAACCCAGATTTCTCCGGCGTTATCTTTGACCTGAGCGCCATTGTAGCGTCCCAAGCGGCGCGCGAGTTTGTCCAGCTCGGCATCGCTCTTGTTTGTCTCGACTGTGTATACCGTTTCGTTTTCGTCGTTCGTGATTCTGTACTGCATCTCGTGTCCTCCCGTGTGTTCTCTGTCTCAACTCTGAATACAGTGTAACATGGAAATGATGGAATGTCAAGGGGTATTTTGGATCTAACGGTTAGTCTCCACAAACCGCATGAAAAGCAGCTTAGTTTCAAGCGCAGCAGTGCGAAGCGCAAGGTTATCGTGGCCGGGCGACGTGGCGGCAAGACGACGGGCGTGGCCGACATAGCGGTTGAGGCGATGCTTGAGGATAGGCGCGTGCTTGAAGCGGCGCCAACCTCTGACCAGACTAACACATTCTGGGACGTATGCTGTGAAGCGATGCAAGAGCCCATTGACGCCAAGATATGCTACAAGAACGAAACGAATAGAGTGCTAGAGATGCCCAACGGCGGGCGCATACGCACAAAGACAGCCTGGGATGCGGACAGCTTGCGCGGTGACTATGCCGACCTTCTCATTCTTGACGAATACTCGCTGATGAACCCCGACACGTGGGATCAAGTGGGCGCGCCGATGCTCCTTGACAATGACGGCGACGCCATATTCATTTTCACGCCACAGCGACGCAACCATGCCTATGCGATGTACGCCAAAGCACAAGCTGATGATACGGGCCGCTGGGCCGCATGGCACTTTACCAGCTATGATAACCCGTATCTGAGTCAAGAGGCGCTGGCAGAGATCACGGCGGACATGACCGACGCGGCGTATCGCCAAGAGATTATGGCAGAGTTCCTTGAGGGTGAGGGCGCTGTATTCCGCAACATTGACGCTTGCATGACCGCGCCAGAGACGACGCCGGTCCAGCACAGAGGCCATGATCTAGTTGCAGGCGTTGACTGGGGCAAAAAGGGCGACTATACCGCCATCTCGGTCGGGTGCCGCCAGTGCAAGTGCGAGGTAGCGCGTGATAGGTTCAATCAGATTGACTATCACGTCCAGCGCGGGCGCCTCGTGGCCATCGCTCAACGCTGGGGGATCAAGGGGATGGTGCCAGAGGCAAACAGCATGGGAGAGCCTATCATCGATGAACTGAGCAGAGACGCGGACTTGCGGGATGTTCATATTATGCCGTTTCAGACGACGGCAACCAGCAAGCCGCCGATGATCGAATCTTTGGCCTTGGCGCTAGAGCGCGAAGAGATGCGCTGGCAGCCTGACCCGATATGGACGGCAGAACTAGAATCCTACGAGGTCAAGTATTCAGGGAACACCAACAGGCCGTCGTATAGCGCGCCAGCGGGGGTACATGACGACACAGTCATGGCAAGGGCGCTGATGCTACACGGACTATTGAGGCCGCTTGAGATCGAAACCGCACCGAGCCTATACCAGTGAGGCAAGATGATATATACCCCTAGTTCATTCGAGGCAGAGATGCTTGCCCAGCGCATGGTGGCCGAGCAGGGCGCTCGCCTCAAGGCGTACAAGCGCGCGCGCGAATACTACCAGGGCAACCAAAAGCAGCCCTTGGAAGTGAAGGTGGGCCAGGCGAACGATAATGTCATTGTCAACATGAACCGGTTGATTATTGACAAGGGCGCGGCGTTTCTATTCGGCAAGGACGTCGTATTTGAGTTACAAGAGGGCGACACAACGCCAGAGGAAGAGTATCTGGACGCGCTGTGGAAGCGCAACCAAAAGATGACTTTCCTGCTAAAGGCGGGAACAAGCGGCGGCATCTATGGGCATGTGTTTGTAAAGATCATGCCCGAGGTATACCAGGGCATATATCCACGCCTGGTAAACATTGAGCCGGAATATGTGACCGTCATTTGGGACGGCGCAGACATTGAAACGGTCTACGAATACCGCATCCAGTGGACGGCGATAAATCGCAAAGGGCAGGGCGTGACGCGGCGTCAGCGGATTATGCTAGATGATAGCGGCGTTACATGGTCGATTATCAATGAGGTCAACGCGGGCAACAAGTGGGAGGCGGACTCGGAGAATGAGGACGTGACGTGGCCTTACGCTTGGCCGCCGATGATAGATTGCCAGAACATGCCCGCTGCTGGCCAGTATTACGGCTGGGCGGACATGGAAGAGCAGAGCGAGCAGGACGCGATCAACTATGTAGCGTCCAAGATTCAGCGCATTCTACGCTTTCACGCGCATCCCAAGACAGTTGCATCTGGCATGAAGAATCAAGACCTGTCCGCCAACGAGGACGAAGTGCTGTTCCTGCCAGGCGTTGGTATGAGCCTCCGCAACATGGAGATGCAGAGTGACCTCGGGTCGGCATTGCAGTTTCTCGATAGGCTGATTGTATTCTGCATGAAACAGGGGCGCGTGCCCAATCTTGACCCGGCCTCCATGAACATTGGCGCGTTATCCGGCTTTGCCTTGCAGGTGCTATACGGCGACCTGCTAGAGAAGACAGAGGCCAAGCGACGCACGTATGGTGACATGCTGGTAGAGCTAAACCGACGCCTGCTAGACATGAACGGCATGGGCGACGATAACTATAGCACGATTCACTGGTCCGACCCGCTACCAGAGAATGAGCAAGAGCGCAAAGAGCGCGACGCCTTTGAGATGGACTATAAGCTGGCTAGTCGCGAGACGGTGCAGACACGGCGCGGGCTAGACTCGGAGGTAGAGGCGGAGCGCGTCGCCGCGCAAGAGGTGCGCGAGGGCAACATAGGCGCGGCGTTGTTGCGGAACTTTAGCCTAAGCGGAGAGACAGAGGCATAGTAGTGGCTACCATCCAGCAGATCATCGCCACGTATCAGCGGCAGCTCGCGAACCTTGACGACGCGGCTACGGCCAGGCTGTTACAGTCGTACCAGGCGGCCTACACACAGCTAGAGGCCCATCAGGCGGCGCTGCTTGCAGAGATCGCCACAATGGAGAACGTCACGTCGGCGGCGATATACAAGCGCGATAGATACCAGCGGCTAATCTCAGAGACCAGACGCCTCATGGATCGCTACGGCGCGGTCATTGAGGATCAGGTGAGAGCAGACGCTCCTGGGGTGATGCGCTTAGGGACAGACCAAGCCCGAGATCTGATACAAGGCGCGTTCGACGGCATACCGGAACCACAGCGCGGCTCGATACTGGCCACATTCCAGGTGATGCCCACCGACGCGATAGAGGCGATGACCGCCGCGCTGCTAGAGGATTCGCCATTGTGGACAGAGACACTAGCATCGTTCGGCGACGACGCGGCGCAAGGGATAGCCGACGAGTTGATAACGCATCTGCTCAGTGGCAAGAACCCGATAGATACCGCGCGCGCGATGATGAACGTCTGGGGCGTGCCGCTGACAAGGGCGCTGAGGATAGCGCGAACGGAACATCTGCGAGCGTTTAGGGCGGCGTCGTTAGTCAACTATCAGCGCAACGCGCACCTGTTAGACGGCTGGCGTTGGCATGCGAACCTGGATGTAAGGACGTGCATGAGCTGTGTCAATCTGCATGGCACGCTGTTCCCGCTGACGGAAACAATGTCTGATCATATTGCGGGCAGATGCGTTATGATACCTGAAGTCAAGAGCTTGGCAGAGTACGGCCTAGGCCAGGTGGGTTACGACCTGAAAGAGGGCGACGGCGAGCGGTGGTTCAACGAGCAGCCCGAGAAGATGCAAAAAGGCATGATGGGGCCGGGCAAATACGAAGCGTGGCAAGCTAACAAGTTTAAGTTTAGCGCGCTGAGTACGGCGAAACAGAGCAAGGTCTGGGGCCGGATGTTTGTTGAGACGACGCTGGGAGAATTGATAGGGGGCGCACAATGACCCGCTCTGACATTATCGCCCTACTCATGGTCATACGCCGGGCAGCGCTGATGGTCTGGCGACACTTGGAGAAGCAGTATCCTGAACTGATTAAATAACAGCATACGGCCCACACCCTAGTGGTCTCGGCCCATTTCGGATGACACGGCGCAAGCCTGCTCATCTGGGGTGGGCCTTTTCATATTACCGCACGAGGCGGGCAAAACTCGGAGGATAACATGACAGACGAACAGGCACAAAGTGACACCACGCTTACTGGCAACGACCAGGACAAAAACGAGCAGGCGCATTTCACGCAAGAGCAGGTAGACAAGATCGTCAAAGAGAGGCTAGACCGTGCGAGCAGGAAGTCTCAAGAGACGATCAAGAGCAAGTACGGCGACTATGACGCGCTGAAAGAAGCAGCGGGCAAGCTGGCGGAGATCGAGGACGCGAACAAGAGCGAGACAGAAAAGACAGCCGCCAAGCTAGCAGAGCTGATACAAGAGCAGACTCAACTCCAAGGTGAGAACGCGAGACTTGCCAAGGACCGCGAGCAGGCTCTTATCAGAAGCGCCGTCGTCTCCAAGGCGACACAACTGGACTTTCAAGACCCAACGGACGCTTATCGAATGCTCGACCTTTCGGGGTTGGAGCTGGACGGAGAAGAGGTCAAGGGCATTGAGGATCTGTTGCAAGCGTTGGCAGAGGCCAAGCCGTATCTACTGCGCAAAAGTGCTATACCGCGAATTACACCAACGAATCCTGGAGCTGGCAATGCCAGCGGCAACTCGCGCGGTGAGACCCGCGAGGCGCAAGCAGCCAGGCTATCAGGCATAGGCGCGATTGATCTAACCGCCAATGGCGGTGGGTTGAAGATGCCTAGCCAATAACGAGGACAAAAATATGACAACTGGTGATTCCAGAGTAACTGATCTCCATAGTTACTTTAACAACATTTATGAGGACGCCGTGTTCACGCTCAAAGAGGGCAACATGGCGACGCGGCTGGTCCGCACGTTCACCGATGGACGCGGTGACCAGACACGCACACTTTCGACGTACCCGAGCATCACGCCGGTGAGCGTGGCTGAGACAGAAGACTTTGCCGCGCCGACACGGTTTGACAAGAGCCTGGTTTCGACACTGACGCCCGCAGAGGCCATGTCGCAGGTTATTATCACAGACCGCCGTATCGAGACGGACCCGCAGAATACCGCGCAAGACGCTTCTGTGGAAATGGGTCAGGGCATGGCTACTTACGTTGATCAGCAAATCTTCGCTAACTTTTCTAGTTTGACCGGCGGCACCGTGGGCAACCTTGGGTCAGAAATGACGTGGGGATACTTCTTCGCTGCGCTGTCCAGAATGCGCGTGCTCAACGCGCCCAAGCCATGGCACTGCGTTTTGCATCCTAACCACTGGCACTATATGGCCGAGTCCGCCGCTGTTGGCGCGACCGTGACCAATGCGCCTCAATTCCAGGACCGGATCATGCAGGACTACTATGTAGGCTCTGCCTCTGGCGTCGATATTTTTACTAGCACGAACGTACCCGCAAGCGGCGGAACAGCGGCATACTCTGCCATGTTCAGCCCACAGGCATTGGCTTTCGACTTGCGTCGTGGCGCGCGTATGGAACCAGAGCGAGATGCTAGCAAGCGTGCATGGGAATTGAACATGTCGATGCTGTTTGCTGACGGGGTATGGCGCCCGACCTTGGGCGTGCAAATCCTAGCAGATTCGCAAGCGACGAGCTAGGAGGATATACCAATGGCATTCGCTTATGATGATGTACGAGTTTCTCACGTGACAATCAGCGACCCGACCAAAGACAACTACTATCCTGTAATGAAGGTGCCGAACCGGAACACCAAGATCGAGATTCTCGAGGCTTGGGCCTGCTCGGACACTGGCGTTACCCTCGGCAACGGTACTGGCGTCGCCCTGACGCTGTTGGACTATGGCACGGCTGGTACAGCCAACATCGGCACCGTGTCTAGTGTCCTCGGTGGCACGACTGTCACCTGGACGGCAACCACACCGAAGGCGTTCACCCTGTCCGATGGGACACTGGGCGCTGGCAAGTGGCTCTACTGTTACTATGACGAGACGGGCACCGTTGCCCCTCTCAATCTCGACATCGAAGTACACTGGGTTGTAGGTGTAGGCGCTTAATCGCCTACGCGGCTGGCTAGGCAAGCATAGCTTGCTGAAAGGGATGTGCCCCCGTCCTTGCCAGTCGCGATTGTGGGGCAAAATAGAATAGGGGGCCGATGTGAAAATCTTTTGGTGGTCGAACGCGCCTTGGGTTGGGTCAGGCTATGGCGCACAAACGAACCTATTTTGGTGGCGACTACAGAAACTAGGCCACGAGGTCACGCTAGGCGCGTCTTACGGTCTCAACGGATCGCCGCTGAATCTGGAAGAGCACGGCGAGAAAACCCGTGTATTCCCGCTGGGATACACCCAGCACGGCAACGACATTATTGGGTCGCACGCGCTCCACGTTGGGGCAGATATTGTTATCACTCTCTATGATTCTTGGGTATACAACCCGCAAGTGACAAGCAAGTTTAGATGGTGCCCGTGGGCGCCTATCGACCATACGCCAATGCCGCCCGGTGTGCGCACATCGTTGCAGGCCGCATGGCAGCCTATCGCCTACTCACAGCACGGATTCGACCAGATGACCAAGGGTGGGCTAGACCCTCGTTATGTGCCGCACGGCATAGACACAACCGTGTTTGACGTGAAAGATCGCGATGAGGCGCGCGCGGCGTTGAATCTACCAGGCAAAGACTATGAGTTTATGGCGGTGATGGTCGCAGCTAACAAGGGCATTCCAAGCCGCAAAGCGTTCCCTGAGATTCTATGGGCATGGAAGCAATTTATTGACCGACACCCGAACAGCCTACTATACCTACATACGCATTCGGGGGCAGAGACTAGCGGAGCCGACTTGATGCAGATCCTTAACGCGCTAGATATTCCCGAGGGGACAGTGTTATTTGCTGATCCGTATTGGCTGGCTATTGGTCATCCGCCTGCACACTTGGCGCAACTTTACAATGCGGCAGATGTGCTACTGAGCCCCAGCTATGGCGAGGGCTTTGGTGTGCCGATTATCGAGGCGCAAGGCTGCGGCACGCCGGTGATCGTCAACGATTGTACCAGCATGCCACAATTGTGCTTCTCTGGCTGGGTGACAACGAATCAGCCGATATGGTCGCCACAGAACTCTTGGCAATTCAAGCCAGACCAGGAGAGCATCTTAGAGTGCTTGGAGCAGGCGTACCAGAACCGAGGCAGCGAAACGCTGAGGCGCGGCGCGCGCGACGGGGCGATGCAGTACGACGCTGACCTGGTGACAGAAAAATACTGGAAGCCGGTGTTGGACGAGATCGAGTCTGAGCTAGGCAACGACGAAGGCGACGGCCTAGTAGACCTGGCAGAGTAGGAGGGGGCATGAGGAAGCATTGGCAGTGGTGGATCATTCCTGACGAAGGGGAGGCGATCAAGGTTCTAGCAATACCAGAGCGGTTTTATCGGGAGATGTTGGCAGATTGGCGCGGCGCCAGCATGGCCCAGGGGCACGGGCCATGCGTTCTTCAGTGGTATAGCAAGAATCATCACAAGATGCTATTGCACGAAGAGGCCAAGAGATGGATAGAAACGGAGATCGGGTACAGGGAGCCCTCGTGAGAGTCCAATTCTATAATCCGCCTGTCCATCACTACTCGGGCATACACTATCGCATGAACCCGCCGCTAGGCTTGCCAATTATGGCGGCGGTATTGCAACAGGCCGGGCATGTCGCGAGCGTGTGGGACTTGGAAGCGTTGAGCATATCGCCCACGAAGTTGGGGAAGATATACGCGGCGCAAGAGAATCAGCCCGACGCGGTGGGGTTCACATGCACAACGCACAACCAGCGCGGGGTACGCGAGAGTATCAAGGCCATTCGCGACGCGGGATACAATGGATACGTGATGGTAGGCGGGCCGCATATCACTATGTTGGCAGACGGGGCGATAGACGAACAATCAGCATGGGGCGCTGACGTTTGGGTAGCGGGAGAATGTGAAGGCAACATTGCTCAGATCATC
>Ga0208904_1002538_pt1 | contig 11453 bp, 25 predicted proteins | sample AntAceMetag02UKB_FD_184774 | JGI IMG/M metagenome (GOLD analysis project Ga0208904, IMG submission 184774) | Saline lake microbial communities from Ace Lake, Antarctica - Antarctic Ace Lake Metagenome 02UKB (SPAdes) (version 2) | ecosystem: Environmental > Aquatic > Non-marine Saline and... | reverse complement strand
GCAGGTCTATCACCTCCCTGGACCCCAAGTGTTAAGGTTCCTGTGAATGTTTTTTCAACTTCCGGTGCTTCAGGGGTTCCGGATCCCCATGCGAGTGTAAATGCCATTATCAGCATCATGATTAAAATGAATCTTTTCATAGATTCCTCCTATTAAAATTATCCCTCTACTGAGGGTTACTTCCATACTTTTCTATATTTTATAAAATCCAATATAGACATCTTACAAAACTTCTCTCTGGTATATTTATCATACTCTACTATAACATCATTCTGTGTACCAGTTTTTGAATAAGTAGAGAATCCGTACATTCCGGGATATTTAAATTTAAATAAACCTTTTTCATAGTCTCTCTGCGTATTTCTAACCTCTTCCCATTGCACTTTCAATTGCTGTTCTGAAACTGACTCCCTATCTCTTATAACTTCATAATCTGAAAGAGACATTGTTACTGTACCTTTGATATCATCTACATCAATCATCCTTATCCTCCTGTCTCGGCATCGGCTTGAATGTCCCGGATGCTACAAATAGAATTCCTAATAATAAACATAATCCATATCCAATAATAAGAACGGCCATTTTACTCCTCCTTATCTTCTAGTAAAAATTCCAAAGCACCTCTGACAGCCTCCCTGAATGGCAAGCCCTTAAGATATTCAACCCCTTTTATTTCCTTAAAATGGAGTTGCCTTCTCTTATCATGCGTTATGCAATTATAAATCTTCCCATCATTACCTTGATAAACCGGATCTCCATTTTCTACTTTTTCACCTGCTATTAACTGAGGTTCTGGTTTGAGGTAACGGTATTTTCTATAATCGCACGTATAAAGAATAGTATAAGGGCTACGGCTACATGTAACCCATCTAAGCCCAGTACATATTCTATCTTCTATCCCATCTTTTACTAATTCCTGCCATTCATAACCCCCTGTCAATATATCTTCCGGTAATTTATCCACTCGTAATTCCGTCCACTCTTTCACATTATCCTCCACTTTCTTTTTCAATCAGAGCATCAAACATCTTAATAACATCCGGATTGACTTTATAATGGTTGTTCATTTTCTCAATGATCAACTTCAAACCTTCTTTCAGAAAAGCACACTGTCTCGTATCTTCAGATGACATCTTTAAATTGCTGCAAGCTTTATTAAAACTGATTAATGCCTGAACTGCTTTAAAAATATGAGGCAACTCTTCCTGCATCGAACCCAGAGCCTTATCCATTGCTATGGCAGCGGTTCCTGTTTTATCTTTTGGTGATGCTGGGAATTTCATTCCTTTTCCTCCGATCCTTCTAATAGAAAACATAAAGCACCTCTGACAGCTTCCCTGAATTCCAGCCCTTTATTATATTCAACTAATTTTATTAAATCGAGATGGAGTTGCCTTTCTTTCTCATGATCTGCATCGGGTGTAATTTTGCATCTGCAATTATGATATTCAGGTTTCGGCTCCGGCTTCCGGATATCAGCTCCGCAGAAAGGGCAAAAATATATTATATAATCTGCTCTATTTCTGAACAAATAAACATGTCTAGTATTAAAAGTAAAATCACTATAGTCACCAAATTCATCACACGGTTCAAACTCCCCATCTTTCCATTCACATTTCTGCATCTCATCCTCCATTAAATTAAAAGATCATCCAAGGCATGATCTCCTCTCTCAATAATATTAGGCTTTTCCTTTGGCTGAAGCCCAGAAGTATCCATTAGTTTTGGAGGTTGAAGATATGGTTCTTCCTGGTTCACTATGCTAAGTTCTCCAGTAGCAAAATCCAGTTTGACTTCCTGGCCTTTCTTAATATCCTCTATTGCCTTAAATATAATATTCATCAGTCCAGCACCCCACCCTCAATAAGCAGAATAACCTGCTTGGAAGGATTCCTTGTCCCATTCTCCCAGGAACTCACAGCATTAACACTCACCCCAAGGAGATCTGCAAATTCTTTCCTGGTCAATCCTCTCTGGGATCTCTCTTTTGAAACATCAAGTCCTTTCTTTTTCTTCATAACTAACCTCTGCTATATATATACTACATTGTACTAAAATAGTAAACCTATAATTCTGCAATCTGCATGAATGCCATATAACAGGCAACCGCAAGATCATCCATCCAGAGAACTTTACCCTTTATATAATCCATGGTTATCTCAGCATCAATAGATTCTCCCAGTTTTCCGTACCCAATTACCAGGCCATTTCCGGCAAGGATTTCTGTCTGGCCATCGAGAGCAAAGAAGTTTTTCGGCTCTTTCAACAAGCCTTCTTCATCAACATAGATAACATCTGGAGTATCCGGGAAACCATATCCGACTTGAATAAATCCACCGACAGCTTCCTGCATGTCTACCAGATTATTGATTTCGATCTCTTCAACCTTGCGGTTCTCAGCATCGATTTTAATTGCTTTCACTTTTCAACTCCTCCAACTTCTTTGCTTTCTTCCCATTAGAATCACCATGCTGCTTAATTGACCTTTCCAAAATCCGTATCCTCTCTGCAAGGCTCTTGTCTTTGTTTCTCTTTTTCATATATTCTTATCCTCCAATAGCCAATATTAAAATATATATACTTATAGTCAAAAGCATGGCCATAAAGAGTAACCATGATTTCAAACCTTTACTGTTTGCCCATATACTATATATATAATTGGAGCAATCCCTATTATTATTTAGTTCTTTAGGAAGAGCTTTTTCCTTATAGTATGTATAATCATATTTTTCTACCGTTTCTATATTACTTTTATGTTTGCAGTCATCTGGCGGTGACCAACCAAGCCCAGAAGGGATATGATGTTTATAAAATTTACAATAGCAGCAACCCGGATTTTCATGGATTATAATATTCGTATCTACTCTTAATCCTCTAAGTGCTCTCTGATAATCTTTCTCCCATGCAGTCATAATCCTACAATCTCCTTGGCATCATACAATGCCTGTCCAGTATGCTTTCGACTCCAACATGCATAGTTTCTGCTCCAGTGGAATCCTCTGTGTTTAATTTTATCAATGACTTCCCTGTCAGGCTTATCATCATGAGTAATAGTAACACGATCATTTTCTATATTGATAACTCCACCGGGGAAAGGGATAGGCTGAAAAGATGTTTTAATTTCAATGCGTATTTTTAATACTTCCAGTCTACTTTTAGCAGCTTTAATTTTGGCATTGTTATTTGTTAGAGCGTAAGAGGCAAAGCCTATACTCCCCATGCAATCTGGAAGTAATAATTGCTTTGCCCTCGGATCTTTAAAGCCAATCTCTATCAGGGCATCCACTTTTTCACCTTCGGTTATATTCTTATTCCGGAGAACCTTATTGGCATTTTTCATTTTTTCCTGGTTGACCATTAATCCGTCAATCTTTTTGATTGCCAAATCCATATCATCTTCGGGAGATACATTATGAATCATATTAACAGCTTTTGAATAACGTACTCTCCAGTTTCTAAAGTCAACCCATGATTTGTCTTCTGCTGCATTCGCTTTCTGGTTTCTCCGAACAGGGAAGTTAGCCGGACCTGTAATCATTACACTGATGCACCTTGATTTTTTACCTAGCCAGTCCCGAGCATGGGCAATATATTTCTCTTCATAGTTCCCGGCTTTATCTCCCAGGGAATCGAGATCCTCCTGCAGCTCTTCTTCCAGTTCTTTCAATATCTGATCCCTGCGTCTTTCAGGATCAAACGATGTATTGGAATAAGCCCTGTATGCAATTTCTTTTAATTCAGTTAGTCTGTTCATTTCACCACTCCATTCTTCAATGTGATTTTACATGGAATTACTTCCATGAATTTCAGATTCTTTTTGTGAATATCTGAAAATCCATTATTAAGCCAAAGCCCTCCATTAAAAACCTCCGGATGATGCTTTCTGTCAAACTGGGTAAACTTCTTGAATAGATATTTGCCAGTCTCTTCTGATACCTCTGGGAATCCATCTACCTGTGCAATATTATTCCATTCAGGATAGACCATTTTATAAAGACCAACGACAACATCTTCCTGATGTGCCTGTTCATTAAATAATGCATCTACTTTTTCTATGTCTAATTTTAACATCTAATAGCCCCCGAAGTTTTGATCTCCTCTTCCAGCAATCTATAGAAATCTTCTACATCATCAGCCTTCCTGTAGATATTCTCTACAATGCCAATATCCAAATCGTAATCGCAAGCTGTCTGATTTAAGAAATGATCCTTTGATTTTGTATACTCCATATTATCCTCCATATATCATATTACTACATTGTAGACTATCTGTCTACAACTTTAAAAACTTAATTCAATTTGCCTTTTTACCTTCTTCTCTGACTCCATATCTTCCTGCAGAAAATACAGCCCTCCCTGGTCTGACTGGAGAGCTCTAAAATAAGTGGAATCAATAAGCGGATCTACCTTGACAAGAAATCGTTCACTACCCTGCTTAACAATTATTCCTGGTCCTAATGGGGTTTTTACTTTGTCGCCGGGGTTCATAGAGCACCCCACTGTTCAGCCATTGCAGCAGCTATTCCCGGAAAGGTCTTTGATCTTAATTTTGTTCTGTCTGGTCCGGGTGACATCATATGAATTGATGACCATTTTTTATATTCAGCTGTCCCTTTTCCAGGAGTAACCAATTTATTTGTTGCTACAAGATCAGGTAAATTAAACAGTTCAAATCCGGTTGCCTTAAATGCTTTATCGCCAAACCACCAAGGTTGTACAATCTGTCTATTCATTTTGCCGATCATAGCCCTTGCATATTTATGAATAATTGGATTTTCAATACACTTCTTTTTAATAGGGGCATCCCTCAAGGCAATATAAAATTTGACACCCTCATATAATTCGTGCCACATATCATCCAAAGTTTTCCCCTTCGGAGGATTATGCAACCATCTGACTCCGGAGTTTGCTAACCTTGTACATGCTGGATGAGCAATCATCATATTCCAATCTTTATCCAGATGTTTTAATACATCACCTTTAATATGCCATTCAGGGTGACCTCCAGAACAATCCATGATATCACAAGAATAAGCTTCATGACCTAATTTCCTGAAAGCCATTGTGACTATCTGTGATTCTTCACAAGCTACCAGTACTTTCACTTCCCTCTCCTTGAATTCTTCAATCTCAAATAGTCTGATGTTTTCATGCTGGTACCTCAACTTCATTTTCAGCTCTCAATAATGGAGACATGCTGTAGTGTCCCAAAGGTGAACAGATTTCACCAAGATTTAATTCTCCAACGATTGCCCGGATAGGATCTCTATATCCGGAAACTTTCATAGTAACAAATTTCGCAGTCCGACTGATGATCTCACAATACCAGATACATTCATGATCACAAATTGATCTCATGCTGTATGTTTTGCCAACTTTGAACTTTTTCATCCTATTCACCTTCCTTCAGTATAATCAAAGTTTTGGTTTCTGTTCCGTCTTCATGAATCGCTCGGTATGCATGGAATCCATTTTCCTGAAGATTTGCAGGAATGATATACCCAAGAATTCCTTTGCAAAGATGTGCTTCACCAATAGTCATATACTTTGTAACTTCCGCATCGTTTCTGATCTTTTCTGTTAGTGGCATCCTAAGCTCCTTGCCCCCAAAGGGGCGGTTTGTGTTTATGCTCTTATTGCACATTCTACAGCTTCTTCATAACTGAGAAATTCATAATTTTTTGTTCTGATAAAGTCTGCTATTTTCATTAACCTTGATGCATCTTGGATAAATCCAATTGACTGATATTTTGTATATGCCTCTAGGTTTTCTATAATCTTCTTGTTTAATTCAGCTATAATTTTATTGTTCACCCTAGACTCCTTCGTTAAGTATATTTTTTCGTTCAATAATCTGGATCAAATTATCTCTCTGTATAACTAATGGATTTTTGTGTGAAGTTTGCTGACCTGCAATTCCTTCTAATTCTTTAATTGATTTTGCTCTTAATTCTTTGATTGAATATGTCATTTTTTCTCTCCCTTGCTTTATCATGTCTATATAATACCACATTGTAGTAAGTTTGTATACCTTTATTTTAATTATTTTATAGTATTTGGTAACTTTTTTTCTAAACTACTGTACATTTGTATAGTATTTTCCATGCAGAGTACCGAAAAAACGGGGAAGATATAGCTAATTTGTTGTGGAGTATGGAGTTACTTATTTACCCTTTTTAGTTCTCCATTTAAAGTTATCTGGCCCGAATGGTTTACTGTCATCAATCCTGGTAAGCCAGTATTCATAAGCAGGTTTTTCCCCAATATCTGAATGGAAGTTTTTGAATACTAACCACCTATCACAGACAGGATATGTCTTTTTAATATAGTGCCATAGGTCATATTCATATATTCCTGTCATTCCGTGCATCCTATCAGGAATATATAGAGGATTTCCATATCTTTGTTTTCTAATATAATGTTTTCCACACAATCCCTTAGATTTTACAATCCCTTCACATCCATCAATATTACATGTATTCATTTTATCTCTCCTATGTTAATAGTATACTAATTATACACTTGTTAGTAAACACATAAAATAGAGTTTTTTGAAAAGTCCCTACATGGAGTAAAAAAGGCGTTTTTAAAAAGCATAGAGGACTTTCTGTAAAAACCGATTTAGTGTGTTTGTGTGTTTCATTTGTGTGTATTTTAGATACTGGAATTACTCTACTACAATATATGGGTAGTACAGCTTTTTTACTTTTTTTTGTAAAGTTTTGTTTACATTTTGTTACTATTGTAGTAATATACTATAACGGAGGCCGTAATGGAAGACGGAGAAAAGAAAAATAGTACAGTTTTTGTGGGTGTTCGAGTAATACCGGAGGCAAGGGACCGGCTGTTTAAGATGGCTCAATTGGAAAGGCGTTCTGTTTCAAAGCAGATTGAGCACATGATAATGCAGCAACCATCTAAATAGCAGAGGTCCTAAATGTCATCACTAGAAGTATATGAAGATAATGGATTTAAATTCTTTCAATGTAATTCTAATAAGTCACCATCAACATCTGGGTTCTGGCCTAAAGATGATGCACGAAAAAAGTATGATAAAGAGACAAAGAAAGAAATCAAAAATTACGACTGGATGCAACCGGAAAATCAAATAACTATCGAAGCTGCTGAGATGCTTCAGTTAATGGGTGAAATGATAGGTGCATGGATTCCTGAAGATGTTATTGTTATAGACTTGGATAGACACAAACCTGAAGAAGATGGTGTTAAGGCATTCAGGGAAATTAAAGAAAAATACAATATCATTTCTAATATAACAGAGGAAACGTTTACGGTAGTTACTGGAGGAAATGGCTATCATATTTTCCTTTATGCAGGTAAAGACCACGGGTATAAACAAAAGGAAATTGTCCCCGGCGTTGAGGTGAGGACAAATTCGGGATATGTTATTGCAGTAGGTAGTCCGGGATATCATATTCATCCTGATGTAGGTAATCTCGATATAATACAAATGCCTGAGAGTATTCAAATGTGGCTTGAGAATGAGAATAAAAAAAGTGAAAATAAAAAAGAGAAACCGAAGCAAGATAACAAAACATTTTTACCAGTTTCTTTACTATCAAAAATATTAGATAAATTACCAGTTGAAGGATTTGACTCTAATGATAAATGGTATGATTTGATAGTATCAGCAATATCAAGTGCCGGGAATAGTAATGAAGTAATTGATGCTCTTGCAAAATGGTCGGCTGGGGATTCCAGGTATAATGTTGAACAGGCAGAAAAAAGGATACGATCATTTGATAGTGATGGAGGGATTACTCCCGGAACATTTGTTATGATTTTGAAGGAACATAATATTAGTCAGTATTTTATTAAGAAAGTTTTATCATTCAGTTTGTCAGTAGAATTATATGTTAACATGAGAGATGACGGACAAGCCCTCCCATTTCCAGAACCGAATTATGATGAGATCTCAGATAGTAAAGAGGCCAATGAATTATTCCTGACTGCAGGTAATTCTGTTGCTGCAACATTGTTAGGATTTGCGGTCCAGGGCTATATTATTTTCTGTGATGCAGAGAAGCGGTTCTATTTATTTGATGGGAATCGGTGGGTAGATTTTAATGATATGTTCTCCATTACATATACCGTTCTGATTAGGCTGTGCAAGTTTATGTTTGCTAAGAAAAGAGGAACAGATGTTGCTGGTGAAAACTTTCTCAAGCTTGTGAAGGCTATCAATAAAACGCATTGGAAAACGGATGTACTTCGAGAACTTCAATGTAGGGACGGGATTCTTTATGCAACTGTTAACTGGGATTCTCCGAGTTTGAAAGAGACTTTAACAACCCAGGATAGTGTTATCGATTTTACGAATAATCATCTTGTTACCCGATCAGGTATACGTGAGGAATTTCGTAAGTCCTGTGTTCCCTATAATACAGACCAGATTATTAACTCCGGTGATCCGTTAAAGTATAATGAATTTTTATCTAGCCTATTTCCTGATCCGGATACACTTCTTACAGCCAGACAATCTTCCTGCATGTTTATTTCAGGGAATGCGAAGAAGGTTTTTCAGGTGTACCATGGTGGCGGTGATAACGGGAAGTCTACATGGATTGAGATTGAGAAAGAATTGCTTGGTCCGAAAGCTCATACATATTCTACCAGCCTGATTCTCAACAGCAAGTATGGTGATGATAAGTTGCCTTCAGAGGTTACTGAATTTATAGGAAAATATGTTCTATTCGGGAGTGAAGTTGAGAAGGGTAAGAAGTTGTCTCTCGGAAAATTGAAAAATTTTACCGGTCAGGATACTATCGGAGCAAGACCGCTTTATGAAAAAGAGCGAACGTTTGCCCCGACATGGCAGATGATTTTGAGTGTTAACGATTTACCATTCTTTGACGGAACTGATAGAGCATTTATAGGGAGGCTTTTAGTATTGCCGTTTGAGAAAACATTTGTTGATTGTCAGGAATCTAAAGAAGACATGGTTAGCAAAGGTAATGATGGTAGTTTAATTGATCTGATTATTGATTCTGATAAACTAAAGGCTGATATTAGAACGGAATTCCCTGCAATTATCAATCAGAAAATCCATGACTATCTTGATCTAAAGAATAATTATAGAGGAATTATTCATCAGTCTAATAAATGTAGATTACACAAAGAATCTTATATTTCAGAAAATAATGATATTGAGAACTTTATTATTGAGATGTGCATTGTTTCAGTAGGTAAAGGCTATTTTGTATCATCCGAAGCATTGGCAGAAGCATATAAAGACTATTCAGGTTTGAGTAAAGTCTCATCTAGTTTTATTACCAGAGGGATTACGAAATCTAGGCAGGAAGTTATCAAGGATGTAGACGTAATTAGTAAAGAAATGCCAACGATATATGATAGCCGAATAATGGAGACCGTTAAGGTCCGAAGAAGAGGATTAAAAAATATAAGATTAAAAACAATTGAAGAATCGGAACATGAGAATAGTGAGCATACTGAAGAAGTAAATTTAAATAAGGATTATGAAGATCCTATACCATTCTGAGGAGGATGAAGATGAACACAGATTTAATATTGATTGGTGAATTCAATCAAACACAAGATGATTTTATGAAGGCAATTGTAAAAAGTAAAGGTGGTAACCTGCCAGTAAAGATTTTAGAGGTAAAAGCAATCTTTGAGTTTACAGATTTCAAAGCAAAAGCATGGAAGATGATGACTGACAAAATGAAGAAGCTGGATGAACATTCAGAATCTTATAATTCAGCTTTAAGGTCAGGGCAGAAATGGGGCATTGCTGCATTGTATTCTCAGAAGAGGATGGGTGAGATTACAAGAGATATGCCAAAAGCTATTACAAGGAAAAATAAGCATAACACCGTTGTTGAGGTCCCTGAAATCGGTAAAAAAGGTGATCAGTTAAATAATGCAGGTCTTAATAGATATATGGCAAGTGAAGCAGAACAATTAGCCAACAATCCTGAAATACTTGACCGTGTAATTGAGGATGCAAAAGAGAAAAACGAGATCCCAACCAAGTCAGCGGTGCTGAGTGAAATCAGGAATACTAAAGCTAAAGAAAGGTCAGAAACAAAAGCTGAAAAAGTAGTAGAAACAAAAGTAAAAGATACACCCAGAGAAGTTAAGAAATATTTCAAAGCAAATACTGACTATAAAAACGAATTGGAATTTGCAATTGAATATGCGAAGCATGGTTTATTCTCACCGGAATCATTAAACATAATTAAAAAAAGGCATGAGAATATCAAAGACTTAATGAATGAATTGGAGGAATTATTATGAGTATTGCAAAAGAAATAAGAGTAGAGATTGGAGCAAACATATTAATATCAATGGCAGCAAATGAGGAATTCCCTTTAGGAAATGCTAATAGAATGTCAAAGATAATGCAGGAGTTTTTTGTAAGTGAAGGCTTTGAGGATATACTAAAAGAGCAGGGCTATACTTGGAGACCCACCGCTGATTATTGGTTCACCCATTGCAAAGAAATAAGAGAATATTTAAGAAAAGAAAAAAGGCTATTCTTAAAATTCAAAAGAGAAGTAGGAAGTTTTAACGGAGCATGGAGATTTTTAAAAAAGGGTGAATTTGAAAATGTAATGAAAAGAGAAAAGTCTGGAATAAAAACCAGAGAGATGAGTTTCAATGACGAGATTAAAGATAGTAAAGAAAAGTGGCAGATTGAAGAGCCTTTGATTACAAGTAATTTATTGGAGTAACTCGGGAGGAAATATGAAACGATATAACATGGATCATATTGATGGATTATTTATAGAGCCAGAAGGTGAATGGGTAAAGCACTCTGAAGCCGAAGGACTAATAAATAAACTCAAACAGCAGAATAAAGAGATGCTTGATTATCTGAGAAAAGCAAGAAATAATTATTATTCAATAAAAGATGATTACGCCTTAGATAGCTTAATAGAAAAAATAGAACAGGAAAAATGATGGATGATATTTTATTACAAGAGATACAATCTTTAAAAGAGAAGTTAAAAATATTGACAAAAATTGTTAACTATTATGAGCCTGATTTTAATGAATCTCTTTTTTATCATAATTTAGGAACATGTGATTATCAGGAATATATTGAAAGTTTAAAGGGAGGGGAAAAAATGGAACAGGAGAAAGATAAATGAATAAAGAAATACAAGAGGCTTTAAGGGAAGTTGTCTGGAAATCAATTAAAGGTTTATATCAATGTGATAGAGTATGGTCAGCATGGTCTTATGGCACTATGACAGAGGAGGATTTTTCCCCTGCTGAAGATGATGAAGATTTAGTCAATGAGATGGGTGATGGTATTTTAAAGATAACAGATAAATCCAGAGAGGCAGAAATAAAGAGATTAAGAGAGGCGTTGAAGGGAACAATTTATTATCTTAGAAATGGTGAACTGGACGCACGCAGAAGAGGTACTTGTATGATGGATATATTAGAAACAGCCGACGAAATACTAAA
>Ga0208904_1002531_pt1 | contig 11470 bp, 6 predicted proteins | sample AntAceMetag02UKB_FD_184774 | JGI IMG/M metagenome (GOLD analysis project Ga0208904, IMG submission 184774) | Saline lake microbial communities from Ace Lake, Antarctica - Antarctic Ace Lake Metagenome 02UKB (SPAdes) (version 2) | ecosystem: Environmental > Aquatic > Non-marine Saline and Alkaline... | reverse complement strand
TGGCCTTTCCGCCGCCAATGGCGAGACCCAACACGATCAAGAGCGTCTGTAAGTTGTCCACCTGATCTTCCAGCGTCGCCACGCGGGCTTCCAGGGCCGCCGGGCCCAGCTCTTCCATACGGTCCGCCAGCTCTTGTATGGCCTGGACATTGCGCCAGGTCATCTGTGAGGTGTCAACCGTCAAGATGGTCCGCGGGACGTATCGCCGCGTGACCACCACCCCGCTGTCCGTGTGCACCGTGTCGTGCGCCGTCGAGTCCCAACGCACAGCCCGCACGAGCTCAGGATACACATGCGCCAGCTCCTGCGCCGTGGGGCGTATTAGCTGCTTGCCGTCAGGGTCCGACTTCCACGCGAATTCCCGTACCCGCACCGCGCGCAATAGATCGAGCTGCGCTGGGGCGTCGGTGATATGCGTCTTCAGCGTCGAATCTGATATGGCCGTGTAGCTCCCGCCCTTGGTGACCCATGACCCGTCGGAATACCAGTGGCCCAGGATCTCGTCCGAGTCTTCGCCCTTGAGCAGGTAGCTCGCGGTGTTCTCCGGCGATGTATCGCTGAGATCAATATGGACGCCGCCTATCTCATTCGCAACATATGGCGAGCCGCCATTCGTGAACACCGCAGCCGGGCCAAGAGCATCAGACGTTTGGTCCAGGGCCCCGACAATGGTGTGCGTGCTGACGGCTACCCCCGCTGTGGCACCAACGATGATAGGCCCACCGGACGGATTGATGAGCAGGGTATATAGGGAGTCCAGCCCGGTGGAGTCAGCGACGCCTATCCATCCAAAGCCAGCGCTGACGCCCATGTTGAGGACGGTGGAGTCGGCGGCGTTGGAGACGCGCAGGCCGGACGTGGTTGACGTGCCGGTTGTGGGGAAGCCTCCGGGTGACGCTTGCCGAATCTCAAGTTCTGTGGCGGGCACCCACCCGGCAGGTGTATCCGGCCCGATCTTTCCATCCGCGAACCACCCCCGCCCGTCGCTGTTGACAGAGGCCACAACCGCGTTGGCATAGTCCTTGAACTGGACGTAAGTGGCCCCGGCGCTGTCACCCATACGCACGCCGATATTCTCACCTGATGCCGTGGACTCATTGGACGGATCCGGGTAGAACCCCACGATGATCTTGCCATCGCTGGGGCCGTGAGCATACGAGATATGGGCCACATCCGCGACGACGCCCGACGTGGGACGCACGTTGGTCAGCAGTCCATCGACGGCCATATAAAGCAGCTCACCATCGGCCCACGTCTCACCGGACACCGACCCATCCGTATCCAGGCCGGTAAGCTCACCATTCACGCGGATGAGGATGCCTTGGTTGTTCACTTTCGATTCGGCCGCGATGCCAGCGAAGTGGTGTCGGTCCGGGTTTGTATTATCGCAGACGTGGAAGTCTGCGAGCTGTCCCGTAGCGCCTGAGATGTACACGGCCATACCCGCGGCGATGGTGCTGTCAGCCGTCCCGGCTACCGTCAGTCCAACGGCCGTTGCCGTCCCCACGCCGGTCAGCAGCGAGCCGTCGCCTGTGAAGGTCGCCGCGTCTACATTGCCCGTCACATACGCAGCTCCACCCACCGAAAGCGAGTCATCCACAATCATCTGCCCGGTCATCGTCCGACTGGAGTCCGGGTCGTTCGCGCTGACCCACACTTCCGGCAGGCCGACGTTGTCTATGGCGTCGCGCAGATCGGCTTTCGTCCAGAAGTGACCGTGCCCACTTGAGTCCACCACAGCCGGTCCGTTGCCGATCCAATACTCGCTATGCAGCGGCCAGCTCGCCAGCGCCAAGTCCACGACTTTCGGGTCAGGCTGAAGGATGTAGATCCCCGCGCTTCCACCGAGCATCACGCTTACGGAGTCAACGCCAGGAGTAGCAGGGATCGCACCGCATGCCATTGTGCCGATGCCCACGGATGAGAATTGCTTCAGCACGGCACCCGAAGCGTCTCTCACGTCCGCTGTGGCTTCCTCGCCCAGGACAACGCGCCCGCTGATCGGCTCCGCGTAGATATAGTCTACGTCTGACGCCTGCAGCACGTCGTTGGTTGGGGATTGGATGAAGTTCTGCTCACGGGTGTAGAGTTCGAGGACTTCGGCTGCGGTGAGGATCTTGTTCGTAAAGACGGGAGGCGTCATATACCCGTTGAATAACCGCTCATAATTACCGCCTGTAGCTATACGCGCCCCAATAATCAGATCCGCGCTGGTGTCATCCATTCCAGCGAAACTACCACCACCGCCCGTAACCAAATCTACTCTGTATCCATCGGCATAAAGCAATATCCCATCAGCAGAGGTTCCACCATCATACGTGGCCACCACGTAATGCCAAGAATCAGTAGCTGGAATGGCCCAGCCCCCTGTGCTGCTCTTTGTCTTCAAGCCATTGTTTGTCTCATCCCACACCGTCAAATATAGCCGCTGAGACCCAAAATAGAAGCTCCATTCACGGGCTGGAGCTGCTGTGGTCTGGTCATCTTTTCCTGCAATGACATTAGCAGATAGGGTCGCTCCTTTAGAATTGACCCAAGCCTCAATAGTGAATCCTGTTGCGGGGGAAAGCGCTGCGTCGTCGTCGATCTTGACCATCTGCGTTGTCCCATTAAACACCCAAGCATGACTCAGCGGCCCATCTGTAGTAGCCGCGAACGTGCAACTGGTCCCGCCTGTGGAGAACGCCCCTACGATCTGCGCCGTGCTGGCCGGACTGAACGCCACTACGACATCCCCCACCATGATCGGCGAGACGAAGGCCGAAGTTATGATCTGCTTCATGCCGTTCGTGTTGTCGCCGGCCTTGGCGTCCGCTATCAGCAGACCCTCGTCTGTGGCCATGAAGATCCGGGGAGACTCATTGCCGGAGCTGGAGATGCCTTGGAGCGCGGCCACATCTATGAACACAGCCGCACTGGTGAACGGCAACCGCTCGGAACCCACCTTGCTTATCGCATTGCTCCATGTGCTCGTAGGCGTCCAGGCGTCTCCCGTGATCGACGTTACCCGCTGCCGCCAGCGCAGAGCATCAGAGCCCGCGCCGGAGAAGGTCTCAATCAGATCACCGCTCGGTAGCATGACAGAAGCCAGGCCGTCGTCAGTGGACGCGGAGTCGTAGATATACATCGTGGCGTCGCCGCTGACCATCTTCCAGGCACTCTCCGAAACACCGCCATCCGTCCCCACTGCCCAATAACCCCTCTGCCTCCCGAACTCATCCTGCCCAGCGAGTCCGGCGAAGGGAGAGCGAGCGGCGGCGATGGAGTAGGCTGCGGAATTGACAATGGCAGGCGTTGCACCAGTCTGTACGAACCCCGCCGCTGTGTTTCGCAGCGATAAGCCGCCAGAGAAAACATAACGCCCGACAGACCCAATAACGCCGCCTTCATTTGCTTCAAAGTCTAGCCATCGCAATCCATTAGCTGATGCGATGTAGACGTGAGAACCCAAAACGGCAAAGTCATTTATAGCCTCCTCCTGGAGAAGGTAATTTGAACCCTGCTTGAAGAAAAAGCTCTTCGTCATTGACGTTCCGTTCCAGACTTCTAACGAGTCCCCGCCGTCAGTGGCATTAAACCATCCTATCGTCGGGAGTAAGAGCCCCTCGTCCCGATACATAGAGTTGTTCAACTCCGTCGTCCTGAGCCCCTGCAACGCGCTGACCAAATGCCCCTCGGAGTTGTAGACGCCAAGCTGGTTCGGATCATGCAAATTGAACGGAACGATCTTGCTCGCACTCGTGCTGGTGATGGTGGTGTCCATCATCACAATCCGCGTAGAATCCGCTGCCAATTCGGCGCGCTGGACATCAGCAGCTCGGACCGGCCCGGTGAAGTCCCAAGTGCCGGCAAGGTCCATGTCCTGCGCTTCCACCGTGTCGCGTATGGCGTCCCGGAGAGCATCGGCAGTATCCGTGACCACGCTCTCGATGCTGTCACGCAAGCCCACCTGAGCGCCCGCCAGCGTATCGATCTGAGCACGCGCAAAGATCGACGTATCACCGGCCACAGACTCCAACCCCCGGGTGGTGCCGCTCGACTTCTTGGCGATCCACTGGGAGCCCGCATCGGCGCCCGTGGCGCAAAACAGCAGGAACAGGCCCGCCAACAGTACTATGATAGCTCTATAGTGTCGCATATCAGTCTCCCATTCCTATGGATACGCCATCTGTGGCGCTGTCCGGCGTAGCTGCCGCCTTGGTGATGCCCGCTTTGACGCGATACTCAGGCACCCCGCCGTTGCTGTAGATCCATTGCGATATCCAGGCCGTGCCGAGTTTGTTGCGCATGAAAACCGGATACTCGTATTCGGCCAGTATGTCTATATCCACACTCCCGCTCTGGATAATGCGGCCTCGTTGCTTGAGCATATCAATCCCCCATTCCTATCGACACGCCATCGGCCTCAGAGATGGGCGTCGAGGCCGCGAAGGTGATGCCCGCCTTGATGCGTAGGTGAATGTTGTCGCTGTCGGTGTCATTGATCCACAGCTGCACCCAGCCGTCCTCGGCGGTATTCTTCCACGCCGTGGTGTCCTGCCAGTCCCCCATGTGATACCCGTCACCGGTAGCGTCGTCGAAGTCGTGCCCGACATCGGCAAGCTCGCGGTTGTATTCGGTATTGTCGGCCAGGGCGTTGGTGTGGCTTGCCAGTATGGCATCGCCTACCGCCACGGAAAGACCGTTTGTGAACGCCATCAGCTCGCCTCCAGGATCTCACGGTATAGGGCGATCTCGCGCTTGTATTGCTCGATCAGCTCATACCCGCGCCCCACTTTGGCCACGGCCACCGCCCGGTCGCCCTCGATGTACCGCACGCGATGGCTGGGAAGACGCCTGCCGGGTTCAAGCGCGCCGTTCTCCTCCAGCCGCTGCGTCATCTTCTCGGTCTCGGCCTTCTGCTGCTGGATCAGCCCCCGCTCGATCTGAATGGCGGCGATCAGCTCCACCAGGTTGCGCCGTATCTGCACAAGATGCAGCTGCGCGTCAACCGCCTCCTGCCGCCTTTCCTGCGCCATGGCCGCAAACCCAGCAGGCAATGCCGGGCGGATGGCGTCCACAAGATCCAGGTCGGCCCGCTCGTCACATGTAGAGTTGTTCGTCGTCACCAGAGAACGCTCCATGGTAGCCCATCACTGATTTGTCGTAGGTGGTCGCCGCAGCCCACGCTGCCGAGCCATCGGCCTGGTATCGCCGCGGGCTCAAACGGTCTATGTTCCAGGCGGTGACCTGAGCCGTCCCCCTCGTAAAGTCGGGAGCAGTGGACCGGATCATAAACGGCGTGCCCACAGCTGTTGACAACTCATACTTGCTGTATACCAGCTCAAAGGTGTCCGCGAGCCCCAGCTTGAGCCCTACTGTGCCGATGCCTACGTTGGCCATCTCAAGGCGGCCGCTGAACGTGTATAGGTCCCGATTGCCCCGGTCCGCCCCGTCTACATAAAGCCACCGCAGAGACAGCCGGCGCCTTGTAATTCCCCCGACCGTGGTCTGCTCCCCGGTGTTGTTGACAACTCCAGATGCAGCATACCCGCCCTCGTCAGCTATTGCAGCAGCGACCCACAGCGGTGGCTTTAGCCGGTAGTCATAGACGATTTGATTCGCATACGTGCGCTCAGGGTCAGACTGCACGGAGAAAACGCGCCCGCCATTCGGCGCCGGCATCAGATCGGCAGCGTGCACGACAGTCGTTGACGCAGGAGCAGCGGCGAGACGGAACACGGCCGTCCACTTCCCAGCCGCGTTGATGAACAGCTCGAAGAATCCATCAATCCCAATCTCGGCAAGCAGCGTCGCGGCCTGGACTTCAGATCCAACCCAACGCCGGCACTTGTCCCCGGCGCCGTAGTAGCTGGCCGCATACGTGGCGTTGAATACCGCCGTATCGACCTGTGTGGAAGAGCTCAGGTTCATCCCCCACGACTCTGTCAGGATGTCGTATGCCCAAGCAGTTGGCGCATTCTCAGCAGCCGGATACGCCCCGGCGTTGGTCGTCACCCGCCCGTTCACGCTGGCGCTTACGGAGTCAACAAGGGGATCATATGTATCGGCAAGCGTGACCAGGGACGGGCCGGTGAGCTGATCGACGGTGTAGCTCGCGGAAACCCCATTCAGATAGACGTCCTCCACCTCCTGCAAATACTCGCCGAAGGTGAACTGGCCAGCCGTCGTATCCACGCAGAACCCTGGGACCTTCTCGCCCCCGCCGGCGGTCGTCCTGAAGTCTCCGAGCACCTCCGGGATCGCATGGTATTTGCTCTTGGCCTCGGCGTTTGCATACGTAGTTGGCCAAACGCTATTCGCCGGGAGGACGGTGTCCCCCCTCTCTGCGCTATCCGTGAATGTGATGAATACGACATCCTCATCCCACTGGATGCCGTCGGGGTGCCTCGCCTCGCCGGTGAAGCGCACTTCGTAATCTGTGCCAGTGGTGCCCTGGCCAATGCTCAACACCGCGGCCTTGCCTGCCAGGTTCGCATTCGCGTCCAGGATGACCCGTATGGCATCGTCACCGTTGTACAGCTCAATCTCCAACCCTGGAAACACGAACTGGGTCTCCAGCAGTCTCCCTAAGTCGCTGAGTAGCGCCCCGGTCGAACGGATGCGGCCCTCGTAGAACGTGCCGTCCGACATCGTCAGATCTATGTCAGACCAGCGCACCGTCTGAGATGGCGTCCCGTCCACGACAACGTCTGAGATAACCAGCAGGCTATGCCAGTTGGCCGCGGCCGATGTAGTATCGAGGGCCATTATTCGGTGATCTCCTCGAAGACCAGCGCCCCTTGAGAATGGTCGTTCGTCAGATTGTAGGCCGTCCGCAGCGGGGTGAGCAGGCGGCAGAACATGCCATACTCAGACACGCCACTGTCAGGGTCATAGCAGACGACCAGGGGTGTGTTGTTGCCGACCTTGGTGAAGATGGCCTCCATCTTCCGGCGCTGCGTAGTGACGATGTGCGTGAACGTGGCCGTCAGAATCCGGTATCTCGTGCGCTTCCTGATCGGCGCCAGCGTCCCCGGCAACTGCCCACCCTCGGACGGGTCCGCGTCCTGGATGTAGAACTTCTCGTCCATGTTCCTGGCTACTTCGTAGTAGGCCCCACCTTTGACGCGCCCCATCACGATGCGGCCATCGGGGTTCGCAGCGTCAGCAATCGTGATCCGCCACCAGCGCTTCGTGTTGTCCGCGGAGAGAAAGACCATCAGCCGCGGGAAGACAACGCTATCGGCGTTGGTGGCCATCGGAATGACCTCAGACATATCTGGAGCAGCCCAGGTGTCCGACGTATGGGCCTCAAGGGTCACCGTTGCCGCGGATGTCAGGTTCAGGCCGAACAGAGACACCTGGGTGATCTCAACGGCGCTGCCCAGGTCGAACTTGATCCATTCGGCGGCGTCGCCAGTGCTGCGCCATGGGGCCCCTATGTAGTCCGTCAGCACGTTGGTCGCCGGCTGCGACCCCAGCTCTGTGCTGCTCGTCACCGTCGCGGCGTCCCATGTGTCAGAGTCATACAGCAGCCTTAGCTTGCTCATGCCGCAGCCACCCTTCTGACGCCCCTATCCTCAGTCACAATGCCACCGCGCCGGCTGTATCCCTCGGTGTACTTCACAAGTTTAGGCCCTAGTTCCTCTCTCACATATCTGTCAAGGTCGCGCGAGTCCCACGCCTGCACGGTGATGCTAAAGTTGTAGTTCGGGCCGGCAGCCCCGGTGAATCCAGGCTCCTGCATCATACTTGACGGGGTGACCTCGACGTGCTCCGGGCCACTCTCGCCCGTCATGAATACCGTGGGCTCCGTGACGGTGCCGGAGAACCCACTGGCTGCCGCGACAACGGGGTTCCCCTTGTTAGCCCACCTAGCCCAAAACATCTCTTCAGCATCATACACCGATTCTCCGCCCGCACGCACAAGCGCAAGGATATCCTGCCACCACTCATAGCCCTCCTGGGATATGTCGCCCGGAAGCACCAAGGGCGTTTCGCCAGAGACAAACGCATCCCAGAATCGTTGCGCCGACACCGGTGACTCCTCCGGCCAGCCCGGCAAGGAAACAACCGGCGCTGTCCAATCGCGGCCAGCCATCCGGGCCGCACTTCTCGCCGCGATGGTCGGATCCTCGCCTTGGTCGAGATAGATGGTGATGTCCTTCAGTTCCTCCCTCTCCTTGTCCTTCGCAAACCAGAAGTTATCCCACGCCTTGCCAAGGCTATCGACCAAATCACCGACAAGGCTTCCGGCGGCGGTGCCAAACGCAGTACCCAAAACGGAGCCCAGACGACTGCCACCCGCGCCCCCAAGGATCCTCCCCATTGTCCCGCCGGCAGTGGTCAAGGCCGTGTGTAGCGTACCGCCCTCGTTCAACATCACATCGACGCCATCAGCAAGGGCGCTATCCACAGCGTATGCCATGCCGCTATTCGGGTCTCCGAGCCATGTTGCCCACTTCCCTACGAACGTACCACCCACCCAATCGCCGATCTCGTTTGCGAGATCGCTCCACTTGCTCTCGTCTTTGGCCAGCTGCGCCCTGAATGCGGCGTGCATCCCGCCGGCGCCTATGGTCCCCACCTCCTCAAGGTCTGTCCGCATCGGATCAGAGGCCGACGTTTGGAACTCGGTTTCCATGAGTGCAAACTTCGACTTGTTATCAGACCCCCACGTCCCGACCTCAGTCCCAATATCGGTCCCAAGCGTTTTCATATCGGCGAGAATAGGCTTGGCGACGAACGTGTTGTACCCAATGGCCATGAGCTTGAATTTCGGCTTGTTGCCTGCGCCCCACGTCCCGGCCTCAGTCTCAACCTTCTCCCCAGTCGCTTTCATATCGGCTAGAATAGGCTCAGCCGCCGACGTGCTGAACTGGGTTTCCATGAGTGCAAACTTCAGCGCATTGTCGGGACCCCACGTTCCGACCTCAAGCCCGATGAAAGCCCCGGTCGCTTTCATATCGGCGAGGATCGGCTCGGCGGCCGACGTGTTGAACTGGGTTTCTATCTTTTCAAACTGCGACTTCTCGCTCCACGTCAGAACCTCAAACCCAAAATCAGTCCCGAGCGTTTGCACCCTGTCAAGAATAGGACCAGAGGCCGACGCGCCGAACTCGGTATCTATGAGCTCAAACTTCGGCTTGCTGCCTACGCTCCATCTCCCAAACTCAAGCCCGACGAGATATCCGGTCATTTTCGTCTTGGTGTAGATCGGCCCAGTCACCTCCGTGTTGTATTCTGTCGCCACAGCTGCAAACGACGCCGAACTCTCCACCGCCAGCGTGCCCATGGTATCAATTACGTCTGCCGCCGTGGTGCGCGTCTTGGTCTCTATCGGAGTAGATACAAAGCTCTGCCAGTTCTCGGCAAGGCTCTTGAGACTTGCGGCGGACTCTCTCGGCATCTGCCCGAACTCGTCGCGCACCCCCTTGGCCAGCTCGGCGACGCTTTTCTCTATCGGCTCCGTCATCTGCGTCTTTGCACCAGCGGCCACAGCCTCAAACCCGTTCTTCATACTAGGCGCAAGGTCGTCGGCAACATCCGTCGCCTTGGTGATCAAGATGCCCAGGCGCTCCCCCGCTTTCACGGAATCAGGAGACATCCCATCGACTATCTTACCGCCGATACCTTCCCATCCCTTGACCACCTCACCAGGGGCCGTTACGGCGGCCTGCTCTGTGTCGAGCAGCGGTAGCTGATACTCGCCTATGGTCTCAAACGCACCCGCCCACGCCTCTTCCCACGTCAACGGGGCGGTGTCATCAACCCAGTCGCTCAGGTCAAGGGGTGTCAGCTCGATCCCGAAGGCCCCCAGCACCTCAGACGCAAACCCATGGACCTTTTCAACCATCGACGCCAGCCCCGCCGTGGCGTGACTCTCTGCCATATTCCAGGCCGCCAATACCGCCACGGGGAGAGCATTGGCGACGCTGATCATCGCGTTGATGCCCTCTTTCTCCCACTCCACAAAGCCCCTTGCCTCCGCAAGCATAGCGGCCTTGAGCGTGCCCGCTATCGTCGTAACGAAGACGTTATACAGGGCGAATGTGAACTCATTGGCCGCCGCAAGGCCATCAGCGAACGCCAGTATCCAGTCGTCCATGATGTCCTGCATGTATCCCCGCATCTTGGTCTTGGTCTCTTCGTCATCCACCATCTCTTTCATCAAGGTGCCGACGCTATCAAAGAAGCCCTCGGCGAATGTCTTGGCATCCGTGAATGCCCCCCCAAGTCCGTCAACTGATACGATCCACTCATCGAACTTCTGAATGGCCGGTTTGATGTCGTTCTTGAGCATATCAGTGAGGAAGGGCAGGAACTCGTCCCCCAAGGTGATCTTGAGAGAGTCAAAGGTAGACTCCACTTCCGTGACGGCGCCGCCCCAACCGGACGTCATAACATCGGCCATGTCTTGCGCCGCCCCTTCGCCTTTTTCAATCTTCTCAATCAGCTCCTGCAGCTTCTCCTTGCCGCCAGCCACCAGGGCGTTGATGGCCGCCCCACCTTCCGTCTCGAAAAGTATCAGGGTGTCCTGCGCGCTTAGGCTTTTTTCCTCCAGCTGCCCAATGATGTCAACCAGCGGCTTCATCTGGCCGTTGGCATAGAAGAAAGACAGCCCAAGGTCCGTCATCCTCTTCTGCAGGCCGCCGCGATCCGTCGATAGCCGCAGAAGCCTCCTTATCGCGGCGGCAAGTGCCGTCCCACCACGCGACCCGGCAAGCATATTGTCGCCGAGGATACCGAGTGCCGCGGCGGCAGTCGAGAAGCCCATACCGACATTTGCGACCGAATCAGACGCATAGGAGAACGACTCCCCAAGCAACAGCACATCGGTTGTGGCGCTCGTGGCCACAGTGGCCAGCCCGTCCACGACGAATTCCAGGTCGTCAACCTCAAGCCGCATTCCACGAATGACTCCGGCACTCACCTTTGCGGCGCTGCCCAAGCCAACCCCACTGGAAGCCGCCAGACGCAATGTCTTCGGCAGCGCCGATATCGCCTCATCAACAGAAAAACCAGCTATCGCCAGCGACTGAAGCGCCCCGGCAGCCTCCGTCGCTGTAAACTTTGTTGTTGACCCCATCTCGCGCGCGATACCAGTCAGGGCCGTAAACTGATCCTCCGTTGCCCTGGAGACAGCCTTGACGCGGAGCATGGACGTTTGGAAGTCGCCCGCCGCTGAAGTGAGCTTGTAGATGGCAGCACCCATGCCAACGGCGGCGGCAGTAGCCGCAACCATAGCAACCTTGGCGCCGGTAGCCAGCCCGGCAAGCCCAGTGGGCTGGCTACCCAAAGCCCTATTGCCGTGCTTGTGGACATCCTCCAGCCCGGTCCCGGTCTTCGCGGAGTCGATAATGATGCGGAGTTTTTGCTTGAGATCGGCCAAGTTACTTGGCTTTCTTGGGCTGCATGTCCTGGGCCAGCAGGTAGGTCTCGTTCTCGATCAGCGGGAAGGCGTCAACCATCCGCGCCGGGAGCTCTG
>Ga0208904_1002529_pt1:10000-11478 | contig 11478 bp, 9 predicted proteins | sample AntAceMetag02UKB_FD_184774 | JGI IMG/M metagenome (GOLD analysis project Ga0208904, IMG submission 184774) | Saline lake microbial communities from Ace Lake, Antarctica - Antarctic Ace Lake Metagenome 02UKB (SPAdes) (version 2) | ecosystem: Environmental > Aquatic > Non-marine Saline... | reverse complement strand
GGATCGTATCGGTTTATTAAAGATTCCCATTTTTACAAGTTCAGCAGCGATTCTTTTCCACTCTTTTGCTGTCAGAGACGGATCAGCATACCCCTTAATGTAAAGATTCCGTTCCTTATCCAGAAAAAACTCAGTTTGAAATCGGGCATCCTCACCCAGGTAGTGAATGGCTGCTAAAGCCGTTACCAGTTTTAAGACTGATGCAGGTACATAACGCCCTTTTTGAAAAATAAAGTCTTGTGAAGTCCCTCTGCCCAGCGCAACTCCACCTTTTTCAATAACACGACCTAATACTTGAGATAGGTCGTCTTTCCCCGTGGACTCCTGCACATTTATGTCCACGTTAGCGGGTTGACTATAATGAACACCGTCGAACGCACGATAACTGAAGCTATCCTGACCTATGAATTTTCCATTAGGATAATAAACGACCTGCTCTCCTTTCTTTTTCAGAGATCCGAATTGTGATTTTTTGATTATCTCATAAGACAATTGATCATTTTCGGAATCTGACCCATCAAAATCAACGACCAAGGGAATATTCTGGTAAGTGCGAAGTGAGACTAAGTTGACGGTCGGCGGACTGTTTTGAGGGGCGACAATAATATTAATAATCCCGGGCTGACTTTGACTCTGCCGATCGCTGGCAATAAAAATAAGACGATCTTCCCCAAAATAACCCGCCTCAGGTGTATAGATGAGTTGCGGGTTTTCCCCGGACAATATTCCGTGTGCTGGCTTTTCTAGAATAGAATAGGTAAACGCTTTGCTATCGCTGTCAAGCGCGCCTAGTAAAATTGGTACACTAGTGCTTTCTTTTAGGAGAACCTGCTTTTGTTGAATCTGTGGTGGATCATTTACGCCTTGAATGGTGAGGAAAATGATAGCAGATTGTCTAGTTTTTCCGTTGATCACTTCTGAGAAATCAATCTGATCCTGTCCAAAATAGTTCTCTTTTGGATGATAGACAATCAGTGGTGGTTTTCCTTCCAACCAGCCATGCTTCGGCAATTTGTCAATTTCAAAATCAGTGCGCTTGCCCTTTGATCTCCCTGCAGACAGATCAATCTCAACATAACTGTCTTCACTCAATATTATGTCACGATTTTTTAAAATGCTGATGAATGCGCTAATCATATAGAACGCGATTCCCGCAAATAAGAGCAGCAGCAGAATTTTCCAATTAAGGTGATTCTTTTTCATAAAAGTGAAATCCGTTTCTGCTGCTGTAGGGTAATAGTCATTTCGCGATCCTCACGAGGAATGGAATTTTGTCTCGTACTGGTAATATCGTACGGATACGGAAACTGTGCAGCTTGTGGACCATTAAATTAGCCAGAAATATTAGGACTTTAAATATTACTATAGAGCGATCAGGCAGGTTCAGCAAAGAACAAATGGAGGAAATCAGGTAGGTGTTGTCAAGTTTTCGAAGCCCTGGAACACAAAAAGCCCAGGAAGCTCTCGCCGACTGGGCT
>Ga0208904_1002529_pt1:0-7500 | contig 11478 bp, 9 predicted proteins | sample AntAceMetag02UKB_FD_184774 | JGI IMG/M metagenome (GOLD analysis project Ga0208904, IMG submission 184774) | Saline lake microbial communities from Ace Lake, Antarctica - Antarctic Ace Lake Metagenome 02UKB (SPAdes) (version 2) | ecosystem: Environmental > Aquatic > Non-marine Saline and... | reverse complement strand
CCGGTTTCGGGTCTATTCCCAGCGACTGAATCGCCCTCTTAAGACTCGCTTTCGCTACGGCTCCGTCTTCGACTTAACCTAGCCACTGAAAATAACTCGTTGGCTCATTATGCAAAAGGCACGCTGTCACCCTTGAAATGTCCGAAGACAAAACGTAAGGCTCCAACTGCCTATAGGTGCAAGGTTTCAGGGTCTATTTCACTCCTCTATTCGAGGTTCTTTTCGCCTTTCCCTCACGGTACTGGTTCACTATCGGTCTCCAGAGAATATTTAGCCTTGGATGATGGTCCACCCAGATTCAAGCAGGATTCCTCGTGTCCCGCCCTACTCAGGGACTCCCTTAAGACCAAAAACTTTTTAAAGTACGGGACTGTTACCCTCTATGGTTGGCATTTCCACACCATTCCTCTAAAGTTTTTAACCCATGACAGGGGCCCTACAACCCCGTGCCTAAAAAGACACGGTTTGGGCTACTCCGCGTTCGCTCGCCGCTACTAACAGAATCTCTATTGATTTCTTTTCCTGCAGGTACTAAGATGTTTCAGTTCCCTGCGTTCGCTTCTTAACCCTATGTATTCAGATTAAGATGACAGAACATTACTTCTGTCGGGTTCCCCCATTCGGAAATCTCGGAGTCAAAAATCGTATGCATCTCGTCCGAGCTTATCGCAGCTGGCCACGTCCTTCATCGCTTTCTGGAGCCAAGGCATCCACCTTACACCCTTAATCGCCTCACCAAGAAATGATAAACAACACCATCTCTTAAGTCACGATATTATGAGTAACTCACGCCTAAGAGACAGTCTAAAACACTAGACCACTTCTCTTAAGTCATCAGTCAGATGTTTTCGACATAGACACCTAAACTACCGGTGCTCTCGTCGAAAATACCTTCTTACTACTTAACTTCTTTACTACTTACTTCTTTGTTTCTGCGCTGTACTACTTCTACTTCATCAGCTTTAATCGAAATATAACCCACATAAAAAACAACATCCAAAAAACTGCCTTAAAACACAGTCTTTCAAATGCTATTTCAATATGAACTTTATCTTCGCATTAAAAATTTAATTTGAGGTAAAATCAGATTCGAATGTCAATGAACATTTGGGATACTACGAAGTTCAACATCAGAAGGGAATAAACAGGTAAATAGAACGACTTTGACCAAGCCATCCAACGATCTCTTCATGCAAATCGATGGGTAGGTGATCTTTCCTTTTAAAGGAGGTAATCCAGCCGCAGGTTCTCCTACTGCTACCTTGTTACGACTTCACCCCAGTCATCAACACTAGCTTGCACACCTGCTTCCCGAAGGTTAGCTCAATGTATTCTGCCAATGTCAACTCCCATGGTGTGACGGGCGGTGTGTACAAGGCCCGGGAACGTATTCACCGTAGCACGCTGATCTACGATTACTAGCGATTCCAACTTCATGCAGCCGAGTTGCAGACTGCAATCCGAACTGAGATACCTTTTTTGAGATTCGCTTAGCCTCGCGACTTCGCTGCTCTTTGTAGGTACCATTGTAGCACGTGTGTAGCCCTGGATATAAAGGCCATGAGGACTTGACGTCATCCCCACCTTCCTCCGGCTTAACACCGGCAGTCTCCTTAAAGTTCCCACCATTACGTGCTGGCAACTAAGGACAAGGGTTGCGCTCGTTGCGGGACTTAACCCAACATCTCACGACACGAGCTGACGACAGCCATGCAGCACCTGTCACTCGGTCTCCGAAGAGAAAACCCTGTTTCCAGGGGTGTCCGAGGATGTCAAACCCAGGTAAGGTTCTTCGCGTTGCGTCGAATTAAACCACATGCTCCACCGCTTGTGCGGGCCCCCGTCAATTCCTTTGAGTTTTAGTCTTGCGACCGTACTCCCCAGGCGGAACACTCATCGCGTTAGCTGCGCCACTTGAACTGTCGTTTGTCCAAACAGCTGGTGTTCATCGTTTACGGCGTGGACTACCGGGGTATCTAATCCCGTTCGCTCCCCACGCTTTCGCACCTTAGCGTCAGAATAGTCCCAGCGGGCCGCCTTCGCCACCGGTATTCCTCCTGATATCTACGAATTTCACCTCTACACCAGGAATTCTACCCGCCTCTGACTATCTCTAGCTTAGCAGTTTTAAGAGCAGTTCCGGAGTTGAGCTCCGGGATTTCACCCTTAACTTGCTATGCCGCCTACGTGCCCTTTACGCCCAGTAAATCCGAACAACGCTTGCACCCTCCGTATTACCGCGGCTGCTGGCACGGAGTTAGCCGGTGCTTATTCCTGGGGTACCGTCACTATCTTCCCCCAGAAAAGAGCTTTACGACCCAAAGGCCTTCTTCACTCACGCGGTATTGCTGCGTCAGGCTTTCGCCCATTGCGCAAAATTCCCCACTGCTGCCTCCCGTAGGAGTCTGGACCGTGTCTCAGTTCCAGTGTGGCGGATCATCCTCTCAGACCCGCTAACCATCGAAGCCTTGGTAGGCCTTTACCCCACCAACTAGCTAATGGTACGCAGACCCATCCCTCAGTGATAAATCTTTTAACCTTAGACCACTCGATCATAGGTATTATCCGGTATTAGCCCCCTTTTCAGAAGGTTGTCCCGGGCTGAAGGGCAGGTTATCTACGTGTTACTCACCCGTGCGCCACTCTACTCATCTCCGAAGAGACTTTCTCGTTCGACTTGCATGTGTTAAGCATACCGCCAGCGTTCGTTCTGAGCCAGGATCAAACTCTCAATTTATATGGGTAGCAAGCTACCCAAAAAACTTTAAGTCCGTCCGTTGAGTTTCGACTCAATTGACGAGACAGATAACGTCCGAAAACATTACCTGCTTACTACTTTTACTTCTCTATCTACGCTGTCTATCCCGATTCTGATGTCAATGAACTTTGACTTGTTTTTTGTTTAACAAATCATTTAAACAGAATCTCTTTTTTATCCGATCGTGTCAAGGGAATTATTTAAAAAAGTTTTTTGCCCATAATAACAAATAATTAATATCAAAATATATTTCAAAAATAGGGGTTCATTGAAAAAATTTTGTATAAAACCACCCGAGCGTGAACAAAAAATGACTTTACTTATTCCCTAAAACTGCAATATCACCCCTAAAGTCCTGTTAACCGCCTAAACTCATGAATACTTCGCCCTTTTTAAACATTCCTTTGTAAAGTGCAACGAACAGCTTAAAACTGCAACTTTGGTATAGAACTGCTTTATAATCTCAGGCACGAATGGGATTATAAAGCAGAGGGGTTAGAAGAAGTCAGGGGGATATTTAATACCGGGGGCAGGTCAAGAGGTTCAGTCAATTTCAATTTCCATCTTCACAGGAACATCATCCACACCTCTGATAATGCCCTGATTGACTTTGATATACATTTGAATCCTGTCAGATGTCACTTCTACTTTTTTCTCTTCCTCTTTGACATAGGCATTGCCAGTCAGCGTGACTTCTTCCCTGTCGTAGTCAAATTTGGCCCGGTCAGAGCGAGAGATCCGCCCCGGCTGGTTCATGGAAAAGTTACCATTGGCAACCGCAGTTTCGATTTCATCCTGCTCGTCAAAAAACAGGTCTGTTCGATCAGCCTTGAACTGCGACTGGTCTGAGTGATCAATTATAAAAACCACTCCCTGTAAAACGATTTTTCGAGAAAGACGATTGACTAAAATCTCCTCCGCCGAACCAGATATTTTCTGACGAACTTGATTGATACTTGGGGGTTGCGGGTCATCTGAAGGTTCTTTTTTATAAAAGACAAATCGTACCTTCTCACCCACTTTCGCAGTGATTTTACCGCGTTCAACCTGATAATCGTAACGAATCTTCTCAGCCTGCAATTCGAAGTCTTGCGACTGGATATGAACCGAGCCAACCAACTCCCCCAAAGCCGCTTTTCTGCTATAAGTCGCCTGATCACAGGTAATAATAGAGTGTGGTGCTGGTTGCAAATCTGGTTTTATAATAAACAGTTTTTTATGATCATCTGCCGGACTTCTGTAGTAATACGCTTTCACATTCCCGGAAGCTTCCGCCCATATCAGACGCTCACGGATTGCATCCCTTGCAATGGAAAGCAGGTCTGTTATTAATTTTGAGCCAGTCGATTTTCTGACCACCACGACATTATCACGCCAGACTGCAGTGCCACGAGTTTTGTCAATGATGGCTGTTTTCTTGGAGGTGATAATAATTGTATCTTTAGCAAAAGACTGACTGATCATCAGCAGACCGACTAATAATCCCGCGCAGATAAAGCGGAAGCAGGCGGCTTTAAGCGGATATCGGTGACCATGGAGATTCGAATTTTCAGAGGAATACGGAATAACCATATTTATTTTTCTACAGATTAACATCTTGTGAGAGGCAGACCATTCACCATTGAATTCCTGGAATCCAAACCTTAAAATAACATGCTTGAGTTGACGTAATCGAGGAAGATCAGTTCCGATCAAAGTCCCATGTCAATTGTCGCTTTTGGTTTTGAAAGAGTTAAAATTCCTGTTTTTAAATTATACCTCATATGGTTGGCTACAATTTTTTCATTGTCGGAAACCACACGCACCGAGACTCTATTATACAGAATACTTTTTTTTTGATCCAAATTCAGCCTTGCAGTAAAGAGTTGCTGTCCATCACTGAAAAGTACACGCACATTTCCCCAGACCGTCAATAATTTAGATTTACCCTTGATCCTACCTGATTTTGCAAAAAAACGTGTGGATTTTTTTGCGGCGTCTTCAGAATATACATTGCCATCAATTTTACTCAACAACATCATATTTTTGTTTTCATAAACTCTGGCAGTCTTTGCTTTGACCTGCATTGTCATCTTGTCGAGTTTAAAATCAAATAACTCGGGATCTTTTAGTAAAATTGGTTTTTCTTTTTTAAACCCAACGTCCTGTATATTCTGTTGCGGATCATCTGAAAACCAAGTGAGATAGAGAACAGATATCAGTAAGCTGATAATCAGTCCCCAGGTTAAAATTTTCATTTATCGATACCGGATAATAATCTCAGATCCATTCAGCGGCTCATCAGCCCCTTCATTGAACATTGCCAAGGATTCGATTCTTTCGTGATTTCAGACCATCCAGTTTTAACTGGATGGTTTATATTTCAGATTGCGGAAAGATTCTGCCAAACAAAGCTTCTAAAGTAATAGACTATGATTGTCATGGATAACAAACATCGACTTTACAACATTTCCGGCTAATTAGAACTATCATCCGGCTGATTTTTCCATCTGCGATGAAACCAAACCCATTGATCTGGATAAGCCCGAATATGTTTTTCCAGATGAGCAGTGTAGTACTGAGTAAGCTCAAGTACTTCATCCTCATCACATCGGTACGGAGCCTGAGACAGCAGATCAAAAGTGTACTGATGGGAACCGTCCGGCAAACGGGCGCCAAAGGCTGAAATCACCGGAGCATTGAATTTCTGGGCAAATGTCACAGCGCCTTTTGCAGTGGACGCTTTTTTATTGAAAAAATCAACAAAAACGCTTTTAACCCGCATATCCTGATCCATCGCAAACAGAAAAACCTGATTATTCCGGAAGCAGCTTAGAATTGACCTGGCCGACGATCGGTCCCCCCTGGGCACCATTAAAATATTATCCGATTTTCTTACGGAGAGAAGCAGATCATCCAGTTTATTATCGCCCACCGGGCTTTCCACTGCAATACCTTTAATATCGAGCATCTCATATATCGTCGGCAGCAACTCCCAATTTCCCACATGCCCAAAGAGCAAAACAGCCCCATACCCTGCTTGAAGTGCTTTGTGCACCACTTCTTCATTTTGTAAGGTGATGTACTTTTCAGGTGTTTTCCGAATTCTCTGGACAATGAGAGTTTCAAAAAATGTCTTCCCAATACTTTGAAATGTCATTCTGACAAGCCGATCTCTTTCCAGCTCAGACAGCTCAGGGAAGGAAAACTCCAGTTGGTATGCTGCGATCCCGCGATCTTTGCGCGCTGTCAGATAGGCAACATCTCCAAACCATTTACCGAAACGCTGGTTCCATTTCAAAGACCAAAGTGCTGTGATTTTCTGCAGAGAGATCAAAATCAAGTATTCCGCAAAATGGCGGACTCTTTTCAGCGCTAATGATTTATTTTTTTTAAATGTATCGTAATGATTGTCTCTAGCCATTATTTCATTGATTAAACCAGCCACTCCTTAGCGTACATCACATATCTGTCAGGGGTGTTCAGAATCATATTGAGCTCTTTTTCCCTCAATTCACGTACAACCTTCCCGGGTCGACCCATAATAAGTGTATTCGGCTCATCAAACCGGGCCCCCTCTGGAATGAGAGAACCTGCTGCCACCAATACTCTGTGACCAATATAAGAGCCATTCATTAGGATTGACCCCATGCCAATAAAACTCTCGTCAGCCAATTCACAACCATGAAGAAGGCAGCAGTGACCGATGGAAACCCTGTTTCCAATTTTGGGCGCCCATGTATTCAGCTGCCCATGAACGACTGTATTGTCCTGTATATTGCACTGCTTTCCGATGTGGATCGGTTCAACATCGCCGCGCAGAACGACATTGTGCCAGATAGAGGTTTGATCTCCGACGATCACCGTTCCTGTTGTCACCACGTTTTGACCAGTGTACACATCCTGACCCAATTGAATATTGTCTCTTTCCATACTGTTTTTGAATTTTACTGTAAATGTTAAATTTAAGAATGGGAGTCACCCCAGATGATTGTCACTCGCTTTTATCTCTTTACATACTGAAAATCGATTTTTCTGTCCAACGGCAAACAATTCGTCATATGGCTGGTAAATTTTTTTTACACTGCTTCTATTCTGCTTTTGACGCTGTTTTTTTGTTAAACTAGTCACTGTTTATGGACGTCATTAAAATGGTTTGGTATTGCTAAATGAGCAAGGAGAAACGTAATTCTGAGCTGGGTTGATAATGAAATACAGATCAATATTTCAGACTATTTCGGTACGGTCACCGCTTGTGACGATTGATATTCAATATGAAAAACAGTTATCATTTCACACAACAGACAGATCCAGACGATTCGTCAGAGAGCGACCGGATTTCGGAATCTCAAATCATTGAGGCACTGCTGTTCAGTTCCCAGCATTCATTAACTATCCAGCAAATTTCCAAAGTAACCGGTGTCAAAAATAGTAAAAAAATCCGCTTACTGCTCGAAGAACTCAATCAATTTTACAGAGAAAATAACCGAGCGTTTCACATTCAGCAGGTTGCAGACGGTTATCAGCTCAGAACTGACACGCGTTTTCAGAGCTGGATTAAAAAAGGAAGAATCGTCAAACCTGTTCAGCTATCACAAAGCGTGATGGAAACATTATCTATTATTGCTTACCAGCAGCCAGTCACAAGGGCGGAAATAGAAGGGATCCGGACTGTTGACGCAACCTATGCCTTGCGTACGCTGCTCAACAAAAAACTGATCCGGATTCTGGGGCGCAAAGAAATTATGGGGCGTCCTCTGTTG
>Ga0208904_1002528_pt1 | contig 11483 bp, 6 predicted proteins | sample AntAceMetag02UKB_FD_184774 | JGI IMG/M metagenome (GOLD analysis project Ga0208904, IMG submission 184774) | Saline lake microbial communities from Ace Lake, Antarctica - Antarctic Ace Lake Metagenome 02UKB (SPAdes) (version 2) | ecosystem: Environmental > Aquatic > Non-marine Saline and Alkaline... | reverse complement strand
ATTTTCTTCATCATAAACAGGTAATTTAGCTGTTTTCAAAGCAACTAAAGCTCCTAATGCACAAGCATCTAAAGCATTACCATCATCATTTATACAATACATATCAACTGAAATACTCCAAACTTTCTCTCCTTCTTTAATACATAGTTTCTTGAAATCAATAAATTTGCTTTCTCTTATTCCTCTATCAACAACTCTTGCAGTTTCAATTGAATTCATTTTTGGAGGACCTGATTCATATCTTGCTCCACACATTGGACTGAATTCCATACCCATCATTAAAGTACCTTCATCAGCATGATCTGGATAAGGTTCTTGAGTAGTCATTTTAACTCCAACAATAACTTCTGTTTTTCCTAATCTAACTCTTGCACTTCCCTCTGCATTAATTGAAATACCTGTGTCAATTTCTAAATCTCTATAAGCAAGTAATTCTCTATCGTCATTTCTTTTACCTTCTTTCAAAAGGTTTGCAATTTGTTCTTTGTTTAAATTTGAAATATTCATTTTAATAAAACTCTCCCATGCTTTTTAATGAAACATTAACTCTTTTGGTATGACTTGTAACTTTTTCTAAAGCCTTCACTAATCCAATTCCAGTTTCTGGAATTTTTATATCACTATACCTATTTTTAATTTCTTTATCTATAAGATGAGGTAAAATTAATTTGAATTCATTAACACATCCATTCATTACCTTAGCCTTACTGATATAATGATTCCTTAATTCTCTAAAACTCATTGTATTATAATTTTCTGTTTGCATTGTTCCTGTTGTTGTTCCTCCACCCATTTTATTTTGCCCCCTCGTCAATATCTTCGCCTTTCAAGGCTCTAACCATTACCTTATGAATCTTATCACAAGCAACTTTAGAGGCTTCAACAGCTTCTTTTAATCTTTTAGTAGGAATATTACCATCTAATTGTAAATGTGTAATTTCTTTTGAGTTAGCAGTCATTGTAAACGGGATATCGGTAGGGCCTTCTCCTGCTTCCCAGTCTTCTTCAGCTTTATCAATATCAGTAACAATTTTATCATCAATCTTTCCAACTGAAACACTTGTAACCATCTCATCCATGATGATACCTGCATGAGCCATAGCCATTGCAGCAGCATTTATACCTGCACATCTTGTACCTGCATTTGCTTGTAAAATATTAATTTCAACATCAATAACAGTTCCAGGGAATCTTTTTAATTCAACAACTTTCGATAAAGCCCATTCAGTAACCATTGCGATTTCTTTACTTCTTCTATTTGGACCTGGTCTTGCCCTTTCAGTAACAGAGAAAGGCAACATGTTATAATTAACTCTTATAATTCCTCTTTCGGGATTTTTTAAATGAGCAGGATGTAATGGTTTTGGACCATAAACAGATGCAATTGCAACAGTTCCTTTTTGTCCCTTACTTCCACCAAATCCGAAAATAGCACTACCGTCTGCATTTGGAACAACTCCAACCTTAGCTATTAATGGTCTAAGTTCATCCATTTTTCTTCCGTCTGGTCTTTTTGTGTATGTCATTTTAATTTTTATTATTTGGTCAAGCTTTTTTAAAGCTTATTTTTTTGACTTAACTTTTTTCATAAAAAGTTATTTCTTTGTTCAAAATTTCTTTCTAAGAAAGTTTGCCCTCCTTTAAAAACTTTTCAACAATTTCAGTTAATCCAGAAGATGTAGCTTCTTTACAAACTAAATTAATAGCTTCTTCTGCTTTCTTTTCTCCTTCGGCATCACCTTTAATCCAGATGTAACCATTTTGACCAACAGTTATTTCTGTTTTAGATTCATCTTTAATTAAATTAATCATACTACCTTCTCTACCGATTACTCTTGGAACTTTATGAGGATTTATTTTAATTATTCTTCCACCTTCTAATTTTCCTAATCCTCTTGATTTCAAAGTTAAATCAACACTTCCTCTTTTAACTCCTAAAATTTTAGCACTAATAACATCCCCAATATTAGCATAGTCTCCTAAATTATCTTTGTTAATAAATCTTGGAGATTCCATTATAGGTAAGAATGCAGAATAAGGTCCATCAATATCAATAATCCATCCACTATAAGTTAAATCTTGAACTCTTCCAATAACACTATTTCCTCTTCGAGGTTCAAAAACACCTGATAAAGGAATTACTTTGATTACTCTTCCACCAGTTTCACCTAATCCATATCTTTTAGCAATAATATCTTTACCTTCTTTTCTTGTAAAATCTCCAGGTAAATAATCATCTCCAGAAATAATAACTTCGCCAGGAACCACTAATGTTCTTTCTTTCTTAACTTCAGGTTCTGTACTTTCTTCTACAGTTTTTTCTTCAGAATTGTCGTCTTCAGAATCTTTGTCTTCCATAGAAGGTGCATCTGAAGATGCTGATTCTGAATCTGCTTCCTTTGAATTTGATTCGTCTTCTGTAATTTGTTTTTCTTCTGTAATTTGTTCTTCAGTCATTTTTTATTCTTCTTGTTTTATCTCTTGAGTAATCGCTGACCCATGAGTTATCGAGTTTAGTTTATCATAAAAATCCGATTGTAGTCCAACAGGAATATTCAACACAAGCTCCAAATCTCCATTCGGAAGCCAAGTTTCTTTTTCCTTATATTCTTGAACTATACCATATGCCTGACCTGTAAATTGAGCAGGCATCTTTATCAAGATCTTCTTAGTCTCTATTTTAATTGGAATTATGCTTTTTAAACTTTCTGTTACTGCAGCGATCTGTTTGTCAACTGGTTGCTTCCCATCAATTCTTACTCCGCCTTGTTTTATCGACGATTCAATAATGTCTGCGGTAAATGGTCTGCCGGTTCTTCCGTCCACAGCATTTCTAACAAGGTAATCAATAATTTGTTTCTTTTTTTGTTCGACAGCTTCATCTCTAAAACTCTGATTTTCTTCAATTTCCCCTTTTTTGACAATTTTTTCAACAACTTCTTCAAAAACACTAGTACCAAAAGAATTCATTAAATCATCTTTTCCAGCTCTAAGTCCTTTTTTTTGATCAGTATAAATAGCACTATCTCTTATAATCTCGGCAATAGAAACAGTTTCTCCTTTTTTGAATTTCATGGCAGAATCTAAATCAACCATTGTTTCATAAATTTTATTCCCAGCTCTTAATCTAGCAATTGTGTCTGTCATTATATATAATTTTCACCCTTCTCTCTTTTAAATTTTCCTTCAGTATTCTTAATATAAGCTATATCAAATCTTTGAATATCAAACTTTTCTCCTAAAACATTTTTGAATATCTCAAGACCTAATTTAATACCCTCTTCTATTTTTATATCTTTCCTTGCTTTTTTCCTTAATTCTTCATTTAATTTATCATCATTTTCACCAATAGCAATTGCAGTGTATTCAAAATAATTTCCAGTTATATCACTAGTATATAAATTACATTCACTTTCATTTCTACCCGCAACCATAACCGCTACTCCGAAAGGTCTAACCCCTGGATGTTGAGTGTATTGTTGTTTAATATCCGAAATATCTCTAATTACTGATTCAGCATCAATAGGGGAATCATAAGTAACTCTATGTTGCTGAGCACTTGTTCTAACTTGATTAATTAAAACTCTCGCATCAGAAATAATTCCTGCAGCACTTGCCATTATATGGCTATCAATTTCATAAATTTTTTGAGCAGATTCGGGAACAATTAATTCATCTTTTTTACCTTTATCAGCAATAATCACAACACCATCTTCACATTTAATACCAATACTAGCACTTCCCAATCTAACAGTCTTTTCAGCATATTCAACTTGAAGAATATGTCCATCAGGTGAGAACATTGTCGCACTTCTGTCATATCCCATTACTTGGTGTTGCATGTCTGGTATGTCCATTGTAATTCTTTTTAGCTTTAATTTAAGGCAGTAATCAAGAAATTTTCCTTGAAATTAAAGTCTATACATTTCTCCTTTCAAAATTTATAATAATGTTCGCTTTAAAAATATTGCGGTGACTAATTTAACCAATCAGTTATTATAGCCCAGACACCTAAACTAGAGACACAAGAACCACCTTGAGCACAATAAATATCACTAACTTCACTTTCACTTAAAACTTTTTCATAAATTACAACATCATCAATTTTTCCATAAAAATAATTTTCTTGATTTCCACTTCCTTTACCATAACCAATTTTTAAACTATCTGAATCATCACTCATCTCTCCATAATAAAATACATTGTTAAAATCTAACTCACTATTTATGTAAATTTTTCTTATTTTAGCATTTTTATCAAAACTTATTAAAACATGTGTCCAGGTATTTTTTGATATTGTTGATTTAGAAAAAATATCAAGTTTGGGAATCCCATTAGATATTAATCTCAATTTATCTCCCCTATCACTACTAACCTCAAAATTATATTGACTATTTGTTTCAATTTCTTTTCCAATAATTGTTCCTGCTAATCCAGTATTCCCTGTCCAATAAATCCAAGCAGATAATGTAAAATCTCCTGTTAAATCCAAATTATCTCCAAAATCAACATAACTAGAACCACTAGGTAAATTCAAAACCTGCCCATTTCTATCATCTACAAAGCCAGCATTTCCCATTAAATCTCCATCATAGCTTCCGGTTTCGTCATTCACATTACCTTCAAATTCCCAATATGCAGAATAACCTGCAGGAATTTCAAGTTCGGGATCGGGATCAGGGTCGGGATCAGGGTCGGGATCGGGATCAGGGTCAGAAACAATACATTCAGTTTCATTTAAGTCGATTAGACCATCACAATCATTATCTCTCCCATCTGCACAATTTCCATTTGCAATAGATTCTACAATATTTAAAACAGCATAATTACAATTAGTTCCACTACATGAATTATAATCTCGGTATTGCGTCCCATAACAACCATCATTACTATTACAATTAACACAACTTGGATAAATTCCACAAGAACTAATTGTTTCGGAACAAGTAGTAGAAGTAGTATTGGTAGAATTAGTTATAGTGGTTGTCGTATTGGTTGTAGTCGTTGTATCTGTAGTTGTGTTTGTATCAGTTAAACTATCATCATCATCTGTATTAATTATAGAATCTCCACAAAGTTTTATTATTTCTGCCTCGTTTAACTTTAATAAATCGTCAAGACTTCCTACCCAATCTCCTTCAGAAAGTATGACCTCTGAACTTTTAGTTCCCTCTTTTTCTTCACCTTCAATAAGGAAAATAGGAGAAACTTTAACAGACTGAGGACTTTTCAAGCCAGAAAAATCAAACGAATAAATTTTTCTTTTGTTTATCTCTGGAGCACTAACGATTTTAGTAAACTCTTTTCCGCAAAATTCAAAAATAATTTTAACTTTACTAATATTTGCCTCCCCTCTCCTTTCAACCTGAAGCATTGCTATTCCTTTCCCAGGATCATATCGAGTATATTTTCCAGAACTTAAAATTTTTATTGTTCCTTCTCCCCCAACAAAGTCTTCTCCCTTATCATACTCTTCTCCAGACATTATAAATAAAATAATAAAAAGAGAAACAATTGCAATAACAATTACAATAATACCCTTAAAGATAATTGAAGAAATTTTTTCTTGTTCCATCACCATAATAATCATCAATCAAATAACTATTTAAAATTAATTATCTCCTTTATTTATTAAGTAATTTAGTTAAGTAAATTATCAAACCATTCACTAATCCCATTTAAAGGATTAAAACTTGCAACGCAACTCCCTCCTTGTTTGCAATAAAGTTCATCCATAATTTCATTACCACTTAACGCCCTATCATAAATAGCAACATCATCAACCATCCCATATAAATAATTATTATTTGCACCAGTTCCTTGCCCATATCCTATTTTAAAACTATCATCATTAGCAGTTAAACCACTCATCCCACCCTGGCCATTTTCCACTCCATTTACATAGAATTTTCCAACACTTCCATCAAAACTAAACACAACATGTGTCCATGTATTTTTTGATATTGGGTCATTAGAATACAAATTAGCTCCCTCATCAGAAATAAATCTTAATTTTTCTCCATTATCTTTTCTAATCTCAAGGTTATATTGTAGTCCACTACCTATTTCTTTTCCAATAATTGTTCCTGCATAAGGGTCACTACTGTCTTCCCAATTTACCCAGGTAGAAAGCGTAAAAGGACCTTCCATATCTAAAACATCTCCCATATCAACATAACTCGTTCCTCCATTAGGTAAACTCAAAACCTTGCTTCCTCTTTCAACATCATCAATAATAACTGCCCCGTTTATTAAATCTCCATCATAATTTCCAGTTTCGTCAGGGATAACATTATCAATCACACCATTAAACTTCCAATGAGCAACATAGTCATTCGGGATTCCGCAAGCATCATCTTCTCCACAATCATCTTCGTCATCACAATCAGTTAAATCATCACAATCATTATCATGTCCATCATTACACTTTCCAATCTCAGTATTAAATCTAAATTCTTCATAAACACAAGCGTAATTTTCACATTTAGTATAACTTCTAAATACATCTTCCACACACCCAGTCATATTTTCACAATCATCACAATCAGGATAGCTATCACCACAAGAATTAATAGTTCCCAAACAAAGCCCTGTGCATTGAGGATCATTTGGTGTTATTTCAACATCACAAGCATTATTATCACAATAATAATCATAATAATCATCTCCAGTACAACCATCATTAAGATTACAATTTGCACAGTTATCAGGATCTAGCCCACAACTTGTATCTATTCCTGGGCAGGTTGGGTCTCCACAAGGGAAAGCGCCAACTCCATTAGGGAACAGATTTTTATCACAAGCAATTCCATTTTGATTAGGAGCATAATTATCATTGGCATAGTCTACAAAAACATTTTCTCCACCAACTTTAAAGTCAGCAAGTAAAGTACTTTTATCAAATCCATAACTATGAGGCTCACTAGGTCCTGGACTAGGTGTAGACGTATGCGCAATCCAAATATTATAGTCATGATAATCTAATGCAGTTTCCCAAGATGCTCCCGAGTAAGGGATTGCAAAAAGATTATTATAAACATCAATATTACTTCCGTAATTACATACTCGTGCCATTGCAGCACCCAGATTATCATCCTTTTGAACAATTGTATTATATCTTATAACAATATCGCTAGTTGAAGTTTGAAATTTGATAGGATAATCTGAATCATAAAATAAATTATATTCTAATATGACATTTGAAGTTGGTGAGTTAACAAAAATTCCTTGCACTGGAACTCCAAAAAAAGTATTATTCCTAATAAGGAGGTTTCTACATTCTCCATTATAAAATTGAATTATATCTGGATGAGAACAAGAATTATAATCTCGATAAGCACATTCAGGTATATCTTTAAAATTTACATCACAACAAGTACTCCTTCTATCGTCCCCTAGCGTATTCCACCTATCAACTCCTCCAAAATCATTATTCTCTATTACAAGGTTTATAATTCCATTAAGTTTAATCAGATCTGAACCCGGAGAACGCATCTTACTATTTTTAATATGAAAATTGAATCCCTTCACTGAAATACCATCTTCCTTAACATGATGAATATAACACTTATCTACTAAAATATCTCCAGACTCATAATTTGAACTACCCAAAGTCAATCCCCCATATGCAGTAGGTAAATACCCACTAGTCCCCATAATTTCAGAATTTATTAATTTTAATCCAAATGCGCTACTCGTCTTAAAAAATCCTACAACTTTTATATTGTCAAAAATATATCCAATTCTATACACCTTACTCGTGTCTAAGGGGCCTATTTCCACAGCATTACAATTTCCTGAACAAGAAAATATCGCGGTTTCTCCATTCGCAGATCTCCAAGTATGCCATGCGCCAGTATAGATAAGATTCAATAGAACATCCCCTGGAGCTCCCGGTGTATCATAAATACCATCATAATCAAATACCCCATAATCTTCTCCCTTCAGCTCATAAGTTATTTCACTAGGATTCGCAGATCTCAGGTTTGCCTCTGAATGATCCATTGCTTCTGCCAAAGTAAACTCATTCCCCTTATTTCCATTACGAGGCAAAGTTCCACCATCCCTAGTAACATAATAAATCACCTCAATCTTTTTTTGACAAGCTACTCCATCCCATTCACAATTCAAACCACAGCCATTATTCAAGCAAGTAGGTTCATCAACACTAAAATCTCCACACTCTTTCCCAGCACAAGGATCTTCTACACAATCACCCTCAAAACATATTTCATCACCAACACAATTTGAAAATTCTTCATCTGTCAAATCATTGCAATCATCATCAAAACCATTACAAACTTCTAAAGCACCAGGATGAATCGCATTATTATTATCAACACAGTCCACATTTGCATCTCCACCACACCCAAAACTAGTATCATTATAACCATCCTTGTCCCCATCAATACACTCAAGTTCACTAACTTTTAGAGTAACAACAGATGTAATTGTTTTAGTTGGATCTTCAACTAATGTGGCAGTAAAGTAATATTCAGGATCTCCGATTCCATCTGGAATTCTTTTAGTTGTCCAACTTTCACTATCAAAAGTACCAACCAAATCATCCCAGAAAAAATCATTTTCATAGATAGTATAAGTAATTGCCTTTCCAATACAATTATTATTATTTCCTTCAACAATCATTTCAACAATTTGTCCTTCTACTACTGGAGGTTCAGGATCTCTTCCAGTCTCACTCCAATAAGCATCTATCAAATCACATGCAGGCGGAGGAGAAGACTCACTAATCTCAACATTACAAACTTCCATCGAACCAATCTCGGCTTCAATAGCCCAATTATCTATTTTATTAATATTATTATTAACATCATCTCGGAATGCATAATCATTAGCTAATTGAACATCATCAACATAAACATCATAAGTATTACTCATTACATCTGTATCAATCTTAAAATGATAACTTGTATCTGCAGAATAAGGAATAGCTACATCATTAGTATATCCTCCATTATGGGCTTGAATCTCATTAGTAATATGATCAAACCTAACAATAACTGAAAAAGCCCCAAAGGTATTTTGTGCTCCATCTGAAAGTGCAAAAATACTATTAGCTCCTGTTTGATTTACTGTTGCATCAAACTCTATTGTAAATAAGTTTTCTTCAAGAGGAATGACATTATTATTCCATGCAGCACTATCTGCAACAACACACTCGCCAGAATCTGGACACGCAGGATGATTAGAAGTTATTATTGGAGCACACCCCTCTACATCTCCAGTTCCAATGTTACAAGTACCACTTTCTAAGCAGATTCCGAAATCAGGATAATCATAATAACTTGTTCCAATACACTCATCACCCCTACAAACGCATTCATTATCTGACTCACAACCAGGATCAGGATCACAATCAGCACCAATACAATCATAAGCAAATCCATTATCCCTTCTATTAATCGCCTCAACAAAATACATATCTCCATAAATAAGTGAAACCCCTACCTCGCTTTCGTCTGCTACCCCTTCTCTTGCTTCACCATGGTTCCCAACTCCATCCCTCAAAATTCCATGACTCCATTCACTCAAATAATTCGCCTCCAAGCTATTCAATATATTATTAGCAGCAGTAAGATATGTCTGAGCCTTTATACTGTTTCCCGCCAAACCTTCTACATGACTCAACTCCAACAATCCAGAAGCAGCTATTGCAGCTGCAGAACTATCCCTATCCGTTGAACTATCTATTAATCCATAATCAAAATCCCAATAAGGAACATAATCCGCAGGAAGATTATTAATAAAATAATTAGCAATCTCTTCAGCAGTCGTCAAAAAACTAACATCTCCAGTCTCCCTATAAATCATCGTATAACCATACAATCCCCAAGCCTGTCCCCTCGCCCAAGTCGATTCATCACTATATCCTTGCCAAGTAGCTTCTCCCTGAAGAACTCCGTCATCACTATAACCAACAGAATGATAAGTACTCCCATCATCCCTAACAATATCCGCAGCCATCTTCGCAGCATGATTCACAGCAATATCATAACAACTAACATCACCACAATTAGCACCATTCTTCTCGGCCCAAAACAACAACTCCAAATTCATCGCACTGTCAATTATAACTCTATTATCAAACGAGGTAGGATTCCAAACCGCAGCATCAATAATCTGAGCACCAGACTTATATCTTAAAGCAAGAGTCTCAGCAGCAGTTATCGCATCGGCCTTATAACTCGAATCCCCAGTATATTCATAAGCCTTGATATTTGAATTCGAAAACATAAATCCTAAATCATGAGTATAAGTATTATCTTTATGGCTACTTAATCCATCTGTCCAACTACCTGCATTTGTTATCCATTTGTTATCCGAAGTTAAATTATACATTTCCCATAGCGCTCCTGGAAAAAATCCAAGTGTCCAAAGATAAGGATGTTGATAATCATAAGTCCCTGTTCTCAAAAACCAAGTATTTCCATCATAAGACCTAGGATAATTAGGAAGCGAAGACACATCAAGAGTATTTGTTAATTGACTATCAATAAATGTAAGTAAATCTGGAGAATCACACACACCATCATCATTATCATCATTACAACAAACACCTGCATCACAATATTTCCCAGGATCTGCACAATTATATCCATCTGATGCAGTAATATCATCACATTCATTTGAGCTACATTCTTGACAAATACTACAATCACTAATAGTCCCACAACATATTTTTCCATATGGACCCATTTCTCTAAAACAATCAGAATCTAAACAATCTGCATCTCCATCTCCTTCTTCATCGCCTACAACATTACATATCTCCCTAGGTTCTGAATCTCCACAAGGGAATGCTCCTGCATATCCATCTGGATAATTACTGCTACATGCTATGCTTCCAGGTTTAGGTCGATAATCATTAAGAGAAGGATTCTCAAATATTTCATTAATTTGTTCTTCAACACTACCTGTTAATATAATATCTGTAGGTAATGGGGTAAATATTGTGTAAGCACCCGTAGTGCCTCCTGCGAAATAAACATTATGTCCTGAATCTGAATTAAAATAAGTTGATACACCCCCATAAGTACCAACAGGATTTACAAAGAGATTATCTGAAAAGTCCATATTTCCTGCTAAATGTGCACTCGCTCCACCCACAATAGTATTATGTCTAACTATTATATCTGTAGCACTACCCACAACTAAGGGTACTCCCCCATTATCATAAATCAAGTTGTATTCAATTACAAGATTATTCATATAGGTTGGAGGCCCTCCACAAAAAATCCCTTGAACAGCATTTCTACTAAAAGTATTATTTCTAATAAATATGTTTTTCATAGGACCATCTAGTGTTGCATCCATATATAGTTGTATTCCATCATTATGAACTCCGATTACATGAGTCGAGTAATCAAAGGTATTTCCTTCTACAACAAAATAATCTCCTCCTGCTAATGAGACGAAATCATCTAATGCATAATAAAAATGATTATTTTTAATATAAACATCAT
>Ga0208904_1002522_pt1 | contig 11493 bp, 14 predicted proteins | sample AntAceMetag02UKB_FD_184774 | JGI IMG/M metagenome (GOLD analysis project Ga0208904, IMG submission 184774) | Saline lake microbial communities from Ace Lake, Antarctica - Antarctic Ace Lake Metagenome 02UKB (SPAdes) (version 2) | ecosystem: Environmental > Aquatic > Non-marine Saline and... | reverse complement strand
CAACGGCAGAAGAAGTTGTGGTGCAGGCAAACGATTGGATACTCAGACATATGGGCGATCCAAGGGCTATCACGGCGATGACGAAGCTTGCAAAGGGAGGCCAGCTCAGCCAAGATGTAATCGATGAAATCCCAGAAAAAGCTTTTGAGGCTAACAGCTCATTGAGCAACGCAGTGAAAGGGCAGGATATATGAAGACATTCGATGTTGATGAATTCATAGCTGAGCCTGAAACGAGCCCAATACCAGTCGCTGAGCCAATAGCAGAGGCTGGCAAAATTACGGCTGAGGCTGAGTTCGATCCAGACAAGTTCGTTGAAGATGAGCCTTTGACTGCGCCGATAGAGATTGATGCTCCGACTGAGCAATCGCCATTCCTCACCGGCAAAGACTGGAAGAACGAAGAAGTGTCACTGCCAGGCGATACCGAGCTGACCGCGCCAACGCTTATTGGCTCAATCAGAAGCTTTGGCGTAGGCGTTGCTGATCGAGCGAAACGGCTATTCACCGAGCGCCTGCCTGAGACATTCGATGTCAACGAGATCTCACCGGAGGCAGCTGCCAATCCTTTAGCAGCGCCAGGGCTTGGCGTGCTGAAAGCATATGCTTCCCTCGCTGCTGGCTTCTCGCACATCCCTAAGCTCGTGGCTGAAACGATCAACGAAAAGGCCGGCGTTGAGTTCATGGACTCACCCGACTCCCTTGAATTGTTTTCGGAATCCATGCAGCACTTTGCCAATACGCTAGACATCAAGCGCCAGGAAGAGGTGATGAAGAACCTGCAGGATGGCAAGACAGTCACGGCTGTCACTCAGACCGTAGCCGGTGCGGTTGGCGATGCTATCGGCATGCTCTCTGCAATGAAGACCTTCGGCATCAAGCCGGGATCAGCTGGCACTGGCACACGCATAGCTCAGGCAACGTCAAGGCTTCAGCATGCAGCCAGCTTCGGCGTAATCAGGGCGCTTGGCACGCGGGGCTCAATCGAGGACCGCATGAATGCCGGCATACTGGCAACGATGTACATGTCATCCACATCAATATCAGGAGCGTTCGGTAAAGCTACTGTCCCTGTGGATGCTTTCATAAACACAATGGTATCCCTGCTGCGTAAGGAAAAAGGGTTTGGCCTTGGTGGACAGTATTCAGATGCACGCAACCGCGCAGCAGTAGATGCTGCTGAGTTTGGCGTTGACGAGAAGACCCTGCGCTACATGTACTATGCCAAGGTTGCAGGCTTTGATCTTGGCTATTCGCTGATGACCAGACCATTCGCCTCAGCCGAGGCAGGCAGGGCGATCCCGATAGACCGCACAGCAGCGCTTGAGCAAGTGGGCAAAATGGAGGCAGGAGCCACGCGAAGGGTTGGAGAGGCTACGACACCACAAGAGCGGGAGATGGCCCTTGACGACGTACAGGCGGCTCAGCGTGAGCGTGCTACGATAGAGAGCTTACAGACAGAACGTGTGGTTTATGACAACCCTACGCAGAACTTCATCGAAGCATCAAGGCAGGTGCAGCACAATGCAGATCGCAATGCTGAGTTCGAGAGTGCAATGTTTCATGGTGGGCCACATGTGTGGGAGCCTGAGCCCGGCTTTGCGCATGGCCGGCCAAGGCTGGACAAGGTAGGCTCGGGCGAGGGGGCTGCTGCGTTTGGCTGGGGATGGTACTCGGCAGAGAGTGAGGGCGTGGCGAGAAGTTATCAGACTGCAGGATCTGGAAAGTTTACGTTAGACGGCAAGGAGAGAAGCTACTACACAAATAATCCAGAATACATCAAGCCGGTAAATGCTGATGAAGCGGCTGGGATCTTGATTGCTGAGGCTGGATCAAAGAAGTCTGCACTCACTGGTATCGATCCTCGCATGGCTTTGTTTGACGACAAATCACTAACTGAGACTGCTGTAAGAGCTGCGGTTGAAAGCTTTGATGAATCACGCATTGCAATTCCAGATACATCATCTCTCTACAAGCTCGACCTCCCTGACGACGTGCTGCCTAAGCTGCTGGATTGGGACAAGCCTGTTGCGGGAGATTTGACGGGTATAGCTGAACGGGCTGGAGACATTGAAGGGTATGACAACTTTGAGCATCTTGCTATTGCTGCTCTACGCAATGAACACCCTAGAGGCAAGGGCTATGTTCCCACAGGCGAGGAAGTCTACAATGATCTCTCGGACCTATTAGGTGGACAACAAGCCGCCTCCGAGTTCCTTGCCAGAGCAGGCATAGTTGGCACTCGCTACTTGGATCAGCAGAGTAGGTTTACCAAGCAAGACTTACTGCGAGGCGAAGGAGAACATCACGGAGAATTTGGTTATCGAGCTGGAGGCATGGAGCCTACATGGTTCAAGACCGAGCAGGAAGCTATGCAGTTTTCTGAAGATGTTGCAACACGCAACTACGTCCTGTGGGATCAGCCCACGCTTGACCGCACTGCTTTACTTGAGCGCAATGGAGAGAAGCTCGACGCAATGCGCAGCATCGAGGAGCCCACGTACTTTGCCGAAGGCGCACCTCCTCCATACAAGGGCGCACCGCTGGACAATGCGCTGTGGCGTTTGCCGAATGATCTTGCCATCAGCGAAGGCTCATCGCTACGCATGGGTAGCGTGACTGATGTGCGCGATCAGATAGGCGCAACGAAGAATCCTATCCGCCAGTCGCTTGAGAATTCTCTGCGCAAAGTTGAGGATGCATCAGGCATAGGCGACACGGATATGTATTACACGTTCGATCCGCAGCATGAAGCACGCTTCGGCTTGTTCCAAGTGCGTAGCGGCAAGGCCAGCGTTACTATGAACTGGAAAGCGATTGGCGATGATGGTGACTTGGCGAGGGATACGTTCAACCATGAGCGCGTTCACAATACATTGACTCGCCTCAGCTTGGATAAGCAGGCTGGGCTACCGCCTGCGCAGCGTGCGGCGCTCAACGAGATCTCACGACTGATGATAGTTTCCGATCAGTTCCGTGGGCAGTCAGACCAGTTCGCACAGCACGACTTTGATCGATACTTTCAGAACAGACAGGAGTTCATTGCCGGCTTCAAGACAGATCTCTTGTTCAGGGCTTATCTCAAGACGGTAGAGGATGGAGGAGACAATGTGTTTGGCGCTATGGGCGACACCATCAAGCGCAATGTCTTTGGCGTGACAGCAGATACCAAGCTGGACAAAGAGTTCGATAGGCTGCTTGGCGTGCCTGAGCTACAGGCCGAGGCATACCGCGCACGCAAAGAGCCTGAGCCTGACGAAGTGCTACCTACTCCCGATGTCCCTGTATTCGCAGGCACAGTATCAAGGTTTCTGGACAACGAAGCAGCCAAGCGCACAGGCGATAAGTTCAGGGCCAATGCTTATGCTGACGCAGCCAACCGACTAAGGGATTACCCTGGAGACTTCCAGAACCTCTCGAAGACAGAGATAGCAACGCTGCTTGGCAGGAAGAATCCTGCAAAGTCACCTGGAACTATTGCTGAGCGCATCTATGCAGAGATCCAGTCGGCCAGAATCCACGGCAATGCTGCGATGATCAACAACGAAGTTGCTTCAGATAAGTCCAAGGGCGTTCTGCCTGAGCCCAAGGTGCCTGTCGAGTACGAGGGAGATCAGAATGCAGTGGCTGAGATTGCACGCTACGATCAGAATGCAGCATCGCTCAGAGAGCAGAAGAAGGATCTATTCAAGGCTGGGCTTGCGCGAAGATGGTATCCTAATGCATTCGAGGTGATAGGCATGGTGCAGGATTCGATGGGTGAGCGCACATGGCCACTGGCTAAGACGCTCGTTAAGGGTAGGCAGTATTACCTGAACATGCGCAACACATACATGGAAAAGATGGTTGATGCTGGGGTTGATGCTGGGGATATCCGCACACTGCCAGAGACTTTGTGGGGAGAGATGACTGAATACCTTGAGGGTAGGCCAGCCAATGCTCCGAGTCTGTCTGACCATTGGAAGAATGTAGGTGACTTCTTCCGTACTACTGATGCCGATACCGTGCATAGAGAGAGAGTTCAATACAACAGGACTATGCGGTACGCAAAGAACCAGAAGACCACAGGGTATACAGACGAGCAGAAGGAAACATTGGAACCATTGAGAAGGTTCTATGTGGACGAGATCGCAACCGGCAATAAGAACATCGAGGAGTTCTATGATTTGGTTGCTAAGTTTGTCCAGTCTCCAGCCAGCGATGCGCTTACGAGGGAGAACTATACTCCTCATGTGAATAAGAAGAGGGTGAAGGATTATGACCCATCAAAAGACCCAGACAATCTTCCGGTTGTTGATAAGTGGGTGAAGGATCTACAGATTGAAGAGCCTCCGCCAACTGCGCTTAGATCGCAGCGTGCGCTGAAGGCAAGGACTGATACTGACTACAACCCTCTTGACGCCAATCCTCTGGTTGAGATGCACAGGAATCATCTGCGTCATATGAGTATGTTCTATCTGGATCAGCCGATCAACGATGTCTACTCGAAGCTTATCTCTGGAGTGATGTCTGACGGATTCACCCCAGCAAACCACCTGTCTACGCCAAAGGATTACAAGCCATTGCTGGACAAGAAGACATCTGAATACTTCACTAAGTGGCTGAAGAATATGATTAGCATGGATGTGCAGAGGGAGCCATGGGAAACTGTAATGTCAAAGGCCAGGGCTAACCATTTCAAGACGATGGTTGCGAAGTACAACCTCATAGCGAAGCAGCCGTTCCAGGTGCTGACCACTGGCGAAGGCGCTGGGTTACGCGATGCTGATAAGTTCAGAGGAAGAGACTACCTGACGAGAAACTTCGAGGATGTGATTACCGATTACAGCAAGCTATCTGATTCTGTTTTCGGTGAAGAAGGAAAAGCTTATACAGAACGTACTCGGAATGAGGTATTGCTTGGGAAGAGATTGTTGCAGAAGGAATTGTACGGAGAGAACCTGCAACCGGATAGGCCGAGCGCATGGAACTTGCCTTGGTTCTTATTCAGTCTTGCCACTGACAACAAGGCAATAGACTTCGTAAACAAGATGCCACTGCTTGGCGGAGACTTCGCGGCAGAGCTGAATGCAAAGTTCGATGCGTCGAATAGGATTGGTTCTATGAGGGGTTGGTTGCGGAAGGGTGACAGGCTCGTGCTTCAAGCTGTCAAGAAAGGCGATGCACCTCCTCCGTGGAGTAAGATAAAGGGTGCCTTTAAGATGTCCAGCTTCCTTCCGTTTCAGAGAAGGCAGTTGGCTGAGCTGTATGCACGAGGATCGTACAATGAGTTCGTATTTGAGGCAGCGTCCGAGCACACGAGGCAGGGCCAGTTCGTATACGACACCAAGCTTAGGAGCCTGAGCGAAGTATCTCCCATAGCCAGGCAGGTAGCTCAGTATGCGTCATGGTGGAGAGGTTACAGCATGAACTGGTATCGGAACATGCAGAGTGCTGTGAAGCCTGACATCCTTGATCCTGATGCAATCGTAGAGGTTGGCGATATGCGCATTACTCGCTCTCAGCTGGCAGCATCCAAGACCATCGTAGGACTCATCACTGCTGCAGCATTTCAGCAAGTGGTCTTCAATGGCGCAACAGGCAGATTGCCAGAGCAGAACGGTGACGACATAGATAGCGAATATGATCAGTGGGAGAGATTGTTTGCTTCCACATTCGATTACTACTCAGCGTACAATGAGACTGAAGGCGCTATGCCTCAAGGATTCCTTGATCCGTATGACAACAGCCTTCTCTCAGTACCCGCTACTCCGATGAAGATCATAATGAACGCAAAGTCCTTTGCATCATTCAGGCCATGGGATGAGCAAGGCCGAGGCGGTCAGCTTCAAGGCCCATCGCAGGTGCTGGACTCAGTGCTACGCATGGGGCGCATGATCTATGCAGGATCTGCCAACACAATAGCTGGGCTTGCTGTGGCCACGCGAGATCCAGAGAAGGGTCAGAAGATTATCAGCAGCGGGATCAAAGAAGCACTCACTCAGGGCAACTACTTCCTTGAGAACTACACATGGGCAGCATGGCGTGCAGGCAATTTGCTCGACCAGTACCCAGGCACCAAGGAAGGCGAACCTGCTCGCAATGCAAATCAGGTGCGGCAGTGGATCGAGACAGGCTTGGAAGAGCACCTCGGCTACATCCCTGACTGGTGGGCTGAGTACCTGCCTATGCAGCAGAACCGCGATAGCTTCTACCGCATATCAACGCACATGGTGTTTGGTGGCAATGCGCCTCAGCCTCGCATAGAAGATGAGGGCTTTACCGGCGCAGGCGGAGGCAATGCTCAGCGCAACACAAGGCCAGCTCGTTCTGGCCGGCGCACTCGCTCGGCTATACGCTGAGTGCTTGGCGAATAGTTTGCTGAGGCTGTTCACTTCCCCTTGCTCCAATCATGCTTCGCCCCGCCTTGCATTGCCCTCAGCACATGCCTCAGCCTCTCGCACGTAGCCTCCATCTCGCACACCAAGCTGCTGCCTTGCTTGTATCCAAGCGTATAGAGCAAATCAAATTGTTCAGTCACTTGGCCGCGCAGCACCATGTCTGAAAAATTCTTACCCATAAGGTGTATTGCATCATGGCAATTACCTGCATAGCCATAGTACAAATCCATGTACATCAATGATCCCACCGCTGAAATGCTATGGCCAATCAGTTCCTTATGCATCCTGCACCATGTAGCTTGCAGTAACCTGCGCTTCTTTCGGTCAGTCATATTTCTTTCCATGTTGATTCATTGTCCATGTGTATAGATATTCCCTTGCTTCAGCCAAGTCGTGGAATATAGTTATAAAGATTACAGTACGATACTTTTGCTTTATGATTCTCCATCGTGGCTCATAGGCTATCTTCCATTTATGATCCTTGCTTGAGCGAACGATGAACACCAGCTCATTTGATCCGTTGACTTTAACCTTAGCAACCCCATAAAGATTCATCTTTGGCTCTATGTATACTGGAGTAACGCGCCTCGCAAAGAACCATATCCTGGCGCGAAATGCTGCCAAGTAATCCAGCGCAATCTGTATCTTATTCTTTTGTCTAACATAGAATACGTTATCCGTTATTGTCAGTAATTTATCCTTCATGCTATTTCCTTTTTGTCAATCATTTCTGAAATCTCTACCCACTTGCTCGCCTTGCATTGCCCTCAGCACATGCCTCAGCCTCTCGCACGTAGCCTCCATCTCGCACACCAAGCTGCTGCCCTTGGCATAGCGTAGCTCATCGAGCAAAGCGAATTGCTCAGGCACGAATTGGCGTAGCACTTCTTCGGAGTATTGCTGGCCTGCACGATGCAGCCGGTCATGGCAGCCACGAACTCCCCAGCATACGCATACGCCATTGGCTATGACATGCCTGAGATCCGGCCTTGCCTTCTTGCCTTTGATGTGATGCCCACATAGCTTCACCATTGTCGCTGTGCGCCCACACAGCAAGCACTTACCGCCAAGGCATATAATCTCCTGCCACAGTGCGTCGGCTTTGCGTGTGGCTACGGCTAAGGGGCGTGGGCTTCGGCTATTCATCTTCCAGTACCCATCCTTCCTTGGTCTTTGTTGCCCAGATCCACTCAATGCCTGGAAACTCAACCTTGCATTGGTTGAACGCTAAGCGAGCACGGCCATGGCTATGAAAGCGATGGCTGCCTTTAACTTCGATTGCCCTGCATGGAAGCCCGTCGCAATCGAACTCAACCCAATCAGGAGAATAATCCAGGCCATTCTTCATGTGAAATGTCAACGCTTGGAATCGGAGGTCTATCTTGAGGCCAAGCCCATACGCAGCATACTCAGCCTCGGTCTTGTTTGGCTGCTGTGCGCCCTTGCCTACCTTTGCTTTGCGCTTGGGCTTGGCGAGGGGTTCCGCTGCATTGAGATCAGATTGCTCCGCGTGAGCCTTGTCGATAAGATCCTCGCGCTTAGCCTTGTAGAACTTATCAATATCTTCCTGTGTCCATCCTTTCATTATATCACCCTGTATACGCGGCACCCAACCACGCCAGCCTTGAGTATGCGCTTGCCTTCATTGTCTGTGTGCCTTGCAATGAATCGCTTAGGCGCGAGCTTCTTGTTCCAGTAAGCACAGATAGGGCTCATCTGGTAGCCTCGCTTATTCTCGATAAAGAAGCTGTAGTCTACTTCCATTGTCTTAAACGGATAACGAGAAGGTCGGCCCCTCTTGTCTGTAGGTTTATCGTCAGTCGGTTCTGTTTCAAAATCCATCTTTATCCTCCAAATGTACCGGAAGAAAGAACCCGCTCTTAGCACGCGGATCAAACTTCCTATCGTTCTTTTCTGCATCACGCCACTCGGCAATGATTCGATTCATAGTAATCCCTATCAGCGTAGGTGTTGGGTCTACTTCGATCACGCCATTGTAGATAGACCCATCCTGATTAGTGTATGTATGTATATGTCCACACCAAAGGTATTCCTTCACCGGCATCTCCGCCCCGCCGCGCATGCCTGTGCATACCATGATGTCGCCCTCAATGAACTCAGCTTTGACATGCTTATGCGGCTTAGCAATGAACCTGCCAAGCCTGATGCCATCAAGCATGAGCGAGCAGCGGTGAGCATTGGCGTCAAACCATATGGCACCGAATCGCTTGTACTGCCCTGGCGGAGCAGGCGGCTCACGCTCGAAACAGATGTTGGCAAGGAAGCTCATTCGCGCTCCCCCCATGGCTCATCCCCTGCTTGGCAATGCCGCTCAGCATCGCCGCGATGCTCCAGGGCTATGCGCGAGGCTAGGGGCATCTCATCGGCTTTGTCCAAGCTCTTGTCTTGCTTATCTATGTCCATCATTCACTCCTTGCAATCCGCTATGGCTGGCGGGTTGGGGCTATTTGTCCAAATCTTCAAGCACATCACATGCTGCATCCCGTAGACTGGAGAGGCATGGAATACTATCTTGAAGATGCTTCCTGCCCTGCTTTTTACCATCACCGCCTGTCATAATATCGACTACTGCATCCCCTAAATCCAATGGGACCGTTGCTATCTTCACGACTTTACTAAGTAGGTTTCCAATCATCCCACCCCGCCTTTCGCGTCATGCTTCGTTATCCGCCGCCGCATATAGTTACCACTCGCCACGTTACAACTCCTATGGTTGGTTGCTGTTTCCGGTTATCACCTTGTTCGCTTTGAAAATTACCAGTGCGAGCGGGAACGGAAGCCCGTGCTTTCCTCCGTTGAATTTCGGTCGTCCTCGCAAGAATCGGATTTCCCCCTTCATGCATTGATCGTGCCACCATCCTGTATTGGTTCTCGCGGGAATCAGCATGACGGTCGTTGCGTCTCCCCGTTCTGCGTGAATCCGCGCCTTTTGAATCCACTTTGGCATTTCCCGACCGTATGGGGGATTACACCAGCACACTCCCGTCCACGGTTGCTCTAAACCATTTTCGGCAAGCGTGTAGTGATGCGGGTGCTTGGCGTTTTCATGGGTGCTGCATACATCCACGGTGAACCCAAACTCCGCGTTCCATTCATCCCACAAGTCTTGTGGTGTTTCGTATTCTACGGACTTTGCCGCGAATCGTTCTGTTGTTAAATCTGCCATAATAAAATAAGCGAACAAGACGTTGCTCTCAATCCTCGTCCCTCGGATGAGAGAACTCAGCGTTGGGGGCAAGAGAGCAAATTAGATCATAGATTGAACCTGACCCCTCGGTAAGGGAGTCCCCGCTGTCGCGGAATACATGCCATTTCCCACCCTGCCATCCAATCGATGCTTCAATTGTTATTTGGCGTTCAAGCTCAAGACACCCATCCTTGAATTTCCCAACAAGCGAATCGAGACTATCAGAAACTCCGCGCCTTTTCTTGACCCGAAAATCTAATCCACATTTTGGACACTCTGCTTTCATGTTATCTTTCTCCTTTTGTTTCTTCAGCCTCATTCTGGACGTTGTGCCTATTGGCGTTGTGCCGCTCGCAGCGTTTGCAGCGGCCATCCTGCCCGACGAAAGATCCACACCGGGGGCATGTCCGGCGCGGCGTCTTGCCGCCGATGAGGCCGCCTTCGCGGCCCCATCGGATGAAATCGTCCCGTGTTAATTGCTTACTCATAGTCTTCCGGCGATGCGTCGCCAACGATTGCCAAATAATCAGGGTTATCCCAGTCGGCAAACTGATTAGTATCCATCTCAGCGTTGCCATCCAGTACCGTATACACAGCGCGGACTACCAACCCCTCGTACTCGTAGAGGGAATAGAATGCGTCATCCCCCATCCAGCATTCGTCGTTGGCCATGATAGCGTCAGCGCTTTTGAGACCCATTGTGTCCCAGATGTACTTGGCGTCTTTGTCTGTGATTTGGATGTCCATGTCTACTTCCTCCGCAGTGAGTTGGTTTATCTCTCACTGTCTGGGGGCATACTACCACAAGCCACTTGTGGTGTCAACCCCCTTATTGATCTTTTTTCATCTTTTTTTTGGGGGCCATCCGAGCCCATGAAATCAGGCACAACAAGAGCATCGAGCGCTACGTCGCTTCGCGCCGAGGCTCATGCTCAGCGTTCTGCTTGTACCAATTCCCCGCGTATCGACGAAGCGACCGCAGGTTGAACTCTGGCGGATTGTGCGCCGGACAAAGCCCGATTAGCTTCCCGTCACGTTCGACGATTGGCGCATTCACCACCACCGGGGGAATGCCATAGTTGAACCGCACCACGTCACCCGCTCCCGTCCGCTCGCCGTCATCGTCGAGCAGAACCAGCGGATGCACGCTATTCTTCGCTGCGCTCATCAAGCGTGATCCTTTCCGTTGGGCATATTAGGATCGCCTCCGCTGTTGCGGATGCAATCCCCGGCAAACTCTTCCAATTCCCGTTTCCGTTCCTCTTCAAGAACATACGTGTCTTCATCGACCACGCCCATCCCCATGCACTCGGGGCAAGTCCGCATTGCGTGCGCATACTCGCAATAGTTTTCACCATCGCCGCCGCACGCCTCACAGCACTGCCCAACAATCAAATCGACGCTATCATTCATTCCGCTTCGCTCCCTTCTGAATCGTCATTTGCGGCGTTCTCTGCTATTTGAATCATATGTGGTCCTGCCATGAGTACCTCGTTTGCCCGAACTGGTGATAGGCAAGCCACTGCTCGTGCCCGCAGTGCAGGCAGAATCGTCTGCTCTCACGCCCTTGTGGCCCCATCGGCTGGAAGAACTTATGCCGCCTGAGACGGCAGAGAACCAAGCGGTGGAGCATACTGCCAAAGCTGCGTTTCACTTGCTTTGTCATCTGCTCACCTCATCGTTCGGCACCAACATCAGCCACGGCCCCCGTCGCACGTCACGATCTGCCCGCACGATACTGCCATCGCTCATGTGCATGGCATGAGTTGCCTTTTCTCCCATGCGGGGTGGTCGCAGTCCGCAGCGGCGGGCAAATCGCTTGAACACGTCGTCGTATAGTCTGTGGTGCCGCAACCGCTTGACCCGATGGTGCCGAACAAATGAGTCCAGCGTACAAACAGAAGCC